>Ga0209816_1000186_pt1 | contig 51435 bp, 46 predicted proteins | sample CoawatmetaG01DNA_FD_187509 | JGI IMG/M metagenome (GOLD analysis project Ga0209816, IMG submission 187509) | Marine microbial communities from the West Antarctic Peninsula - Coastal water metaG017-DNA (SPAdes) (version 2) | ecosystem: Environmental > Aquatic > Marine > Coastal ...
TAGTCATAGGAGGACAATCTGCTCCTGTAGTAAAGCTTTCAGGAGTTGAATATCCTGACTCCGTTCCACCGCAGTAGAAAGCTTTCATCTTGAACTGGTAAGTAGTTGCAGCCGTTAAGAACTGTAATCTCTTCTCAGTGGTATTAAGACCAAAGTTACATAGTCCATTACCAACACCAGCTGACTTAGTCACCCAGCTTCCATAAGTACCGTCTAAGTTATCTACTCTGTATCTTATAAAGTATTTGAATACCATACATGCACTATCATTCATATTATTCCATGATACAGATGCTTTAGTATCTGTAGTCCAATTCACAAACAATCCAGATGGAACAGGGTTTGAACAATTCATGTATAAACATGAACCATCGTCAATAGTAGCATTTGGATCATAGTTAGATGCATTCGGGTCAGTACAACCTGAATAGATACAAGAACCATCATCCGTGTTTGCTCCAGGATAGTAGTTTAAGGCTAATGAATCTGTACAACCATAGATAAATGGAATACATGAACCATCATCACAAGTAGCAAGTGAATCATAATTTAATGAATTAACATCCATACAACCATCAATACAACAAGAGCCATCATCTACTGTTGCTAAGGAATCATAATTAGATGCCAAAGTATCTGTACATCCATATACAAAATTACAAGGAGTGATATGAGAACCCAAATAAGTCCATGTATTTTGGGGATATACAGTCCACTGTGAATTTAACGAATCTGTTCCAGCAGAATTTGTCCAACTGGTATCGCCACTTGTAACATCACATTTTCTTACTAAAGTATGATCCTTAGTAGCATTTGTAACGCCAGCAACATCCCAACCTGAGCCTGGATCTCCATTCCAATCACCTAACCAATCTAAAATTTGATAGGATGTTTGATCTCCGTATACAAGTCCAAAACCATCATCTCCATTACTTAAATATCCATGTGTTTCGTCTGCTTGAGCTAAAATTATTGGATCTGAAGATGGATGAGCTACTACATAAATATCATTTGGTAAAATTATAGCTCCTGCGTCAAATTCATTCCAATATTCGTAATCTCCAATTGTACTTGGTGCATTAGAAACATTAGGATAAGCATAAAATGACAAGTCAATAGTATCCGTTGTAGGATTATAAACCTCAAAATATTTATTGTTTGAAGAACCTTCTGCATATTCTGAAAAGAATAAATTAGCCATTGGTTGTGATGTATAATTACAGGATCCATCGTTAACAGTTGCTAATGGATCGTAATTTAAAGCTGTAGAATCAGTACATCCATATACAGGATACAAACACGAACCATCATCTAATGTTGCTAGAGAATCATAATTTAATGCAGTTGAATCAGTACATCCTGTAATTCCTGTATTATTACATGGATTAATGTGATAACCTAAATAAGTCCATGTATTTTGGGGATATACAGTCCACTGTGAATTTAATGAATCTGTTCCAGCAGAATTTGTCCAACTAGTATCACCACTTGAAACATCACATTTTCTTACTAAAGTATGATCTTTAGTAGCATCTGTTATACCAGCAACATCCCATCCATTTCCTGGATCTCCATTCCAATCTCCTAGCCAATCAATAACTTGATAAGTTGTTTGATCTCCAAATACAAGTCCAAAACCATCATCTCCATTACTTAAATAGGTGAATGTTTCATCTGCTTGAGCTAGAATTATAGGATCTGCCGATGGATGAGCTACCACATAAACATCATAAGGTAAAATCACAGCTCCTACATCAAATTCATTCCAATATTCATAATCACCTGTATTAGTTGGTGCATTACCAACATTAGGATATGCGTATAGTGATAAGTCAACAGTATCTGCTGTAGGGTTATAAACTTCAAAATATTTATTATTCGAAGATCCTTCAGCATACTCTGAAAAGAATATTGGTGATGCTGTATAACTACATGAACCATCATCGGTTGTTGCTAATGGATCGTAATTTAATGCTGTTGAATCAGTACATCCTGTATTTGTTTGTGGAGGACATAGCGGATAAGGACATGATGAGTTATAAGTTGTAGTAGAGCCATCAGAACAGTTAACTCCACCAAAAATCCAGTTATTTCCAGAAAAAGATACTGAACCACTATTATCTTTATACGCCCATGAATCTAAATATTCCCAAGGGGTACCAGTTCCATCTAAATTTATATCACCAAATGTTTCCACAACAACACTTGAATATGTAAAATTATTTTGAACAGAAAGGGAAGCAACCATACCATTTTGAGCATGACTTCCAACCGAACAATCATAGGTATATGATCCAGGCAATGTAAAAACATGAGAGTATAAAAATGAACCACTTGTTGGGGAAGAAATAAAACTCTCAGGATTTCCATAAGAAAGCCCTGTTATAGAAGAATTAATAAAATTTACATTGTGATATCCTCCAGCATTTAACCAAATAACAGTATCTCCAATATTTATATTAAAATTGGACGGTGAATAATAATAATTACCAGAATTTACTGTATGAGAAATTGGTGCTGGCAATAAGCTTAAAATCTTGTAAAGTTCAATAGCATCATCTCCATTTTGAGAAATATTATTATTTGCTTGCAAAATATAATCAAACTCACCAAAGCATGCATCAAAATAGAAAGACATTGCAATAGAATCTCTACATAACAAAATATTTTCTCCAGGATTCACTGACATCACTGGAAAAACATATTCAATACTGTCAGTTCCTCCACCATTATTTGCAACACCAATTCCATAAACACTCAAATCAGCAATAGAATCAGTAGCCACTAAGTGAATAGCTTTTCCGGCACTTCCACCCTGTGGTACAGTTAAATCCATTATTCCTTTAAGTGATAGATTAACTGCAAAATAGAAACATGAACCATCATCAGTTGTTGCTAACGAATTATAATTTGTAGCAGTGGAATCAGTACATCCAGAAACTGGATATAGACATGAACCATCATCAACAAGAGCTGACGAATCAAAGTTTAGAGCTGTCGAATCAGTACATCCTAATTGATATAGACAAGACCCATCATCAGTTGTAGCTAGTGGGTCATAATTTAAAGCTAAAGAGTCTGTACAACCCGTATTAGGAAGAGGAGGACAGATAGGATATGGACATGAAGAGCTATAAGTTGTAGTTGATCCATCAGAACAGTTAACTCCACCAAATATCCAGTTTCCACCTGAAAAAGATACAAGACCTGAAGTGTCTTTATACGCCCAAGAATCTAAATATTCCCAAGGTTCTCCAGAACCATCAACATTAATATCGCCAAATGTTTCAACAACAACACTATCCATAAATAATTCTATAGCATCATCTCCGTTTTGAGAGATAGAAGTAGAAGCAACAAGTACATGGTCGAACTCAATATAGCAGGCATCAAAATATAAAGACATTTCAGCAGGTGTTCTAGCTAATAATAAATGATCACCTTCAGACAAAGAAATTGATGGAAATGTATACTCGATACCATCAGTTCCTCCTCCATTATTAGCTACCCCAATGGAGTAAATACTTAAATCTGAAATAGAATCTAAAGCAACTAAATGAATAGCCTTGCCATCACTACCTCCAGAAGGAACAGTTAAATCTAAAATTCCTTGTAAAGATAAACTTGCAGGGTAAGTGCACGAACTATCCTCAATAGATGCATTTGGATTAAAATTTAAAGCAAGTGGGTCAGTGCAACCATCGTAAATACATGAGCCATCATCATAATTTGCGTTTGGATTAAAATTATAAGCTAAGGGATCGGTACATCCACTTACAAGGTTAACAGAAATCACTCCAGACCATTGGTATGTACATCCGTTACAATCTGTAATTATACAGCTAATATTTCCTGGTGACAAACCAGAGACGTCTTCAGTTGTATCTCCATTAGACCACAAAAATGAATACAAATTACCGCTAAGACAAGGAGTTCCACCAGAAACAGATAAATCTACTGCACCATCATTACTTAATGTAGATGACGCATCTACGATTACACTAGAAACAGATATTAAAGAAGGATCTACTATTGTTACAAAAACTGTATCCGAACAACCATATGTGTTTCCAGTAACAATACAAGAATAGGTTCCAGAGGAAAGACCTATTGCAGTATCTGTAGTTTGACCATCTGACCATAAATAATTATAAGTATCATTATATAATGAATCATTTGAGGCAGAGACATAGGCTAGTCCATCATTAAACAGTGGACAAGATGGATTTATAATTGTTGAAGACAAACTAAAATATGAACATGTATAAACATTAAATATATTTATATCATCAACCAATACGTAATCATTTATTCCTCTACAAGAGGACTCAAAAGTAATACTGACATTAGGCTGACCAGCGTAACTAGATAAATCATATATAATTGTTGTGGGAGCAGAAATAACTCCAACATTTCCTGATAAAGAATTTGAATTTGAATATTGTCTTGTAAATGCAGTATTTCCATTTATATCAGCTATAGTAGTATCATTTATTTTTAATCGAAACCAGCTATAAGGAGAAGATGTAGATGTCCCGTATAAATCAACCAGAGTATTTAAATTTATTGTACTGGACGAATTGGTAAAATCAAGACATATAATTGATTGAGCAACGTGTGTTGAGTAAGAGAAGGCATCTGATTCTGAATAAGGAGAATTCCAATTACTCCAGTTAGGATAACCCCCTGAAAATTCAAGACTAACAGATCCTGAAATAGCACTTGTAGAAGTTAATGAAACAGAAGATTGAGACCCTGAATAGGCAATCCATCCGTTATTTGTTAAATTATTTGACTCGAAATCTTCATATAAATCTAAAGTATTACATGTAGGATATATACATGATAGACTATCGCTAACATTACATGATGAGCAATAATTTAGAGCTAGAGGGTCTAGACATCCAGAATATAAACAAGATCCATCGTTAAAAGTTGCGCTAGAGTCATAGTTAAGGGCAAAAGGATCTGTACAACCTGATGTTGTGGGTAAGGGACATAAAGGGTAAGGACAATTAGAAGAATATGAGGTTACAGAACCATCTGTACAATCAATACCTCCAAAAATCCAATTTCCTCCAGAGAATGTAATAGAACCTGAAGAATCTTTATAAGCCCATGAATCTGTATACTCCCAAGGCTCTCCTGTGCCATCTGTATTAATGTCTCCAAATGTTTCCACAACACTTCCATTATGAAAAAGTTCTATCGCATCATCTCCATTTTGAGAGATATTACTGTTTGCTTGTAGGACAAAATCAAATTCAACAAAACAACTATCAAAATATGAGTTCATATCAGAAATTGATCGTGCGATTAATATATTTTCACCAGGTAAAACTGTCATAATTGGGAAAGTAAATTCCTGACCATCAGTTCCTCCTCCATTATTTGCTACGCCAACACCATAAGTACTTAAATCATTAATTGTATCTGTAGCAGTAAAATGAATAGCCTTTCCCGTATTCCCTCCTGATGGAAGCGTAAAATCCATAATTCCAGTAAGAATCAAATTAGAAGATTGAGAAACAAGTAAAAATGGCAATAAAATAAAGCAAAGTATTGAGAAATATATTTTTTTCATGAAAGTTAATTTAGATTATAAAATTAAACAAATAAATTATGGTAACAATCATATTTTTCAAACTAAAAATGCTTTTAATAAAGGACTTTTTTCAATAGATGAAACATTATTATTAAAAAACAAAACATATAATTTATATACACTAAAAATATAAAATCGTCTATTATTAAGATTTTATTTACTTTTACAATTGAAAAAAATTAAATGAAGAAATATTCAGTACTCGTATGTATTTTAATATTATTTTCTTGTGATAAAAATGAAGAAATAATAGATTTTCACAATAACTCTTTAATCTTAGAGAGCACAGGTTCTTTTATATTTAATCAATATATACCATTACAAGAAAAACCTATTGAAGTATTCTATCACATTCCTTTAAATAGCACAAATAATACAGAAATTCTTTTTGTCTTACATGGATCTGGAAGGAATGGCAAAGACCTTAGAGACCAATTAATTATTCAAGCTAACCTGTTAAGTTTTATTATTATCTGCCCTGTATTTGACAATATAAATTTTGATGGAGGAGATAGATATAATTTAGCAAATATTTTTGTTGATGGAGATAATCCAAGTCCAGAAACTTTAAATAGTGAGTCTGTTTGGATAACATCAGTTTTTGATCCAATTTTTAATTACTTTAAAAATGCTTCTAATAATATTGATCCAGAATATGACCTTTTAGGTTTTTCAGCTGGTGCTCAGCTAGCACACAGGTTTTTCTTATTTAATCAAGAAAATTATTGTGATAAAGTAATTGCAATGTCATCAGGGTGGTATACTACACTGGATCAAAATATTAATTTTCCATACGGAACACAGGCAAGTCCTTTTGATATCAATTCAATAGAGTCATTATTAACTCAAAATCTAACAATTTTAATTGGCGAAAATGATACTGATCCTAACGCTGTTGGACTTCGCCATAATGAGACAGTAGACCTGCAGGGAAACAATAGACTAAATAGAGCAAATTACTTTTATAACTCAGCAAGTAACAAAGCTTCAGAAAGCGGGTATAATTTCAATTGGGAAATTATTACTGTTACTAATACTGCACATGAATTTTTGCCTTTAGCAACTTATGCAACAGAAATTTTATACCAATGATATCAAAAAAAAAAATAGGATTAATTCTAGGGCCTTTAGTATTTATTTTAATTCAATTATTTTTTCATCCTCCCGAACTATCTGATGATGGAAAATCAATATTAGCTTCAACACTATGGATTGCAATATGGTGGATTACAGAAGCAGTTCCAATTTCTGTAACAGCTCTGCTACCAATTATTCTCTTCCCTCTTTCAGGTGGTTTAGATTTAAAATCAACAACTGCAGCGTTTGGTCATAAATTTATCTTTTTGTTTATCGGTGGCTTTGTTCTAGCAATAGCAATAGAAAAATGGGGACTACATAAAAGAATAGCTTTAAATATTATAAAGTTAGTTGGCTCAAATAAATCTAACATAATTTTAGGTTTTATGATTGCTACAGCTTTCTTATCAATGTGGATATCTAATACAGCTACCTCAGTAATGATGCTTCCTGTAGCCTTAGCGATTATTGCTCAACTTAGGGACAACCCCAAAACTTTAGAAAATGAGAATATAACTTTTGGGAAAGCTCTGATGTTATCAATTGCCTACAGCGCTTCAATAGGTGGGATGGCAACATTAATTGGAACACCTCCTAATTTAGTTCTAGCAGGAGTGATTAAAACAAACTATGATGTAGAAATAACATTCTTGGAATGGATGACATTTGGCTTACCTGTAAGTTTAATACTACTATCAATTTGCTGGTTTTATCTTACTAGATATGCGTTTAATTTCAAAAACAAAAGTTTTTCTTCGGGCCAAGAAGAGATTACTAAACAAATAAATTCTCTAGGAAAAATGTCCTATGAAGAAAAAACTGTTCTTTTTGTTTTTGTAACTACAGCGTTATTATGGATTACTCAATCCTTTCTCTTAAAAGAAATAATTCCAAATATTGATGATACGATTATTGCAATTTCATGCGCGGTAATATTATTTATTCTTCCAACTAAAGATGTAAAAAGTGCTATTTTAAAATGGGAAGATACTATTAAACTTCCGTGGGGTATACTACTTCTTTTTGGAGGAGGAATGGCTTTAGCAAAAGGCTTTGATACTAGCGGATTAGCAATCTGGATTGGAAGTCAGTTAACGTCTCTAAAGACATTTCCATTTATATTATTATTGCTAGTGCTTATAGCAAGTGTTAACTTTCTAACTGAAATAACATCTAATCTAGCAACTACAGCTATGCTTTTACCAGTTTTAGTTTCTCTTTCAGATGCCATAGATATTCATCCTTATTATTTATTAATTGGCGCAACAGTTGCCGCTTCTTGCGCATTTATGCTACCAGTTGCCACACCTCCAAATGCAGTTGTCTTTGGCTCAAAACTTTTAACTATTGATGATATGGTAAAAAAAGGTTTTTGGATGAATGTAATTTCGATCTTTGTATTAACAATTATTGTTTATTTTTTAATCCCCATCCTTTGGGCAGTATAAATTTTAAGTAAATTCTTTATTCAATTTTTACAAAAATAACTGCTAAAAATCCTGATATTTGCAAAAAATTATTATCTAAATATATTTTGAAAAAAGTTATAGTAATAGGCAGTGGTTTTGCAGGCTTAAGCTCAGCAGCATATCTTTCAAAAGAAGGTTTTGATGTTACAGTTGTGGAAAAAAATAAACAAATTGGTGGTCGAGCTAGAAACTTTAGGGCTAAAGGCTATACATTTGACATGGGTCCTAGCTGGTATTGGATGCCTGAAATTTTTGATAATTTCTTTAATAGTTTTAATTATAAAACAGAGGATTTTTATGAACTTATAAAATTAGATCCTGGATTTAAAATTGTATTTGACAATTCGGAAATGACCCTTCCTGCTAGTTGGAATGAAATATGTGATTTATTTGATAGCTATGAAGAAAACGGCGCAAATAAATTAAATAAGTTTATGGATGATGCAGAAAAAAAATACAGTATAGGTCTTCGGTTTTTGTATAATTCTCCTGGGCTCTCTATCACTGAATTATTTAAAAAAGATGTATTATTTAATGCAAATAAATTGCAACTACTTACTTCTTACAGAAAACATATTAAGAGACACTTTAATGACCCTAAATTAATTAGCTTATTAGAATTTCCAGTGCTTTTTTTAGGAACATCAGCTGAGAGCGCACCAGCTCTATATAGCCTAATGGCATATTCTGGCATTAAACAAGGGACTTTTTATCCAATTGGAGGATTTGCAAAAGTCATTGAAAGTATGGCAGAAATATGTAAAAAAAATGGCGTTAAATTTCTGCTAGATGAGCAAGTAACTAAAATCAATGTCTTAAATAAAAAAGTAGAATCTGTTTCTACTAAAAATCAAGAATTAGCCACTAACTTTGTTGTTGGTGCAGCAGACTATGCACATATTGAATCAAAATTACTTGACATAAAATATCAAAACTATAATTCAGCATATTGGGAGAGTAGAGAATTTTCTCCATCAGCACTTTTATTTTATCTTGGCGTAAATAAAAAATTACAAAATCTTGAACATCACACATTATTTTTTGATGAAGACATGGAAAAGCTCTCACAAGAAATTTATGACACCAAAGTTTGGCCTGAAAAACCTCTTTTCTACACCTGTTGCCCTGCTAAATCAGAAGAAAATCTAGCTCCTAAAGGTAAAGAAAACCTTTTCATATTAATGCCTATTTCTGCGGGGCTTGAAGATACCGAAGAGCTACGAGAAAAGTATTTTAAAATTATTCTTAAAAGACTTGAACATTACTGCAATCAAGATATAATCTCTAATATTGAATATAAAAAAAGCTATTGCATAAAAAACTTTGAAGAAGATTATTTTGCTTTCAAAGGCAATGCATATGGCCTAGCAAATACATTATTACAAACAGCAAACCTCAAACCAAGAATTAAAAATAATAAGGTTGATAACCTTTTTTATTGTGGTCAATTAACTGTTCCAGGCCCTGGTGTTCCGCCTTCAATAATTTCAGGAAAACTAGTAGCAGAACAAATAATCAAATCATTTTCAAAAAAATAGATTATGAAAGAAATCTATGATAAAGTTTCTTTAGAATGCAGCAAACTTGTAACTAAAAGTTACAGCACAAGTTTTTCTTTGGGAATATCTATGTTAGACAAAAAAATTCACTCAGATATTTATGCTATTTACGGTTTTGTTAGACTAGCAGATGAGATAGTAGATAGTTTCCATGATTTTGACAAAAAAGAACTTTTAACTAAATTCCGAAAAGACACCATCGAAGCTATTAAGAATCAAATAAGTCTTAACCCTATATTGAATAGCTTTCAGCATGTTGTAAATAATTATAATTTAGAATGGGAGAATATAGAGCTATTCCTCGATAGTATGAAGCATGACTTAGACAATAAAGAATATGATATAGAAAGCTATAAAAAATACATTAAAGGCTCAGCTGAAGCAGTCGGCCTAATGTGTCTAAAAGTATTTTGCAACGGCAATGAAAAATCATATAACAATCTTAAAGGTGCGGCATGTACTCTGGGTTCTGCATTCCAAAAAATTAATTTCCTTAGAGATCTTAATGCCGATTATAAAATATTAAAAAGAGTTTACTTCCCTGATTTAGATATTGAAAAATTTAATGATATTGAAAAACAAAAAATAGAACTAGATATAGAAAATGAATTCAAACAAGCCTTAAAGGGGATAAAAAGACTTCCTAGTAATTCAAAAATGGGTGTATATTTAGCTTATTCTTATTATTATGCTTTGTTTAATAAAATTAAAGCTATTCCTGCCAATAAAATCTTAACGAAGAGAATTAGAATAAGTAATATTCATAAATTTATTATTTTAATTGGAGTTTATCTAAGAACGAAAATAAATATTACATGAGAATAATTTGTTTTTTATTGTTATGTCTGTCATATTCATTTAGTTACTCTCAAGAGACACATACTTATAGAGAATTATATATTGAATCTTTTGATAAGGAAGATGCTTGTAATTCATTAAATACTATTTTAGAGGATAATATCAAAACCAATAACAATATAGAAAACGCTTACCTTGGTGTGTCTTACATTATGAAATCCAAATATAAATTTAATCCTATCTCAAAACTATATTTATTTTCTAAAGGAAAAGAAATACTAGAAAGATCAATAAAAGAAGAGCCTTCAAATTTAGAATTAAAATTTTTAAGACTAAGTATTCAACAAAATATTCCCGAGATTTTAGCATATAATCAGAATATAGAAGAAGATCAGAAATTCATAAACAATAATATTAATAAAAATAAAGATGGTGCTCTAAAAAAACTTATCAAATCGACATTAAAAACTTTTTAATTATTTCTTTTATATGAACTTAATACCAATAACAGTTGTCATCATTACATTCTTGTTCATGGAATTTACTGCATGGTTTACACATAAATATGTAATGCACGGGTTCTTGTGGAATCTACATCTTGACCATCATCAAATAGATCATGACAAAGTACTGCAAAAAAATGATTACTTTTTTTTAATCTTTGCTGTGCCTGCAGTAGCATTTATTATTTTAGGCTCAACATATTCAAATTTATTTTTCTGGATAGGAATTGGAATATCAGTGTATGGGTTTGCATATTTCATTGTTCATGAAGTTATAATACATCAAAGAATTAAAATATTCAAAAAACTAAACAACAAGTATATTAGAGCAATTAAAAGAGCTCATCAAACACATCACAAAAATAGAAATAAAGAAAATGGAGAATCATTTGGCATGCTAATAGTTGCTAAAAAATTCTTTAGATAATATTATCTTTCTATAAAAAGAAATAAGGAGGAAACTTAGGTTTAAATTCTAAAGGCATTTTTTGCTCATTAAAACATCAAATAAAACATTGCTATTCTCATTTAATTAATGAGTTTTAATTTCAGATCTTTCGTACTTAATGGTATCTTTATTTTCATCATTATTTTTCTTTTCATAACTATTAACTTCAGCATTATTACATGAAAAAAAACAAAAAAGTAAAAGCAATAGGTATTTCATAGATCCAAGCTATTTCTTTAGGGCATATTCGATAAGAGAACTTAATTTTATAATTTCTAATGTTTTTTCATTAGTTGCTTCCAAAACAACTTTAGGAGCACAGCCTGCTATGTAGGCTTCTTTCCATCTAACCGCACACAAACACCAACGATCTCCAGGCTTTAAACCATTAAAACCCCATTGTGGTGCGGGTGTAATTAGATCATTCCCTTTAACTTTAGAGAATTGTAAGAATTTTTCTGAGACAATAACACAAATAGTATGTAAACCTAAATCATCTTTGTCTGTTTCACAACAACCCGTTCTAAAAAAACCTGTCAAAGGATTTGTACTGCACGTGATAAGAGTCTCTCCAAAAATATTTTTTTCCATAAAAGTTTATTTTCTACTAGACATAATCTTTTCGTAGGCTTCTTGAACTAATAAAAACTTCTCTTGAGCTAATTTAATTATATCATCACTTACACCCTCAAGTCTATCGGGATGATATTTCATAACCATCTTTCTATGTGCCTTTTTGATCTGCTCTTCGGTTGATGTCTCACTTATTTCAAGTAGCTGATAAAACTTATCCAAATTATTTCCTGCTAAAAACATTGATTGGATAGATTGAAAATCATAGTTATTAATATTCAAATTTGTAGCTATCCTGCTTATAAGATCGATTTCTAAATTATGTACTTCATTATCACTAGATGCTATACCAAATAAAAAATGAATAATCTGAAGTCTAGATGCATGATTAACTGATTTATTTAGTTGCAAACAAATTGGACGTAATTGTTTGTGTAAATCTTGCTTATTAAGATTATTAAAAATTGTAAAATATTTTTTTGATTTTTCAGGACCAAAAGTTTTAGTAAAGAAATCTTTAACATAATCAAGTTCAGATTTAACAACCTTGCCATCTGACTTTATTACCAATGAAGCTAGAATTAATAATGATATTTCATAAGCCTTTTCATTATCATTTTTACCATTAAAAAAGTTTTTACCAATATGGTAGCCAATTATGGCCCCAATTGGGCCTCCAAAAAACCAACCAGCTCCAACTCCTAACCATTTACCTAAAGACATATTTTATTTTTTTACAAAAGTAGTTTTTAATTAGATACTATTTCTTTTCATAGGATAGTATTAAAATATAGTAGCTTAGTATACCAAAAGAATATAATACAGCGGTGATATAAAAAATATGCGAATATTCAAAGCCATATTCTATCAGGAATCGAAATATTTGAGAGCTAAAATACCAGCTACCACTCCAAATTGCTGCCATAATTGCACTAAGCATTTCTTGATTTTTTTTACCAACATAATTCATAGTTAGTTCTGATGTCATTGGAGCTGCCATATTCATTAATGGAGCTCTAAACATATAACACGCCAACGCAACAGGTAGTGCGAGCCAGTGCTGCTTAAAAACTTCAGTAGTTGCTAATAAAACCAAAGCACCAACCGCTAAAGATTGTGTTAATGTAATGCCTTTTTTATATCCAATTCTTTTTTTAATTTCAGGAACAAATAAAGAACTTATAGCAACTAAAACACTAGTTGCTGAACCTATTAATGCAAATTCTGAAGCTTCAATAAAGAAATTATGGAAAAAAAATAAATTTATAAATGGAATAGTAAGACCAGCTCCAACTGCTATAATTAATGTTGGGATAACAGCTTTAAAGATTACAAACCAATTGAAAGAGTTTTTTTTATTCTTGTTTATATCTAAAAGAGTAACACTATCTACTTTTACTTTAAATAAAAAGTAAATACCACAAAAGCCTAATACAGAAATAATAATAAGACTTTGCCCATCATCAATTTGCAAAAAATAATCTAAAAGAAAAATAAGTAACCCACTTAAAATCATTCCAAAACTATTAGTAGCAAAACTCATTGAAATTGCATGAGTTTGATGTTCTGGAATAGTGTTTCTCATTATATAAGGCAATACACTTACTTGAAAAGAAGTATATAGAACTCCCCATATAACGAAAAGTATGGGTAAAAAATTTTCTAGCTTAAAATTAATAACTAATACAATTAGGATTGCAATAATTGGGACTCCTAAACTTCCAAAAATAAAAAATGGTCTTAAAACTTTTCCCTTTATAAAAAACCCTAGCGGAAAAGCTAAGAGCATTACTGCAAGAAATCTATATGAAATAAAATTTGCAATTTTAGAATCAGAAAAACCATTTGAAGATAAAAATATATTCAGTATAAGAAAAAAAGCTCCTCCTACTAATTGAATGAAAAATTGCGCTTTTAGAACATTTACAATATGAGGCTCTAAAACTTTATACTTACTTAAAACGGAGAATATCTTCTTTAACATTAAATAATTATAAAAATATATTTGGGGAATTTGTAGATGTAATATCAAGAAGTTTATTGATTGCTTTTTCTCCTTTTTCCTGCAAACTAAGGGAATATTTATTTACATAAAGTTTGATATGCGCATCTATTACATCTTTATTCATTTCTTGACAATGTTGATATGTATACTCTAAAGAACTTGTAGGATTAGCAAAAGCAAATTCTATACTATTTTTAATAAGCATATTAACTTTCTTTTGAATATCCAAATCTAATCTCCTTGAAGCCATTATACCTCCTAGAGGAATAGGTAAATCATATTTAGAACTCCAAAAATCTCCAAGATCTTTTACCTTACATAAACCTTTTTCTTCATATGTAAATCTGTTTTCATGTATAATTAAGCCAGCATCTACTTGATTATTTAAAACCTCATCTTCTATTTTAGAAAATAAAATTTCCTTAGTATTTTGCATATTAGGATACGCAAGTTGAAAAAGAAGATTTGCTGTGGTTAGCTTTCCTGGAATAGCTATTAAACTATTTTTATTAAGATTTGTTTCGGGCTTCTTTATTAATATTGGACCACAATTTTGTCCTAAGGCAGATCCGCTATCTAATATTATATAATTATTTAAACATTCAGAATATGCATTAAAACTAAGTTTAGTAATATCATATTTTTGAATTAAACTTAGCTTATTTAAGCGCTCAACATCATGCATATGAATATTAAATTTAATACCACAAGTATCAATTTTATTATTCACTAGAGCGTCAAAAATAAAAGTATCATTTGGGCAAGGGGAGAACGCTAACGTTAAATTCATAATTCTTCTATAATCTTTCTCGTTTCAATATTAAGTTGTTGAATAGCCAAAGGGAGGTCCCATTTTGATTTGTTTCTTTCTTCTACATAATTAGAAATTGCTCGAATCTGAAGACAAGGAATTTTAAAATTATCACAAACAAACATACAGGCTGCACCTTCCATGGATTCTAGATCTGGTTTAAATTTATCATAGACACTAGAAATATTTTCTTTATTTCCATGAACAGTATTAACTGTAATTGACGAAGCAGAAGGTAAATTAGTAATTGATTTTGAAGAAATAGAATTTCTAACATTTAAACCTATTTCATTAAAAGTTAAAAAATGAGAGTTATTTTCAACTCCTAATTCAGAAAATGTATCTTTTGTAATTTCAAAGACACCACCTAAAGGCAAGCTCTTATTAAATGAACCAGCAACACCAATATTAATAACTAAATCTGGTTTTTTATTACTAAGGCATCTTGAGAGTTCAATTGAAGTATTAACCATTCCTATTCCAGTGATTAAAACATCACAAGCTGTAAGATTTTCTACTAAAACTTCATCATTAGTTGCTGCTACAATTAGTAGATTCATAGTTGCAAAGATACCAAAGAAACATAGTATATTTGCAAAAAAAAACAAAACAAATACACTGTGTATAATAAAAATTTAGCCGGAAATATTAAAGAAATTTTAAATGAGCTAGGTGAAAACCCTCAAAGAGAGGGACTATTAAAAACTCCTGAAAGAGTAGCAAAATCTATGGAGTTTTTAACAAATGGTTATAAATTAGACCCTAGTGAGATATTAAAAAAAGCTATGTTTACCGAGAAATATAGCCAAATGGTTCTTGTTAAGGATATAGAACTTTATTCACTTTGCGAGCATCATATGTTACCGTTTTTTGGAAAAGCACATATAGCTTATATACCTGACGGCCAGATTGTTGGACTTAGTAAAATACCAAGAATTGTAGATGTTTTCTCCAGAAGATTACAAGTGCAAGAAAGACTTACTGACCAAATTAGAGATTGTATACAAGATACTCTCAAGCCTAAAGGAGTGGCTATTGTTATTGAAGCTCAACATCTTTGTATGCAAATGAGAGGAGTTCAGAAACAACATTCATCTACAACAACATCTGCATTTTCTGGAATTTTCATGAAAGACGAAAAAACAAGATCTGAATTTATAAATCTAATATCTTAATGAAAGCATTTGTTTTTCCTGGACAGGGCGCGCAATATCCTGGAATGGGGAAAAATTTATATGAAAACTCTAAAGAGGCAAAAAAATTATTCAATCTAGCTAATAAAATATTAGATTTCTCTATAACAGATATTATGTTTGGAGAAGATATAGACGCATTAAAAAAAACATCGGTTACACAACCAGCAATATTTCTTCATTCAGTGATATTAGCACAAATTCTAGGCGAGAAATTTCAACCAGATTTTGTTGCTGGTCATTCATTAGGAGAGTTTTCGGCACTTGTATCTTGTGGATACTTGAGTTTTGAAGATGGGTTATTGCTGGTTAAAAAACGTGCTCAAGCAATGCAAAAGGCTTGTGAAAAAACTCCATCTACTATGGCAGCAATAATTGGTCTAGAAAATAAAATAGTTGAAAAAACATGCTTAGAAATATCTGAAATAGTAGTTCCTGCAAATTACAATTGTCCAGGTCAACTTGTTATTTCGGGTAGTTTTGAAGGAATTGACAAGGCGTGTGCAAAACTAACAGAGCTAGGCGCTAGAAGAGCTATTAAACTATCTGTAGATGGCGCATTCCACTCTAGTATTATGGCGCCAGCACAGACAGAATTACAAGATGCTATAAATACAATAAAATTTCAAAAAGGAATTTGTCCTATTTATCAAAATGTTAATGCATTACAAACAATAGACCCAATAAAGATTAAAGAAAATTTAATTAAACAATTAACATCACCAGTCTTGTGGATGCAGATTATGGAATCAATGGTAAAAGATAGTCTTACGCAAGTGATAGAAGTTGGCCCTGGAAAAGTTTTACAAGGACTTTTTAAGAAAATTGACAGAACAATAGAAACTTCAAGTGCTGATCTAAAATTTTGAATTCTTAAGAGTATTACTTGATATTAGTTCATGCCACAAATATTCACTTTGACACCTTACATATAAGTTGGCATGATTAATATTATGACAATCACTCCCAACAAAAGAAATCATATTATTCTTTATTAAAAATGAAGCGTTCTTTTTAACCTCAGGAGAATAATAACCAAGCATAGAGAGTAAATTTAATTGTAATAAAACACCGCGATCAAAAAGACTTTTATAATCTTTTTCATCTAGATAAAGATATCTAGAAGGGTGTGCCAAAACAACCTTGTAGCCTTCAAGTTGCAATTTGAAAATAATTTCATCAACATGTTGTGGTTTCTCTAAAAAAGCAAATTCAATAAGAATATAATTATCACCAAAGGTCATGAACTTTTCTTTACCAATTTTTTGCATAAACTCGTAATCAACGTAGTATTCAGCAGCAGCCTGAATAACTACATCAATTTTCTGTTTTTTCAATTCTTGCTTTAACTTTTCTAATCCATTTAAAATAATCTCAGGTGTATTATTATATAAGTCACTCATTATATGAGGGGTAGTGATAAAATTAGAATAGCCTAAAGTCATCATTTTTTTTATTAGTAAAATACTTGTTTGAAGATCTGGAGCACCATCATCAATTCCAGGAATCAGATGTGAATGTATGTCTGTTTTAAGACATGAAAAATCAATAGGATCTAAGACAACTTTTTTCTTTTTAAACCAACTAAACATTAAAATATTTTTTATAATTACTCGCAAATATAATTAATTAATAAAGGAAAAGTTTACCTTCATTTTATGACTAAAATGTATTTTAGCAATAATATTTTTATGTAAATGCGAGTAATTACAATCATACTTTTTATTTTATGCTCTATCAATGTTTTTAGTCAAGACACTAAATTTAATGCTATAATAATTGATTATGGATATCATATTCCTGGCGGAGAAATAGCAAAAACATTTGGAAATAATTCTTCCGTAGGTTTAAATTATTTAAAAACAAAGTCAAATAATCTCTTTTACGGAGTAAAAGCAAATTATATTTTTGGAGAAAACATTAAGGACACCTCTCTTTTTAGTAACATTTCTTCAGATCAAGGTTTTGTAATTGATGGAAGTGGAAGCTTTGCAAATATTCTTCTGCTTGAGAGAGGCTTTAGCTCTCATGTTTACCTTGGCTACTCAATTCACTCGAAGAGAAACACAAATCAAGGATTATATTTATCGGCTGGCCTAGGATATTTACAACATAAAATTTTTATTGACACAAAAAACCAATATATTCCACAACTTGACTCTGAGTATAAGAAAGGTTATGATCAATTATCAAGTGGAATAAGCACTCAAATAAATATAGATTATATTTTTATGGGTCAGAACAGTAATCTACAATTTTACACAGGTCTGGAATACACGTTAGGTTTCACTAAGAATATAAGACCTTATAATTTTAACACACTAAACTACTCAAATGATTCATTTCGTTTCGATAAGCTTTTTGGATTTAAAATTGGCTTAATTATCCCTATTAATAGACAAAATAGCGAGGAGTTTCATTATTTTTAAATGTTAGCGTTATACAACATAGCAATTAAAATTTACACTTTTCTTATACGAATAAATTCATTGTTCAATAATAAAGCTAAAAGATGGGTACAAGGAAGAGAAAATATTTTTTTAGACTTAAAATTTGCTCTTGGAAATGAGAAAAATATATTCTGGTTTCATTGCGCATCTCTTGGGGAGTATGAACAAGCACAAGAAGTAATCGTTGCAACAAAAAAACAATATCCAAAATATAAAATATTACTAACATTTTTCTCACCTTCAGGCTATGAGGTTATGAAGAATTGTTCATTAGTAGAATGGGTCTTTTATTTACCCTCAGATACTGTGGAAAATAGCGATAAATTTATTTCTATTGTTAAGCCCAAAAAAGTTTTTTTTATTAAATCTGAATTATGGTTAAATTATATGATCCATCTTTATAATCAAAATATCCCTTTATATCATATAGCTTCCGTTTTCCGTAAAGATCAATTCTTATTAAGAATAAGTATTTTTAGAACAACTCTAAAGAAATCAAAATATTTCTTTGTTCAAGACATTAATTCACTGAAAGTTTTGAATAATATTAATATCAATAATGCTAGTGCTATTGGAGACACTAGATTTGATTCTATAATATCTAATTTGAAGAGTTATAAAAACACAGATATTTTCAAATTTAAAAATAAAAAACCTCTAATAATTCTTGGTAGTGTTTGGCCTCATGACATAAATATCATTAGAGAATTTATAAGTTGCTTCAAAGATTATAAATTTATAATCGCGCCACATGAATTAAGCTATTGCCCAATAATATTGAAAGAATTTAATGGGTTTTTATTTTCAAAAATAAAAGAGGAAAATGATGTGCAAGATAAAAATCTCTTAGTCATTGATAACATAGGGTTTCTTAAACATCTCTACCAGTATAGTGAATTGGTCTATATTGGAGGAGGCTTTGGTGATGGGGTACATAACACCATAGAACCAGCTGTTTATATGCAGCCAGTTATTTTTGGACCAAACTATAATAAGTCTATTGAAAACGCAGAGTTAATCTCTATTAATGCAGCTATAAGTATTAACAGTAAAAAAAATCTAAAAATTAAAATAGAAAAATTAATAAATTCATTTAGAAAAAAAGAATTATCAAAATATATAAATAAAAAATCAGGAGCAGTAAAAAGAATTTTAGAAATCTTAATTAAAATAGAAGATTAAAAAAATTATGAGGCTTCTTTATTTATCTTTTTTTTAATTTTTTGAATTCTATTAATTCTCAATGAAGTTTTTAATGATTTCTTAACCCCTTCATTCTCGAGCGCTCTACTAACTCTTTTTTGTAGCTGATGTAGCTTATGTCCTAATTTTCCTTTTTCTGTCATAAAGTGATTTATAATAGAACTAATAAAATATAAATTTATTATAAATATTAGAAAATTATATTAATTAACTATTTCTTCTAAATCCTTAACTTTATAATATATTGTAAACATAAAAATGTAAAAAACGGTTATTGTATAAATGAATAAATAGGAATCAAATAGCATTAGAAATAAATAGAAAAGAGGGAGAATTATTAAATGAAAGTTAATATTCTTAGAAACTAGCAAAGATTTTATTTGAAAATAAAAAATAGCTAAAAAGATTAAAAGTCCAAATAACCCAATTTCAAACAATATATAGAGAAAGTTATTATGAGGTGTTTTATGTTTAATGAAATTATAATTTGAATTTGTATTTTTAGCAAAAACAGAACTAAAACTACCAGTTCCATATCCAAAAATCGGTTTTTCAGCTATTAGCTTAATACCTTCATTTAAGAACAAATATCTAATATCTTTTTCTGAATTTTTTGAGTTTTTCTTTTCGCCATTATTTTTAACAATATGTTGTAAAGTATCCACTCTATGTTTAAAGACATGTGATGTGTTATATGAAGAGTAATTAATAGTAATTAGGAATAAGAGAATAGATATTGAATATAAAATCTTTATTCTTAAAAAATAAATAAAATATACCAAAAAGAATAGATTAAAAGTTAACTGTCCTGCTCTACCAGCTTCAGAAAAAATACTTAATGAATAAATTAAAATAAGCACTAAATAAATAACTTTTTTATTTGAATTTGATCTTGAAAAAAGAGCTAGTGACAATAGAGAAGAAAAAGAAAGCAAAATATTATGATAATTATATTTTAAAAAAGCTGACAAAGCAGATTCTTCATTTATCAAAGAAATATAATGATGTAATGGTGAAATAAATTCATTGTTAATAGCTATAGCTAAACACGCAGAGATAAAATTAGTTGCTAGAAACATACTGATAGCAATTTTAAAAGTTCTGTTTTGAAAGTCTGAAGAAATAAAAACTATAAAAAACATTAGCAGAAATATCCTCTGTAAAACATAAGATGCATCTTCGTGAGCCTCTCCATATAAAAACCCAATACAAAACATTAAACAAAGACTTGATATGGCCCATAACCACTTTGAAGATTTAAAAATAATCAGCTTTTTTTTAAACCCCCCTTCAATAATCCAAAAAATCAAAAATAGAGCTAATAATACATTTGTTGCGGCAATCGATATAGGTATAGAAATTCCTAATAAAACAAAAACTATATTTTTTAAATCCTTTATCAAATTAATAAATATTTTTAACTGAAATAATTTTAAAACTTACTTTTTAATACTTAATAAAATTAAAGTAATCAAAATTAAAAAGTTAATTTTTTCATCATTTTTTATAAAAAATTTAATCTTTAAAGATTATGAGATTTTCATATCAAAGATTAGTTATTATTTCTACTTTCGCGCGCTTGTAAATAAAACTAAAGAAATTGAAATCAAGAATACAATTTTTCGAAAAATCTAAAGCCTCAATAAAAGATGATGTTCTTTCTGGACTAACGGTTGCTCTTGCATTAGTTCCTGAAGCTGTTGCATTTGCATTTGTAGCTGGGATTTCCCCGGTAGTTGGTCTTTATGGAGCCTTTATGATGGGGATAATAACCTCTATTTTCGGGGGTAGACCAGGTATGATTTCAGGTGCAACTGGTGCATTAGCTGTAGTTATGGTTCATCTCATAAGCGAAGGTAATGCAATGGGAGATAAAGATGAAATGCTGGGACTACAATATTTATTTGCTACATTGATTCTAACAGGATTTTTTCAAATTGGGGCTGGAGTTCTAAAGTTAGGTAAATTTGTCAGAATGATTCCACATTCTGTGATGATGGGTTTTGTGAATGGGTTAGCTATTGTAATTTTTACCTCTCAGTTTGTTATGTTTAAGGTAGATGGAGAATGGATGAGTGGAACAGCATTGCAAATAATGATTGCGTTAGTTTTACTTACGATGGCTATTATGTTTTTATTACCCAAAATAACCAAAAAAATACCTGGAGCTTTAACCGCTATAATAGTTGTCTCTGCAATTGTAATATTTGGTGATTTAGATACCTCTACTGTTAAATCATTTATTATTGCAGGAGGTGGAGATGGTATAAAAGCTGGCTTACCAAATTTTAATATACCTATGATTCAATTAAGTTGGGAAACAATGAGCCTGATAACTCCCTATGCATTAATATTAGCAGCAATTGGTTTAATAGAGTCGTTAATGACCTTAAATTTAATTGATGAACTCACAGAAACTCATGGAAATGGAAACAAAGAATGTATCGCTCAAGGTTCTGCTAATATTGTCAATGGGTTTTTTGGAGGTATGGGAGGATGTGCAATGATAGGTCAATCAATAATAAATATTAAATCTGGAGGGCGTGGCAGATTATCTGGAATTGTAGCTTCATTAGCATTATTATGTTTTATCCTATTTGCTTCATCTTATATAGAGAAAATCCCTATTGCAGCGTTAGTAGGAGTTATGTTTATGGTAGTAATAGGAACATTTGCTTGGAACACATTTAAAGTATGGAATAAAATTCCATTATCAGATGTATTTGTTATTATTTTAGTAACTGTTTTGACCGTAGTATTTGATCTAGCTATTGCTGTTATTTCTGGAGTTATTATATCAGCACTAGTATTTTCATGGCAAAATGCTTTAATGATTAGAGCAAGAAAACGTGTTGATGAGCACGGAATAAAACATTATGAAATTTTTGGACCTTTATTTTTTGGATCAATTGAATTGTTTAATCAAAAGTTTGATGTGAAAAATGATCCAATTGAAGTAGTAATAGATTTTGCTGAGTCAAGAATAGTTGACCAATCTGCTATAGAGGCTATAAATAAATTAGCTGAGCGCTACTTAAATAATGGTAAAGTTATTCATCTTCGTCATCTATCAAATGATTGTGTAAAACTGATAAAAAAAGCAGAGAAAATTTGCGATGTTAATGTATTAGAAGATCCAAATTATTTTGTTGCTATAGATAACTATCGACAAGCCCTTAAAAAATTATAAAAAAACTAAAGATTTACCTGCACCTCTTTTTATAAAAAATGCATTTTTTTTATTTAATCGAACAACTTTTTTAAATAAAGGGTTTGATTTTATCTATCAGAGTATCAATCATTAAATAGGATAGAAACAAAAAACGGAAGAGAATCTTTCGATAATCTTCCGTTATGTACCCGGGACGGGACTTGAACCCGTACGAACATTACTGCTCATTGGATTTTAAGTCCAACGTGTCTACCAATTCCACCACCCGGGCAAGACATATATTTATTAAAAAGAACTATTGAGCGAGTGATGGGGTTCAAACCCACGACCCTCACCTTGGCAAGGTGATGCTCTATCACTGAGCTACACTCGCAATAAGTCGGCAAATTTAATGAAATAATCAATATGTCAAAGAAAATTACTTGTTTCCTGTAAGCTTTTTTATTTCATTTAATTTCATGAGTGCATCTATAGGAGTTAATGAATTAATATCTAAGCCAATTAATATATCTCTTATTTTTTTCATAACAGGATCTTCAACATCAAAAAAACTTAGCTGAAGCTTATCGCTAGTATCTAAAGGGACAGTAACTTTATTTCCCCTTAAAGATTCTAGTTTTTTCAATAGTCCCTTAGCATTCAGAACTATATCTTTAGGCATTCCAGCCATTTTTGCAACATGAATACCAAAACTATGATTGCTCCCTCCCTTCTTTAGTTTTCTAAGAAAAATAATATCTTTTTCTGTTTCTTTAATAGAGACATTATAATTAACTATCCTCGCGAATTTTTTAGTCATATCATTCAACTCATGATAATGAGTAGCGAAAAGAGTCTTTGCCTTAGTTTTATGTTCATGTATATATTCTGAAATAGCCCAAGCGATTGACACTCCATCATAGGTGCTAGTTCCTCGCCCAATCTCATCTAAAATAATCAAACTATTTTCACTTAAGTTATTAAGAATACTCGCTGTTTCATTCATTTCAACCATAAATGTAGATTCTCCCATTGAAATATTATCAGATGCACCAACGCGAGTAAAAATCTTATCACAAATACCAATATCTGCAGATTTTGCGGAAACATAACATCCCATTTGAGCCATTAAAACAATTAGTGCTGTTTGTCTAAGTAAAGCAGATTTACCAGACATATTTGGTCCAGTAATCATCATGATCTGCTGCGACTCTCTGTTTAATGAAATATTATTTGGCACATATTTATTTTGATCTTCAAGCTGTTGTTCAATAACTGGATGCCTTCCTTCATTAATAATTAGTTCAGAATTAGATTTCATTATAGGCTTACAATAATTATACCTATTAGCAATTAAAGAGAATGATAGTAAACAATCTAAGGATGCAATAATATTTGCATTATTTTTTAATTGAACTAATTGATGAGAAATAGTTTTAACAATCTCAGAATACAAATTTTGTTCTAGTACTGAAATTTTCTCATCAGCTGATAAAATTTTCACTTCATATTCTTTTAACTCCTCTGTAATGTAACGTTCTGCATTAACAAGAGTTTGTTTTCTTATCCAGCTTTCAGGAACTTTGTCTTTGTGTAAATTACGTACTTCAAGATAGTATCCAAAAACATTATTATATGATATTTTAAGTGAAGAGATATCTGTTTTATTAATTTCTCTCTCAAGCATATTATTTAAAAACTCTTTAACAGATTTTTTAATTTCTCTAAGCTCGTCTAGCTCTTCACATACACCACTATTAATAACATTCCCCTTATACAATAATACTGGCGGATTAGGGTGTAAATTTCTACTTATATATTCCCTTAAATCACTACAGTTATCTATTTTTCCCACCAAAGTATTAAGAGGTTTTACATTTGTTTTTTTACAAATATCTTTAATTGGATCAAGAGCAAAAAGTGCGTCTTTGAGCTTTTCAATTTCTTTAGGATTAATTCTAAGGGTAGAAACCTTAGAAATTAATCTTTCTAAATCACCAATATTTTTAATATTCTCAGACAAAATATTAGAGAGATTATTATCATCTTTTATTACCTCTACAACATCCAGCCTCTGCTGTATTTTATCCAAACTTTTTAAAGGGAGAGACAACCATCTAGAAAGCATTCTAGCTCCCATTGGTGTTTGTGTTGAATTAATTATATCAAAAAAAGTTTTTGCCCCATAATGAGGTGAATAAAAAAGCTCAAGATTATTCATAGTAAATTTATCCATCCACAGATACTTATCTTCATCAATCCGATTAATGGAAAGAATATGTGATAGTTTTGAATGTTTAGTTTCTGCAAGATAATATAGTATTGCCCCTGCTGCAATAATACCCTCGTTAAGACCATCAACGCCAAATCCTTTTAGTGAATTTGTAGTAAATTTATTCATTAACTTTTCTTTAGCAAAATCAATATTATACACCCATTCATCGATTGAAAAAGAAAAAGTTTCTTGATTGAATTCAGAGAAAAATCTTTCTTTTTCATCTTTAGGATAAATTATTTCAGCAGGTCTAAAGGCCGATATTAATTTATTTATATAGTCATAATTTCCTTCAGAAAGCAAAAACTCTCCTGTTGAAATATCTAAAAATGAGACTCCTATTTTTTTGCCATTAAAAAAGATGGAGGCAAGGAAATTATTTTTATTAGCATCAATTGTAAGATTATTATACGACACGCCAGGAGTGACTAATTCTGTTACTCCTCTTTTTACAATTTGCTTAGTTAATTTTGGATCTTCTAATTGATCACAAATAGCAACCCTATGTCCCGCTCTAACTAGCTTAGGAAGATAATTATCCAAAGAGTGATGGGGAAATCCTGCTAACTCTATTCTTGAGGAACCGTTTGCTCTTGAAGTTAAAATAATATTTAAGATACTAGATGCCTTTACAGCATCTTGCCCAAAAGTTTCATAAAAGTCTCCAACTCTAAACAACAATAACGCATCAGGGTATTTAGCCTTAATAGCATTATACTGCTTCATCAAAGGAGTAACTTTTTTAATAGTATCTTTTTTTAAACTCAAAAATTTATTATTTAATTTAGCAACAAATATAATAGATGAAAAAGTTAAAAAACAACGAATTACAAAGAATCACAGTTGAACAATTCAAAAAAAAAAATAAAACAGAGATAGTAATTGTTTTAGATAATGTGAGAAGTGCTCAAAACGTTGGATCAATCTTCAGAACATCTGATGCGTTTTTAGTTAAGAAAATTATATTATGTGGTATTACTAGCACACCTCCTAGTAATGAAATTAGAAAATCTGCTTTAGGATCAACAGATTCAGTAGAATGGGAATATCTAAAGGATACAAAAAAAGCTATAGAAAATTTAAAAAAAGAAGGGTTTTATATAGTTGGTATTGAGCAGGTTAAAGGAGCAACTTATTTAGAAAATTTTAATTACTCAAAGCCAATAGCCATTATTTTTGGACATGAAATTCACGGAGTATCTCAAGAAATTATTGACCTTTGTGATGAGAGCGTTGAAATACCTCAATTTGGGACTAAACATTCATTAAATATTTCTGTAAGTGCTGGAATAGTAATTTGGAAATTATTTGATAATCACAGAATAAATGATTTAAAAAAATAAAAAAACTACTCAACTATAATTAATTTAAATTAAGTTCGTTTTTATAAGAGTAGAATTTCTATTTTTGTATTAAATAGTATAATAATCAAATTAATTAAAATGAGTATTTCAAAATTTTTCAGTTTAGTAACTTTAGTAGTATTTCTTTCCTCTTGTGGGCTATCAACAATGTCAACAAAATATGAAGCTGTAAATATAAATGTAACTCCAAGCCCTCTTCAAGTTCATGCTGGAAAAATATCTCTAACTCTTGACGCAAATTTTCCAGAAAAATATTTTGCTAAAACAGCAACAGTTGATTTCACTCCGGTACTAATTTTTGATGGCGGCGAAAAATCATTTAAAACTATAACTGTTCAAGGAGAAACTGCTTTAGGTGGAGAGGCTACCATATTTTATGCAAATGGAGGAAGTTTTTCATATCAAGATAAAGTCAATTATAATCCTCAAATGCTTAATTCGGTTCTTGAATTAAGAGCAGTAGCAAAGAGTAAAGAAAAAGAATTAGTTTTTACTCCTAAAAAAATTGCTGTTGGAGTACTAGCTACATCAACTAGAGTTCAAAATAGCGAAATTATTTTAAATGCTGATAGTGACTATGAATATGAAACTATTTTAGAAGAGACTGCAACAATTTATTTTCTAGTTAACCAAAGTAACATTAGAGCTACAGAAAAAAGCACAGATGAAATTAATAATCTTGAAGCATTCGCAAAGTTAGGCAATGTAACGCATTCCATTGAAGTCAAATCATTTGCCTCTCCAGAAGGCTCAATTAACCTTAATGACAATGTCTCTGAAAAAAGAGCAGCTAGTACACTAAGGTATGCAAAAAGAATACTTAAAGAAGCAAAAATTAACGGAGCTTCTAATAACGAATTATATACTGAAAAATCTGAGGGAGAAGACTGGGAAGGATTTAATAGCCTGATGAAAAGTTCAGAAATAAAAGACAAGAGACGTATTACTAAGATTGTTAATTCAGTTGAAGACCTTGAATTAAGAGAACAAGCAATCAGGGATATGGCAGAAATTTATGATGCCATTGAAAAAAATGTTTTACCTCAACTAAGAAAAGCTCAAATTACAGTTCGATCATTTCAACCTAAAAAAACAGATGCTGAAATTTCTGAGCTAGCAATATCTAATCCTCAATCACTAGATTTAAAAGAAATTCTTCATGCAGCAGAGTTATCAAATGATGAAAAATCTAAAATTAGCATCTATGACAATGCTTCACAAATACATAAAAATTGGAAAGGCTTAAATAATATTGCTGCAATTTATTTAAACAAAGGAAATTTAAATCAAGCAAGTCAATATCTAAAAAAAGCTGAAAAGTTAAATAACAGTAGTGATGAAGTGAAAAATAATCTTGGAGTTTTAGCTGCATGGCAAGGTAAGTATACTAAAGCCCAAAACTATTATTCAAAAACTAAAAACTCTGCTAATAACCAAGCAATACTAGACATAAGAAAAGGAGATTACCAAAAGGCAAGTAGATATTTCAAAAACAAAAAAAATCATAATGCAGCACTTGCAAAAATGCTCAATGGTCAAAATAGCACCTGTAATGAAAGTACAGCTGAGTGTCATTACTTAAATGCTATTTCTGCTGCTAGATCTGGAGATACAAAAGAGGTTTTGAAAAATCTTTCTTCAGCAATTAGTATGCAAGAAGATTATAAAAAAGAAGCTAAGATGGATTTAGAATTTGTGAATTTAAAAGAAAATATTGATTTTCAAAACCTTTTAAATTAGTCAAGCTTTTCATTGGTCACCCCTATTCTATATTTATTTTTTAATAGATCTTTAATTTTATTATAAGTACTAATATCTTTTACAAAATCAGAATCACCAACATCTAAGATCAAAACTGGGATCTGTTTTTGTTTGTGTAAATAATCTAGATATGCAGCTTGTATTCTTTCAAGATAATCATTTGAAATATTCTTTTCAAAATCTCTGTTACGGATTTTTATATTTTGCTGTAGTCTAGCGGTATCAGCATATAAGTAAATTAATAAATCGGGTTTCGGTAACGAAGCCATCATTATTTCAAATAATTTATTAAACAATGACAACTCATCAGGATTTAAATTGTTTTGAGCAAAAATTTTTGATTTCATAAAAAAATAATCCGATACTTTAATGGAATGAAATATATTATCACTCCATTTGTCTTTAAGCTGACTATAGCGCTCAGCCATAAAAAAAAGCTCAAGTGAAAATGCGTATTTTTCTGGTTCTTGGTAAAATTTTGGCAAAAATGGATTATTAGCAAAAGCTTCTAAAATTATTTCAGCATTGAAATCATTAGTAATTTTTTTAGCTAGAGATGTTTTTCCAGAGCCTATGTTTCCTTCAATAGATACGAAATTATAATTCATATACTAAAACTTTCTCATCATCAGAACATTCGTTTAGTAACTGAATAATTGTTTTATCGTATTTTGGATGTATGAATTCAGGCTGAATTTCAGCAAATGGAATTAAAACAAATTTTCTTTTAGAAATATATTTATGAGGAATACATAATAATGCGGATTCAATAATTTCGTTATTATAAAACAAAATATCTATATCAATAATCCTTTCACCCCATTTTTCAATTCTGATTCTTCCAATTTCTTTCTCAATATTCATAATATACTCCAAAACAGCTTGTGGACTATAAATTGTTTCTACTAAAACTACTTGATTTAAGAAATCTCCTTGTCCTTCAACTCCCCAGGGACTACTCTCGTAAATTTTAGATTTTTTAATGATCACACCTACTTCTAAAGTAAGCATATCAATAGCTAAATTTAGTGATTGTATTCTATTTCCTAGATTACTTCCTAATTGAAGGTAAACTAAATTCATAAATTAATAATATATTTTTTTACATGATAAAGATACATTTAAAATATTATATGACATGCGTCATAAAGGAGATGCAATAAATTATTTTTTAAGAATTTATAAAGTTAGCGATTTTATTTCCTCTAGTAAATTATATTTTTCTGAAAAAAATATTTAAAATCTTGTAATAAATCCCTTACTTCAAGCACTAATTAAGAAAAAACTATTTGCTACTAACATATCGTATGCAAAGCATTGGTTTTAACAAAAAAAAATTAATATTTGCATTAAATAAATAAATTATGAAAAGTTTTTTTAAGAATGTTTTATCTACAGTATTAGGTCTTGTCTTTGGAGTTGTTTTAATTTTTATATTTTTTGCTTCCATCATTGCATACTTTTCTTCATCCTTTGAAAATGAAGAATTAAAATTAAAAAACAATACTATTTTAAAACTAGACTTAACAAAGCAAGTTGTTGAGCGTTCTTCAGGGAATCCTTTTGAAAGTTTTGATTTTACTAATCCTCAGCCAAAGAAACAACTTGAATTAAAAGAAATTCTTGATAATATTGAAAAAGCTAAGTACGATGAAAACATAAAAGGCATTTATATTTATAGTCCATTTATTAATGCTGGATTATCAAAAACTGAAGAAATAAGAAATAAACTTCTTGAATTTAAAAAAACTGGAAAACCAATTATTGCATATAATGAAATGTATTCAATGAAAGGCTACTACTTATCTTCTTTAGCAGACAAAATATATATTAACCCTTTAGGCACTATCGATAATAAAGGAGCCTCTGCAACATTGTTTTTTTTCAAAGAAATGTTAGAAAAAATTAACCTTGATATTCAGATATTTAAAGTAGGTAAGTTTAAAAGTGCTGTTGAACCTTATATATTAGAAAAAATGAGCGTATCTAATAGAGCACAACTGGAGAAGCTTTTAAATAGTTTTACCGAAAACATGATGGATAGTATTGCAAATCAACGAAACCTTACTCTGCAACAAGTTCAGAGCCATGCAGACTTACTCACTCTTAGCTCAGCGGATATTTGTAAAGATTTAGGATATGTAGATGACGTTTTATATGAAGATCAAGTAGAAGATAGTCTTAAAAAGATATTAAATATTGAAGAACTTAATTTTGTAACTATAGGCAATTATTCAAAAGTTAAAAAAGATAAAAAGAAAATAAGCAGAAATAAAATAGCTATTATTTATGCAAATGGGGAAATAAATTCTGGAAAAGGAGACCATCAGAACATTGGCTCTATAACAACTAGCAAAGCAATCAAACAAGCAAGAAAGGATAAAAATGTTAAGGCGATTGTTCTTCGCGTAAATTCTCCTGGAGGAAGTGCTCTTGCTTCAGATGTTATATGGAGAGAATCAGTTTTAGCTCAGCAAGCTAAACCTTTAGTTGTATCAATGGGGGATTACGCTGCTTCAGGAGGTTATTACATTGCTTGTGCAGCTGATACTATTGTTGCTAATCCAACAACATTAACAGGATCAATAGGTGTGTTTGGTATGGTCCCTAATTTTAAAAGGTTTTACAAAGAAAATTTTGGCATTAATTTAGATACTGTTAATACAAATAAATATTCAGACATGGGTATTAATAGAAAAATGACTCAATTTGAAAAAAATAAAATTCAGCAAGGAGTTGAAGATATTTATAATGTGTTTCTTTCTAAAGTAGGTAATGGAAGAAATATGACCACACAGGCAGTTAATGAGGTGGGACAAGGAAGGATATGGTCAGGATATGATGCTAAAGAAATTGGTTTAATTGATGTGTTTGGGGGATTAGAAAAAGCAATTGAGATTGCTAAAGATCTTGCTAAAATAGAAGATTATAGAATAGTTTCACTCCCTAAGAAAAAAGACCCTTTCACTAGCTTAATGAATGATTTTTCTGATATGAAAATTGCTGATATCTTATTAAAAGATTTTAAAATTTTAAACTATAGCCAAATTAAAAAAATAAAAAACATTAAGAAAAAAGACAGAATCCAAGCAAGAATTCCTTATAATATTATTTTAGAATAATTCATTTTGTATTTTCTGTTTTTCAACTTGAAAATCCACAATAAAACCTTCATGAGATCTAACGTTAAAGACTCTATTTTCATCTAATAATAAATATTGTCCTTTAATACCTTTTAAAATCCCAGTAATTTCTGGGATTTTTTCTAGTTTAACACTTTTTACTTTTTCAGGATATTTTAAAACGGGGTATTTTATTTCAGTTACCGTATCATCCTTCGTTACATATTGCTTTAATTCTTCTGGAATATAGTTTTTTAATTCATTCTTAAATGATATTAAATCAACTGATAAAGGCTCTCCCGACAACATCTTTCTCCAGTTTGTTTTGTCGGAAACATACTTCTTAATAGCAACTTCAATATCTCCTGAAAATCGCCTATTTGGAACCTCAGCTAATATTATAGCTTGACTAGCACCTTGGTCCATCCATCTAATAACACCTTGAGATCCTCTAGTAATACCCACTTTTATCCCACTAGAATTTGCTAAATAAACATAATGTGGAGCTATTTGAAATTTCTTCTCCCATTCAAGATTTCTCTCCTCAATATCTAAATGAGCAGTACAAAGTTCTGGCTTAAAAATACTTTGTGATGCTAGAGGAGAATCCCAAAAGCAAGGATAGCAGAAATTTGCTCTATAAAAGCTTTCCATAATTTTTCCACAAGAACAAATAACTTGACCGCTCCATTTAATTGAAATTTTCTCTCCAATTAAATCGTTAACAAAATATTCTTTATTATGAATTTTAAGAAAATAAGACACTACATCATCATGTCTTGCATCCATCTTTTTTAGTGCGTCTTCAAACATATTTTTTGTATTTTTCAAGCCTAAATATATTACAATTTGGCTAATCTCCAATTTAAAAATAAGATACTTTCTTTTGCCTTGAAAACAAGATTAAAAAAGATTAACTTTTTTAAAGATAACCCTCACGCAGTACAAGAAAGAGTTTTTAAAAATCTAATAAAAAATGGAAGAGAAACAATATTTGGCTTAGATCATGATTTTAAAAATATTAATTCATTCTCTGATTTCTCTAATAAGGTTCCAGTAAGAACATATGAGGAAATATTTCCATATATAGAGAGAGTTAGAGCTGGAGAAAAAAACATTCTTTGGAATCAACAAACAAAGTGGTTTGCAAAATCTTCAGGAACAACAAATGCTAAAAGTAAGTTTATTCCAATGACGATAGACTCACTAAAAAAGAGCCACTACAAAGCAGGTAAGGATATGCTAGCTCTTTATCTAGGAAATTATCCAACAAAGAAATTTTTTGAAGGAAATGGACTAATATTAGGAGGAAGCTTACAAAACAGAAAAAATCATACAGATGGGGACCTATCAGCAATTTTATTAGATAATTTTCCTTTTTGGGTCAATTATCATAGATCACCAAAACTTTCAACTGCGCTAATGCATGATTGGGAAGAGAAACTTGAACTTATAGTAAGTGAAGTAATATGTCAAGATATTACAAATTTAAGTGGGGTACCCTCATGGATGCTTATTATTTTAAAAAAAGTGTTAGAAAGAACAAATTCAAAAAACATTTTAGAAGTATGGCCTAACCTAGAATTATATATGCATGGGGGAATTAACTTTAGTCCTTATAAAAAACAATATGAAAAGATTATTCCCTCTAAACAAATGAACTATTTTGAAATATATAATGCATCTGAAGGAATATTTGGTTTGCAAGACAAACCAAACTCAAATGAAATGCTACTAATGCTTGATCATGGAATTTTTTATGAGTTTATAAAACATGGTGATACTAAAAATAATAATAATGCTAAATATTATCAATTAGGAGAAGTAGAAATGAATCAAGATTATTCTCTTGTTATAACTACCAATGGAGGGCTATGGAGGTATTTAATTGGTGATATTATATCCTTTACATCGTTATCTCCTTATAGAATAAAGGTTAGTGGAAGAATAAAAAATCATTTAAATGTCTTTGGGGAAGAATTAATTACAAATAATACTGACAAAGCATTAGAGATTGCGTGTAAAAAAACAGAATCAAATATAAATGAATATACTGTATGCCCTATATTTCTAGACAATAATTCTGGAGGACATGAATGGTTAGTTGAGTTTGAAAATCATCCTAAAGATACTGAGAAATTCATCTCTATTTTGGATGAAGAGCTTAAAAAAAATAATTCTGATTACGAAGCAAAGAGGTCTTACAATTTAGTTATTCAAAAACCTGTTTTAACTAGTCTAGCTAAAGGAACATTTTATAGGTGGCTAAAACAAAATAATAGACTGGGGGGTCAATATAAAATCCCAAGATTAAATAATGATAGAAAAATAGCGGACAACTTAATTAATCTAAACAACTAGAAGTTTTCAACAAAAATTTATACTGTGCTCTATTTTTAGATAAAACTAAAATTCTTTTTATTTTAGTAAAAAATTTATAACATGCATATTGCAATTGCTGGAAATATTGGATCTGGAAAAACAACATTAACTACTTTATTATCTAAACATTATAAATGGAAAGCCCATTATGAAGACGTTGAAAATAATCCTTATTTAAATGACTTTTATAAAGATATGCAGAGATGGTCTTTCAATCTCCAAGTATACTTTCTCAATAGTAGATTCAGACAAATAGTTGACATTAAAAATAGCGGTGAAAAATACATACAAGATAGGACTATATATGAAGACGCATATATCTTTGCTCCTAACTTACACGCAATGGGCCTTATGAGTTCTAGAGATTTTGATAATTATAAAGAAATATTTAATTTAATGGATGACTTTATCGAAGGTCCTGATTTACTTATCTATTTAAGATCAAGTGTATCTACTTTAGTTGAGCAAATACAGAAAAGAGGTAGAGAATATGAAAACAGTATTAGGCTAGATTACTTAACTCGATTAAACGAAAGGTATGAGGCATGGGTAGAAAGCTATCAAAAAGGAAAAATACTTATCATTAATGTTGACAATATTGATTTTGCTGACAATCCAGATGAATTACAAGCTATAATAAGTCAGATAGATGAGGCTATAAAATAAAAAAAAGAGCTTAGATTTCTAAGCTCTTTTTTTATTAATATCACTAAAAAGATATTTGATTACTGATTATAATTGGCGACCTTTTGTTTTAAGAGTTAAGCCATTAAATTCAACAATAGCATTAAAAGCGTTTCCTTCTTCATTAAGATTAAAATATAGCATAGCTTTTTTATTCTTATTATTAACTAATATTTTTCCTTCAACTAAACTTCTAAATCCTGCTCTATTAGATGTTTTAACCGTGTTATTTTTTGCACTAAAAATTAAAGGAGAGTTTCCTAACGATTGAAGCGTAGATGTACAATCTTCTTCGTTATTTGATGTACAATCTATATCAGTACTAAATTTAATATTTGTAATTAAATTTAATTCTAAATCTTCATTCATCTCTATCTCAAAAGATTCAGAAACAGCAGAAAGATTTACATCAGAAACAGCAGCAGATGTTTGAACTCTATTAATTGCTTGATCACTTGAACCATCTACATCTAATGCAATAGAAGGAGCTATAACTAAAGCAACAACAGACATCAATTTTAATAAGATATTTAAAGATGGACCAGAAGTATCTTTAAAAGGATCACCTACAGTATCTCCAACAACAGAAGCCTTGTGAGCTTCAGTCCCCTTTCTTCCTTGTTCTTCAATTGTCTTTTTTGCATTATCCCAAGCACCACCTGCATTTGATTGAAAAATCGCCATGAGTACTCCAGAAGAAGTAACACCAGCTAATAGACCTCCCAACATAGCAGGGCCACCAACAAATCCAACTAAAACAGGTACAATAATAGCAAGTAATCCTGGAGCAACCATTTCTTTAATTGAAGCCTTAGTAGAAATATCTACACATTTATCATATTCAGCAACACCATCCGCAGCATCAAATATTTTTCTATCCGCAGCAGTTGCTTTAGTCATATCAGAATCATATTTTCTCATAACTTCTAAAGCTGCCTTAAGTGCAGGAATATCTCTAAATTGTCTTCTTACTTCTTCAATCATTGCCATAGCTGCTCTACCTACAGCATTCATAGCCATCGCAGAAAAAACAAATGGTAACATTGCACCAACTAATAAACCTGCCATGATATTAGGTTGAGAAACATCAATAGCTGTAACATTAGCAACCTTCATAAATGCAGCAAATAAAGCTAAAGCAGTTAAAGCTGCAGAAGCAATAGCAAAACCTTTTCCAATTGCAGCTGTAGTATTTCCAACTGCATCTAACTCATCAGTTCTTTGTCTAACCTCAGCAGGTAATTCTGCCATTTCAGCAATTCCACCAGCATTATCAGAAATTGGACCATAAGCATCAACAGCCAATTGGATACCTGTATTTGCTAGCATTCCTACAGCAGCAATTGCAATTCCATATAAACCAGCAAAATAGTGTGACACCATAATTGCAGTAGCAATTAATAAAATAGGCAGTGCAGTAGACATCATCCCAACACCAAGTCCAGCTATAATAGTAGTTGCAGCTCCTGTTTCCGATTGATCAATAATTGATTGAACAGGCTTAGTACCTGTTCCAGTATAGTATTCTGTTGCTTTACCTACAGCTAATCCAGCTACTAATCCAGCGATAGTTGCCCAAAAAACTCCCATAGCTCCGAAAGGTAAACCCTCAAGTGTCTCAGGAAGCATGGCATTAATAATAAAATAAGAAGCAATAATCATTAGTGCTGCAGAACCAAATTCTCCAATATTTAATGCAGCATGAGGAGAACCCCCATCTTTAACCTTAACAAAAAATGTTCCAATGATTGACATAACAATTCCAACTGCAGCTAAGACAAGTGGAAGATAAACCGCTGCTAAACCATCAAATGAAGGAGTAAAAAGATAAGATCCTAATACCATAGTACCAATAATAGACCCAACATAAGACTCAAAAAGATCAGCTCCCATTCCGGCAACATCACCAACATTATCACCAACATTATCAGCAATAGTTGCTGGGTTTAAAGGATGGTCTTCAGGTATACCTGCTTCTACCTTTCCAACTAAGTCAGCACCAACATCTGCTGCTTTTGTGTAAATACCACCTCCTACTCTAGCAAATAATGCTATTGAAGATGCGCCTAGTGAAAATCCTGAAAGCACATTAAGTACCATTGTTGTTGAATCGTACATTCCTTGGTATAGAGACAATAAAAGACTTAAGCCTAAAACTCCAAGTCCAACAACACCAAGTCCCATAACAGCTCCTCCAGAAAATGCAACTTCTAATGCTTTTCCTAATGAAGTTCGAGCGGCTTGTGTAGTTCTAACATTTGCTTTTGTTGCAACTTTCATTCCAATAAATCCTGCTAATGCAGAACAGATAGCTCCAATAACAAAAGAGAAAGCAACCATTCCAGTTGAATTTACTTCAGCAGATCCTTTAAAAAACAATAGGATTGCTACCGCTACAACAAAAATTGATAATACTTTATATTCTGCTTTTAGAAAAGACATAGCTCCATCAGAAATATTTTTAGCTATTCTAGACATTTTTTCATTACCCTCTTCTTGCTTAGATACCCATGCATTTTTCCAATAAACGAAAGCAAGGGCTAAGACACCAAAAAGTGGTAGATAAGATACAATAAATTCCATTTTTATAATTTTAGTTTAATTTTTTATCGGTGCAAAAATAGCATTTTTGATTAAAGAATGTAATATAGTAATATAATTTAGAGATTTTTAATTCTTTTCTCTATCCTATTTTGTGTAAAAGCGAAGTATTAATTGACTGATTTTATTTAATTTTACAAAATATTTAACAACAAAATCTAAGACATGAATATATTAGTTTGTATAAGTAGTGTTCCTGATACTACATCTAAAATAAATTTTACTGAAAACAATACAAAGTTTGATGCAAATGGCATTCAATTTGTAATTAATCCATACGATGAATTTGGTCTAACAAAAGGAGTTATGCTAAAGGAGAAAAACAACGCAAAACTAACAGCAATAATTGTAGGTGAGGCAAATGTTGAGCCTGTAATTAGGAAAGTATTAGCAATTGGTGCTGATAATGCAGTAAGAATTAACATGCATCCTTCTGATAGCTATTCTACAGCATGCGCAATAGCTAATTATATTAAAGATAATCCTTTTGATTTAATTATAGCCGGAAAAGAATCTAGTGACTATAATGGGGGTGCTGTCCCTGGAATGATTGCAGATATGCTAAACATCCCTTTTCTTAATGCTTGTAATGGATTAACTGTAAATGGAAATGAAGTAGAGTTAACAAGAGAAATAGACGGAGGAATAGAAAAAATATCGGCATCACTTCCTATTATAATTGGGGGACAGAAAGGTCTAGTAGAAGAAAGTGAATTAAGAATACCTAACATGCGTGGAATTATGACTGCCAGATCTAAACCACTTGAGGTCTTAGAGTGCAATTCAGCTCCACTTAATCATTCAATTTCATTTGACAAGCCAGAAAGTAAGGGAGAATGTAAAATGATTTCTTCTGATAACATAGAACAATTAGTTAGTTTACTACATACTGAAGCAAAAGTTATTTAACCAAAAAATTTAAAAAATGTCAATATTAGTCTATACGGAAAGTTGGGAAGGGAAATTTAGAAAAAGTTCATTTGAAGCAGCTTCTTATGCAAACGAAATTTCTCAAGATTTAAATACGGATCTATTTGCTATTTCATTTGGCTTAGTAGCAGAAGAAGAGCTCTCTAAACTTGGAGAGTATGGAGTGAGTAAAGTTTTTTCATTTCCAAATATTAATAAAAGTGATAATTATAATACCACTAATTTTATTGCAGAATATGCAAAAGATGCAAAAGCTATAATATTCTCGAATACATTTACTGCAAAAATGATTGCCCCAAGATTATCTTCTAAATTAAAAGCTGGTTTAATGAGTAATGTAACTACAAAAATACTTGATACTAATAATTTTAAATTTAAAAGACAAGCTTTCTCTTCTAAGGCACTTGAAACTGTATCTACTAATACTGAAAAAGCTATTATTACAATTTCACCCAATGCTTTTGAAATTAAGAATAATAATATAAGTTGTGAAATAATTACTATCGAAGATAAGCTTGAAAGCCAATTTAATGTAATTGGAAGTGAAACTAACAGTGGTAAAATATCATTATCAGAAGCTGAAGTTGTAATTTCTGCGGGACGAGGATTAAAAGGACCTGAAAACTGGGGAATGATAGAGGAATTAGCTGATTTGCTAAATGCTGCAACGGCATGTTCAAAGCCTGTTTCAGATATTGGCTGGAGGCCTCACTCTGAGCATGTCGGTCAAACTGGAAAAGCAGTTGCTCCAAATCTATATGTTGCTATAGGAATTTCTGGAGCAATTCAACATTTGGCAGGAGTCAATTCATCAAAAGTAATGGTAGCAATAAATACAGACGCAGAAGCACCATTTTTCAAAGCTGCTGATTATGGAGTTGTTGGAGATGCTTTTGATGTAGTACCAAAATTGATTGAGGAAATTAAAAAAATTAATAACTAAAAAATTGGACTTAATCCCTCTAACAATAGCAGCAATAAGGCAAAGTGATTCTCAAAACAATGCATATGTTTTGCTTCTAAATGAAACTGATGGAAAAAGACAATTACCAATAGTAATAGGTTGGTGTGAAGCAAGATCCATTGCTATTGCATTAGACGGAGAAGACGAGCCTGAGAGACCACTAACTCATGATCTTTTTAAGTCTTTTGGAGACAGTTTTAATATAAAAATTAATAAAGTGATAATTCATACTCTAAATGAAGGAGTTTTTCACTCTATTTTTTACTGCTCCAATCCATTGACAGGAACTGAAGTAGAGATTGATGCTCGAACATCAGATGCGGTAGCCATAGCAATAAGATTTTCATGTCCAATATTTACGTATGAACATATTTTATCCAAAGCAGGAATAAATTTTTCATCTGATGATAAATCTAAAGACAAATCATTCACAGAAACAACGTCAATAAAAAAAGAAAAAAAGTTAAGTTTGTATAGCTTAAAGGAATTAGAAGAAATACTACTTGAAGCTATTGAACATGAAAATTATGAACGAGCATCAGTTATTAGAGATGAAATTAAAAGAAGAACAACAAAATAAATGAAAAGATTTTTTGCCTTTTCTTTACTTTTGGTATTTAGCATTATTACTAATGCTAGTGAAATATCCCAAAAATGGCAGTTCACTGATATTAGGTCTAATATTAATTCACTTTCACTAGAAAAATTAGACTTCTCCGAAGATTATCTTGAAATTAAAGATGATAATACCTTTAAATATCAAATAATTGAAAAAAATATTTTAGCAAAAGGTACGTGGGAAATAATTAAAGAAAAAATTATATTCAACTACACTCTTCCAAAAGATACAATTAGAGAATATAATATTAATTTAGAAAAAGAGTCTTTAATTTTAACTGAAGGGAATATTGATTATTGTTTTTCAACCATTAAAAACAACTCAACTAATAAATTAACAAATTATCTACGTGGTATATTAGGTCTTTTATCACTTATTTTAATTGCATTTTTTTTCAGTAGAGATCGGAAGGCTATTAATTGGCAATTAGTTTTAAAAGGATTGTTATTTCAATTTTTGCTTGCTGTACTAATTTTAAAAGTGCCTTTTGTGCAAAATATATTTGCGTGGATGAGTCAAGTATTCGTTACTGTCCTTCAATTTTCAAAAGCTGGAGCACTATTTTTATTTGGAGAAACATTAGTTAATAATAATCAATTTGGCGCGATTTTTGCTTTTCAAATTTTACCAACTATTATTTTCTTTTCCGCTTTAACAAGCGTGCTCTTTTATTTTGGAGTTCTACAAAAGATAATCTACTTATGTGCTGCAATAATGAAAAAAACATTAAAGTTGTCTGGGGCAGAAAGTCTAGCAGCTGCTGGTAATGTATTTCTAGGGCAGACTGAATCCCCATTACTTATCAAACCCTATATTGATAAAATGACAACCTCAGAACTTCTGTGCTTAATGTCTGGGGGTATGGCAACAATTGCAGGAGGAGTTTTGGCTGCATATATTGGGTTTTTAGGCGGCTCAGATCCTGTTCAGCAACTTTTCTTTGCTAAGCACTTACTAGCAGCATCTGTAATGTCTGCACCGGCTGCAATAGTTGTTTCTAAAATACTAATACCTGAAACAAATAAGGTGAATGAAGATATGTCAATATCTAATAAAGATTTAGGAACAAATTCATTAGAAGCTATTAGCATAGGAACATCTCAAGGACTAAAATTAGCAATTAATGTTGGAGCTATGCTTCTTGTTTTTATTGCGTTTATTACAATGACAAATTATTTTCTTAAAGATTTCTTAGGAGAACTAATTAATTTAAACAGTTGGATAAACGATTTTACTGAGGGCCAATATTCTGGACTAACTTTAGAGTTTCTGCTAGGATATTTACTAGCACCACTAACTTGGTTAATGGGAGTTTGTAAAGAAGACATGATTTTAGTTGGTCAGCTTCTTGGTGAAAAAACTATATTAAATGAGTTTGTTGCATATATCTCATTATCAGAATTAAAGGAGAGTGGAAAATTTCTTGAAGAGAAATCAATTGTTATAGCAACTTATATATTATGTGGATTTGCAAATTTTGCTTCCATTGGAATACAAATTGGAGGAATAGGCTCTCTAGCTCCCTCTAGAAGGAAAGACTTATCAAAGCTTGGTATTCTAGCTCTTATTGCTGGAACTCTAGCATCACTATTAACAGCTGTACTAGTTGGAGCAATAATTTAATAAATGAGACAATATCTAGATTTAATGGAACACGTAATGAGTAATGGCACACTCAAAGAAGATCGTACTGGTACTGGTACTAAAAGTGTATTTGGTCATCAAATGAGATTTGACTTATCTCAAGGCTTCCCATGTATCACTACAAAAAAACTACATTTAAAATCAATTATTCACGAACTCTTGTGGTTCTTAAAGGGAGATACAAATATTAAATACCTGAAGGAGAATGGAGTTAGAATTTGGGATGATTGGGCAGATAAAAATGGAAACTTAGGTCATGTATATGGATATCAATGGAGAAGTTGGCCAGCTCCAGATGGTAAACATATTGATCAAATTCAACAAATTATTGATCAGATAAAAAACACACCTGACAGCAGAAGAATAATTGTGAGTGCCTGGAACGTTGGAGAAATTGAACAGATGGCTCTACCACCATGTCATGCTTTTTTCCAGTTTTATGTAGCTGATAATAAATTATCTTGTCAACTCTACCAAAGAAGTGCTGATATTTTTTTAGGAGTACCTTTTAATATTGCTTCATATGCATTACTAACAATGATGGTTGCACAAGTATGTGATCTAGAAGTCGGAGATTTTGTTCACACTTTAGGCGATGCTCATATATATACTAATCATTTTGAACAAACTAAGCTTCAATTAAGCAGATCACCAAAAGAGCTTCCTAAAATGAATATTAATAAAAATATTAAAGATATTTTTAGTTTCACTTATGAAGACTTTAAACTAACAGACTATAATTACGACCCACATATTAAAGGTAAAGTAGCAATATAAAATACTAAAAATGAATAAAATAACAATTCTTGGAGCTGGATTAGTTGGAGGAGTCATGGCAAAAGATTTAGCAAAATCTCATAATGTAACCTCAGTAGATATTTCACAAAAAAATCTTGATGCACTAAAAGACTTTAATATTAAAACAATTTGTGCTGATATTTCTGATTCTTTAATTTTAAATAAATTAATAAAAGACTGCGATTTAGTAATTGGTGCGGTTCCTGGCTTTATGGGCTATAAGATGATGTATGATGTTATTAATGCTGGCAAAAATATTGTAGATATTTCATTTTATCCTGAAGACCCATTTGGACTAGATGAATTAGCAAAAAAGAAAAATGTAGTTGCAGTTATGGATTGCGGGGTAGCACCTGGAATGGGGAATATTATATTTGGACATCATAACAGTAGCATGGAGATTACGGACTATGAATGTCTAGTTGGAGGTCTGCCTGTGAAACGAGAATGGCCATATGAATATCAAGCAGTATTCTCACCTATTGATGTTATTGAAGAATATATTCGTCCTGCAAGATTTGTTCAGAATAGTAAATTAATCACTAAAGAAGCATTATCAGAAACAGAATTAATAGAATTTGATGAAATTGGCACTCTAGAAAGCTGGAATTCTGATGGATTAAGAAGTTTAATAAAAACAATGCCTCATGTTCCAAATATGATTGAAAAAACTTTGAGATATCCTGGGTGTGTAGAATATCTAAAGGTATTAAGAGCAAGTGGCTTTTTCTCTTATGAAAAAATAAATGTTGATGGAAAAGACATAAGACCTATAGATCTAACATCAAAACTACTATTTCCTAAATGGGAAATGAAAGAAGGCGATAGGGATTTCACTATCATGAGAATCATTATTAAGGGAAAAGAAAATGGGAAAAAAACAACTTATCAATATAATCTTTTAGATAGATATGAAAACAACACTATATCTATGGCAAGAACAACAGGATTCACATGTACCGCAGTAGCAAATCTAGTCTTAAATAAAAAATATTCAAGAGTAGGGATCTCTCCCCCAGAATATTTAGGTGGATTATTTGAAGATGTAAAAGATTATTTATTAGAAAGAAATGTTGTATATAAAGTAAAAAAAAATAATGATTAGATCAATAATAGTTGCTGCCTCAACTAATAATGTAATTGGAAAAGATAATGACCTAGCTTGGAAACTTCCAATTGATATGAATTTTTTTAAAGAAACAACTAAAGGATACTATGTTATAATGGGTAGGAAAAATTTTGAATCTATTCCTCATAAATACAGACCATTACCTAATAGAGAAAACATTATTATTACGAGAAAAAAAAATTACCAATTAGAGGGATGTTTAGTTTCAAACAGTATTGAGGAGGCATTAGAAATTCCTAGAAAAAATAATGAAAATGAAGCTTTTATTATTGGAGGTGGTGAAATTTATAAGTTAGCACTTGAGCAAAAATTAGTAGATAGAGTATATTTAACGAGAGTACATCATGATTTTGATGGAGACACATTTTTTCCAAAATTAGATAATTCTTGGTTAGAAGTAAGTAAAAAGGAATTTTATAAAGATGAAAAACACAAATACGATTTTACTTTTTATATTTATGAAAAGAAAAATTAAATTAAATTAATCATAAAATGAAAAAATATATTTTACTATTATCCAGTTTTTTATTTATTATTTCATCTTGCTCAGATGAAAAAGTACTGACATTAGATAATCAAGAAAACATTCAATCAAGTAGAGATTATTTGATGGTAGAAAAATTAATTAATAATATTTATCGTTCCATTGAGGAAGGGTTTATTTATAATGGAGAAAGCAAACAATATCCTAATTATAATTTACTTAATAATAATCCAAATAATAATGACACGTTGATTATTGATTTTGGAGAAGAAAATTCGCTAGAGTTTGGATTACTTAAGAGAGGGAAAATTATCTCTATATTTAATAAAAAATATCATGATTCATTGTCAGTAATTACAACCTCTTTTAATCAATTCTACATGAATAATATTCTTATTGAAGGTAATTTTCAATTAAGTTGTTTAGGAGAAAATAATAAAAAAAATAAAGCATATAATCTTGAAATTTCTAATACAAGTTTTACAACTAATGAAGGAGTGATAAATATTAATGCTTCCTATCAAAAAGAATTAATAAATGGGAGCAATAGCCGATATAATTTAAACGATGATAAATATTTATTAAATGGAATTATTACAGGAAATTCTTCAAATGGCAACGAATTCAATGTATCAATAATAGAACCTATATTAATAAAATTAGAATGTTTTCAAAGTTCTCATTGTATTACAACATCTGGAGTGGCAATTATTACCCCAGAAAACTACAATAGCCGATTAATTAATTACGGAGACAGCTTGTGTGATTGTAATATGAATATTGAATTAGATGAAAATAATTATCTAATTGTTCTTGACTAAGCTACTTTTAAAGTCTGTGCCTCTAATTTATTCAATTCCTTCTTAACATAACTACTGGAAATTAATAGTTCTTTTTTTGAATTATCAGATGGAAAACTATACATAGCATCAAGCATTACGGCTTCACAGATTGATCGTAAACCTCTCGCTCCTAATTCAAATTCTAAAGCTTTATCAACTATTAAATCTATGGCTTTTTTATCAAAAGAAAGCGTGACCCCATCTAGGTCAAATAATTTAATATATTGTTTTGTGATAGCATTTTTTGGCTCTGTCAAAATAAGTTTCAAGGCATTTCTATCCAGAGGATTTAGGTAAGTTACAATAGGCATTCTACCAATTAGTTCTGGAATTAAACCAAAAGTTTTTAAATCTTGAGGAGAAATATATTTTAAAAAATTTGAGTCATCAACTTGATTATCTTTATTAGCTTTAAATCCAATAGCTCGAGTGTTTAATCGAGCTGCAATATGTTTTTCAACACCATCAAAGGCTCCTCCGCTAATAAATAGAATATCCTTAGTATCCAGAGCAATCATCTTTTGGTCAGGATGTTTTCTACCTCCTTGTGGTGGAACGTTGACAATTGTGCCTTCAAGCAGCTTAAGCATTGCTTGCTGTACTCCTTCGCCACTGACATCTCTAGTTATTGATGGATTATCACTTTTTCTTGCTACTTTATCTATCTCATCAATAAATACAATTCCTTTTTTAGCCTTTTCAACATCATAGTCTGCTGACTGTAATAATCTAGACAAAATACTTTCAACATCCTCTCCAACATAACCAGCTTCAGTTAAAACAGTAGCATCAGCAATACAAAATGGCACATTCAACAGCTTAGCAATAGAGCGAGCTAATAGTGTCTTACCCGTACCTGTTCTGCCAACCATTATAATATTCGATTTTTCTATTTCAACATCACTATCGGATGTATTAACTTGACTAATCCTTTTGTAATGGTTATAGACCGCAACAGATAAAACTTTTTTGGCAAAATCTTGACCAATTACAAAATCATCTAAATGATTTTTTATTTCTAAAGGTTTTAATAATGTAAATTCTTCAGATGTTTTTGTGGAAGACTTTACATCTTGCTCTACAATATTATATGCTTGCTCTATACATGAATTACATATATGCGCACTTGATCCCGCTATTAGTATTTCAGTATCTTGCTTGTTTCTTCCGCAAAAAGAACATTGAACAGATTTCTCAACTGTCATTATTTTCTTGTTAGAACCTCATCAATCATACCGTAAGCTTTTGCCTCTTCAGAGGTCATCCAGTAATCTCTATCACTATCTTTCCATACCTCATCGAAAGATTTCCCTGAATGTTCAGAAATTATGGTATATAATTCATTCTTTAATTTTTTAATCTCATTTGCAGTAATCTCAATATCAGAAGCTTGTCCATGAGCACCACCAAGAGGTTGATGAATCATAACTCTAGAATGTTTTAATGCTGTTCTTTTACCTTTTGCACCAGCACATAATAAAACAGCTCCCATAGAGGCTGCCATACCTGTACAAATAGTAGAGACATCCGGGTTTATATACTGCATAGTATCATAAATACCAAGGCCGGCATACACACCACCTCCAGGTGAATTCAAGTAAATTAAAATATCTTTTTTAGAATCAACTGATTCAAGAAATAAGAGTTGCGCCTGTATAATATTGGCAACGTAATCATTAATTGGCACTCCTAAAAATATTATTCTATCCATCATCAGTCTAGAAAATACATCCATACTAGCAACATTCATTTGTCTTTCCTCTATAATAGTTGGAGAAATATAATTTCCGTGCATTGAAGTAAATTGATCTATGTGAAGACTATTTATTCCTCTATGTTGTGTTGCGTATTTTTTAAATTCTTTACCGTAATCCATAATTTTTTTATTTTTCTGATGCTAATTTAACAAAATCATCATAAGTGATGGCTTTATTCTTTAGTTTGAAATTTTCTTTGTAGATGACCAAAGTCTTTTCATCAAATAGTTGGTCTGATATTTTTTTTCTTTCTTCTTCATTTTTGAGAATATTTTCAGAAATATCTATAAGTTGTTTTTCATCGGTGCTAGGCTGTCCATATTGTTTCATCTGAAAAGCAACCATTTTTTTTGTATGATTTAAAAGATCCTCATTATTAATTTTGATTTCATACTCCTCTAATACTTTATTTTCTATTAACTGCCACCTTAAGCTTTTAGAATACATATCATATTCTTTTTCCACTTGTTCAATTGTTAAAGGATTTTCTGAAGTCTTTACAAGCCATTTTTTCAGAAACTCATCAGGTAGATTTAATTTTGTTTTTTTTATAAAGAAAGTTACTACATCATTTTTTAACATCCTATCACTTTCAACTACAAAGGATAGTTCAGCCTCTTCTTTAATTTTTTCTCTGAATTGCTTTTCTGTTTCAATAGTCTCATCCTTATAAACCTTAATAAATAATTCTTTATCAAACTCAGATGGAGCCAGTCTATTAACTTGTTTAACGGTAAATCTAAAAGAATCCGATGCCAAACCCTGTAATTGCTCAACAGATATATTTAGCATAGCAGCTAAATCTGTCTTATTTGAGAATACACTATTAACATTTAATACCAATACATCCTCTTTTTTAATGCCAATAAATTTATTCTTTATTTTCTTATCAATAATCACATCCATAGAAACAGTAGCATCATTAGAAATACCTTTTTCAACAAGCTCTCCATTTAAATCAAGCTGATTAATTGAGCAGAAAATCATATCTCCTTCAACCGATACTTCTGGATTACTCATCTTCCCATATCTTTTAGCTATATCATTACAGTAATTGTCTATTAATTTATTTTCTGCGGAGATCTTATAGTAAGTTAGTGAATCTTTACCATTTAACTTGACATCAAACTCTGGAGCTAAACCAATTTCATATTCAAATTTAAAATCAACTTCATTAACCCAATCAACTTCACTATTTGAAATAGGCAGTGGACTTCCAAGAACTCTAACTTTATTATCAGTAATATGCTTATAGAGATTGTCTTGCATCATTTTATTTACCTCATCAACAACAGTTGAAGTTCTGTATTGTTTTGAAATAATAGACATAGGTGTTTTTCCTTTTCTAAAACCTGGAATAACAGCATCTTTTCTGTATTTTTTTAGCGCAGAATCTACTTTCCCAATATAATCAGCCTCATTAATTTCAACAATTAGAGTTGCCATCATATTCTTTACTTTACTTTGTGTGATTTTCATTAGAATTTTTATTTAATGGTCGTTAAAAGTACGTTTATTTATAATAAATACATACTAAAAAAACTCTATAAAAAATAGAGTTTTTTAGTACGGGTAAAGGGAGTCGAACCCCCACGCCTTGCGGCACCAGCTCCTAAGGCTAGCGCGTCTACCAATTCCGCCATACCCGCAAAATGGTTTGCAAAGATATTATTTTTTAACATTTAATCATTAAAGCCAAACTAAAGATTTTTTATTTAACTTTTTATTTATTTTTGTTAGCAGAACATAAAAAAAATATAACATAATGAGTTTATCAATAAAAGGAAAATTAAGTAGAAAATTAAGTGTAGAAAGTGGAACATCAAAAGCAGGAAAAGAATGGCAAAAACAATCTTTTCTTCTTGATACTGGAGCGCAGTACAATCCAGAAGTATGTTTTCAACTATTTGGAGAAGATAAAATACAGATGCTTACAAGCCATCAAGAAGGTGATCAGGTTGAAATATCCTTTAACTTATCATCACGAGAATATAATGGAAAATATTTCCATAATATAGATGCTTGGAAAATTGAAAATATTTCTTCAGGAAATAGTGCTGCTTCTGATATGCCTGAGGCTCCATCTTTTGAAAGCTCTGACAATCCAGATGACGACCTACCATTCTAAAATTGTCATTCTCAAATAAAATAGAGAATTTATTTAAAAAATTTCTTCCTGCACCATTTACAATTGCAGTATTATTAACTTTTTTAACTTTTACACTTGCTTTAGTGCTAACCGAAAGCAATGAAAATTCTTCTCATTTTTTTACAATTTTAACATACTGGGAACAAGGGTTTTGGGACAACAAGCTTTTAGTCTTTGCTATGCAAATGATGCTGATGCTTGTACTTGGACATACTTTAGCACTTACAAAATCTGTTAACCAAATTATTGTTAAAGCTACAGCTTACTGTTCTTCAACTTCAAAAGCTGCAGCAATTATTACATTTTTCACTATTATCGTTGCTCTTTTTAACTGGGGCTTAGGGCTGATATTTGGAGCCATATTTGCTCGAAAAGTTGGAGAACATGCAACAAGAGAAAAAATAAAATTAAATTACCCTTTAATTGGTGCATGTGGATACTCTGGATTAATGGTTTGGCATGGAGGGATATCGGGATCGGCTCCTATAAAGATTGCAGAATCTGGTCATTTTCTAGAGCAGAAAACTGGAATCATTTCTCAATCAGAAACTATTTTCTCGACAATGAATATTAGTGTTAGTCTTGCCTTGATAATTATACTACCATTAATTATGTTTTTTATTGGAAAAAAAAATGAGGGCTCTATTGTAAACATAAAAATTCATGAGGAAGAAACTAAAATTAAAATTGTAAAAAATTTAGATCATTCTTCTATAATCTCATTAATTTTTGGCAGTTTAATTCTTTTAAGTAGCTTTTATAATATCTTTATTGGGCCAGAAAATATTTCCTTAAAATTTTTAACACCTAATTATATTAACCTTCTGCTTCTTGGTCTTTCGATAATTATGCATAAAAATATTTATAGTTTTTTAAAGGCTATAGATAAGGCTATTCATGGGGCTTCAGGAATCCTGATTCAGTTCCCAATCTATTTTGGCATTATGGGTATAATGAATTATTCAGGTATGGTAGAGATGATGTCCGAACTATTTGTAAATATTTCTAATAAAGACACCTTTCCTATATTAACTTTTATTAGTGGAGGTATAGTTAATATATTTGTCCCTAGCGGAGGAGGACAATGGGCAGTACAAGGGCCTATTATTGTTGAATCTGCTATTAAGCTTGGGGTTTCTATACCAAAATGTGTCATGGCCTTAGCTTATGGAGATCAACTCACTAATATGCTACAACCATTTTGGGCACTTCCTTTACTTGGAATAACGGGATTAAAAGCAAGTGAAATTCTTCCTTATACTTTAATTTTCATGGGAGCTGGAGGTGTGATTTTTATATTTGGATTATTATTTTTCTAATTTATTTGCTCTAGAAATTAGTATAAATAATTCTTTTAGATTTTAACAGAAATAAATTTTAAACTAATCTTTTACATCAAAAGCATCTCGAACTCCATTTCCTAAAACCATAAATGCGAGAACTAAACACATGATTGCCATACCAGGAAATATAGCTAAGAATGATTTATTCATTATTATATATGAATAATGATCTTTTATCATTCCACCCCATGAAGGAATCGGGGGTTGAGCTCCAATTCCTAAAAATGATAAACCTGCTTCAATTAAAATAGCTGAAGCAAAATTTGCTGCAGATATAACAATAACGGGTCCAATAATATTAGGAAGAATATGTTTAAACATGATACGAAAAGATTTGTATCCTAAAACTTTAGATGCTTGAATATATTCTAACTCTCTAATCGCAAAAACTTGTCCCCTAACAATTCTAGCAACTTCAACCCACATTGTAAGACCAACAGCTATAAAAACTTGCCAAAACCCTTTCCCCAAGGCTAAAGTAATAGCTATAACCATTAATAAAGTAGGAATTGACCATACAACATTTATTAGCCACATAATAATATCATCAACATACCCTCTAAAATATCCTGCAACTAAGCCTAGACTAATCCCTATTAGAACCGAAATAAATACAGCAACTAATCCAATAGATAGTGAAATCCTAATTCCATAAACTAATCTACTTAGCATATCCCTTCCAAATCGATCAGTACCTAGCCAAAAGGTTTTTTTAACTAATTTATAATCTCCTTTATAGCTTAATTCCTTTAATGAGTTATAAGGATAATATAAGAGCATCCCTTCTTTTATTCTATATGAACTAATTGGAATATCCTTACAATTAGTCTCTTGACCTAAAAAAAAGGATCTGACAGAACTCTTTGCTTTAGTACATTTATTATTAATATCTAAAAATTGTATTTCCGTAATTGGGTCTAGAGTAGCTAATTCAATATACATCTTGTTAGCCATAGGAGTTTTGTCTGGAATAAATTGAAAAGTAAATATGGCTAAGAAAAAACAAAATAAAATAAATAATAAAGCAATTACAGAAGAATTACTTTTTTTAAATCGTAGCCAGATAATTTTATTTAATGACAGTGCTTTCATTTTTTATAAAGACGTTTTTTCCAACTGAATGTTTGTAATTGAGATAAGACACTAACCAAAACTATATAAAAAGAATAGAAAATCTGAAAAAAAAGCATCCATTTTAACAAATCTTTTCTAGAGAAGAAAGAAAGAACATTAGATAAAAACAGAATATCAACTATATTTTTAATTAAAAAAAACCAAAGAAAAAAGAAAAACACATCAACATGAAATAAGGAAAAAAAAAGTAAATAAATGGTTGAGAAATTAACCAATAAAACTAAAATAGATGTGTAAATAGTATAAGCATCTTTAAAAGATGTTGATTTAGCTGCCCATCTTTTACGTTGATTTATAAATTGATCAAAACCCTCAACTGCATTAGTATAAACTACAGCATTAACATCTTTAATAAATCTAACAGATGATTTGTATTTTCTTTTAATGGCATGTAATAGAAAAACATCATCGCCAGAGGCAATATTTAAATCTATAGTGTCAAAAACTTTTTTGTAGGTTTCTCTTCTATATGCCATATTAGCTCCATTACAAAAAATAGGGTTCCCAATACCTATAGCACCAGCTCCTGCTCCAATAAGTGAAAGAAACTCTAGAGTTTGTAATTTGTTAAATAAAGAAGATTCTTTATAAAAAGTAACAGGACCAGA
>Ga0209816_1000188_pt1 | contig 51212 bp, 50 predicted proteins | sample CoawatmetaG01DNA_FD_187509 | JGI IMG/M metagenome (GOLD analysis project Ga0209816, IMG submission 187509) | Marine microbial communities from the West Antarctic Peninsula - Coastal water metaG017-DNA (SPAdes) (version 2) | ecosystem: Environmental > Aquatic > Marine > Coastal ...
ATGTAATGGAAATGCTTCCGTTATTGCATTGCAATAACTGAAAACATTCGTAGTGAGCGTGGTTACCTCTAACTGCCCCTGCATCGGCTTTAACAAAAAATACTCGAGCAATTTCGAATGGCACAACGCCACCAGACTCCATTACCAATAAAGAGCCATTTGATTCCTTAAAAAATGGGAAATCAACTATTGAAATATCACTAATTCTGTAAACTTTTCTCATTCTTTTTTACTCAGTGGCTAGATTTCCATGGCTCTGCTCTATAATCAATTTAACCGTTGTCGCAATACCAGTCTGTAAACTAACTTTAGGACTCCAACCCAAACATGTGTGCGCCTTTTTTATAGATGCAGTAAAATTTCTTATATCAATTTTAGGTGAATTTTCAGGCCATGGCACATCTTTCATTTCAATAATCTTATTAGTTTGCTGGTAAACTTCCTGCGTCACAGCATTGAATGCATCTCTCACTGAAGTGCCAACACCACTGCCTACATTAAAAACTTCGCCTGCAGATTTACTTGAGATACTTGCTAAGATAAAAGCGTCAACAACATCATCAATATAAATATAATCTCTTATATAATTACCACCCCCATACAAAGACACAATATCGCCAGCTAATGCCAATCCTATTATTTTATTTAAAATACCGCGATCATTAGCACTGCTATTAGCAGGGCTTGGCCCATAAACGTTAGCAAGCCTAAGGGATACTCCATCACAAATATTTAATTTAGTCGCCAAGACAAGCTGTCTTTCCACAAAAAACTTATGCAGGTCATAGAATGATTCTGGATTTTCAGCAGTTGCTTCAGAAACAGGGAGGTTATCAGTGAATCCATATGCCGTAACAGTTGACGCGAAAACTACCCTAGGCCGTTTCCTTAAAATTTTACATGCTTCAATTAACCTGTATATTGGAACAACTGAAGAATTCAAATCTAAAGCCGGGTTATCGTTTGCAACATTAATGCTCGTATTTCCAGCTAAATGAATAATAACATCTGATTTTTCGACAATATTCAACCAGAAATCTAAACTGTCTAATTCAGCCATTACAAATTCTGAATCACCATTCGTTATCGTATCTCTTCGGCTAGAGCGGATTACATTACAACCTGAATCTGTGAGTTTTTTAACAAGTTTTGATCCTATATAACCACTAGCACCAATGACTGTAAATGCACTAACTTCAGACAATTTTTGGATAATACTCACTCTTCACACCTTACTATACATGGGGAAGTTGATCTAAAGATAATTCGCACAAGCATGGATATTCCAAATCACGATTACTTAGAATAGGATTACTAATCGGCCACTCAATTCCAATTGCAGGATCATTATATACAAGACCACCTTCGTCTTCGGAATTATATATGAGGCTAGTTTTGTAATGTAAATCTGCAAAATCACTTAAAACACAAAACCCATGAGCAAAACCTGGTGCCATATAAATTTGCCGCGCTCCTCCTGAATCACTTAATTCCACACCAAACCATTGACCAAAAGTGCTAGAATTAGGTCTGAGATCTACCCCAACGTCAAAAACTCTACCACGTAGAACTGTTATCAATTGTGCCTGGGGCTGCTTAACTAAAAAATGCAACCCTCTAAGAATACCACGCGTTGAGCGCGACTGGTTATCCTGAACAAAAGAATCAATAATTCCTGCAATTTTATACTTATCCGATTGAAACGTCTCCAAAAAGAATCCGCGTTCATCACTAAATACGTCTGGCTCTATAACTAAAAAACCTTCCATACCAGTTTCAATTACTTTCATATTTCCCTCTTAAGTGAATACCACTAACCCCATCCCACATTAACTCACCAATACAAACTAGTTCATCACAAACACATGGGTTTCTTGGATTAAAGCCGCATCCAATATCTAGATGTTTTGTTGTCATTTAACTAATACTCCTAAACGCTCTCTTTTATAACTCCCATCTTGCACATGCTTACACCAGGTTTTGTTATCTAAATACCATTGGACAGTCTTTTTAATGCCTGTTGCAAATGTCTCATCTGGCGTCCAGTTAAGTTCATTGGCTATCTTAGATGCATCAATGGCGTATCTAACGTCATGTCCTGCTCTATCGCCTACGTAAGTAATAAGCTGTTCATACTGTTTAATTCCATCAAGCTTACTTGGTACTAATTCATCTAAGATGCTGCAGATAGTTTTAACCACTTCAATATTTTGTAGTTCATTGTGTCCACCAATATTGTATGTTTCACCAATCTTTCCAGTTAGTGCTACATGGAGCAGTGCTCTTGCATGGTCATCGACATAGAGCCAGTCACGGATTTGCTTGCCATTGCCATAGATTGGCAAATCTTTGCCTTCCAAAGCGTTAAGAATAATGAGAGGTATTAGCTTTTCAGGGAAATGGTAAGGGCCATAGTTATTAGAACAATTTGTAATTAGTGTTGGGAGTTTAAAGGTACGCTGCCACGCACGCACCAAATGATCTGAGCTTGCTTTGGCAGCAGAGTAAGGTGAGCTGGGCGCGTAAGGCGTCTCTTCAGTAAATAGATCATCCGTTCCCTCTAAATCACCATAGACCTCATCCGTAGATACATGGTGAAACCTAAAGTTATCCTTCTTATCACTATCTAGATTAGACCAATAATCTCTAGCCTCTTCTAATAGAACGTAAGTGCCAACAATATTGGTTTGAATAAATTCACCAGGACCATCAATCGATCTATCTACATGTGACTCAGCAGCAAGATGCATGATGATATCAGGCTGGTGTTCATTAAACACACGTTTGATCTCATACGCATCACAAATGTCGACCTGTTCGAATGTATATCTTACATCGCTTTGAATTGAAGTTAAAGATTCTAAGTTGCCTGCGTAGGTTAGCTTATCAACATTAATAACGCTATGATTGGTGTTATTAATAATGTGACGAATGACAGCAGACCCAATGAAGCCTGCACCGCCAGTGATGAGTAGTTTTTTTGAGATCATTGTTGTTCTTTTAATATTGTTAGGCATGTGTTAAGAGAAGATTTCCAATTAGATATTTTTATATTAAATACATTAATTATTTTATCCTTGTTCATTAAGGTATTTCTCGGCCTTTTGGCAGGCGTTGGATATTGCTTTGTTGTTATAGGATTCACTTCACATTCTATCTTTTCTATTTTAAAGATTTCTTTAGCAAACTCATACCAACTAATCTTACCCTCATTTGAGTAGTGATAAATCTGTGTCGATTGACCTTCATCCCTAAATTTTTTATGCTTTATAATTTCTAATATTACATCTGCCAAATCAGCTGTATAAGTAGGCGAGCCCATTTGATCATTTACCACGCTTATCTCATCTCGCTCTTTGCCAAGTTTTAGCATGGTGCTAACAAAGTTATTGTCATATTCTGAATAAAGCCAGCTGGCTCTAATAACGATAGCATTCATTGGCATTACTGTTTGCAGTGCTTTTTCTCCAGCGAGCTTGGTTCTGCCATAGGCGTTGATTGGATTGGGCGTATCTGTTTCTGTGTAAGGTTTGCCACTCTCTCCGTCAAAGACGTAGTCCGTAGAGATGTGTAATAGCTTTGCCAGCTGATTGCTTGCAATGCTTGCTAGCTGTTTTACTGCTAGATGGTTAATCTGGTTTGCTAACTCTGCCTCTTGCTCTGCTTTATCAACTTGAGTGTAGGCTGCGCAGTTAATGATAATATCAAACTTATCATTATTGTTAAAGTAGTGACTGATACTGCTCTCACTACTGAGGTCTATATCCCCTCTACCAACAAAGATAAAATCATTAAGGTTTTGATTGTTGTCTGTTTTGGTATCAGTATTAACTATCTTCTGAATAGACCTGCCTAATTGACCATTCTTGCCGGTAACGAGTATTCTCATAACTATAAGCTACTCAAATAAATATTTAGCGTTGGCTAAAGATGGGTGGATTTTATCTTTATATGAGAGTTGTAACTCTTCTGCTGATAATTGCCAATCAATTTTAAGCTCTTTATCATCAAAAGCAATACCTCGATCATGCTCAGGTGCATAGTAATTATCGACCTTATAAGCAAAGGTAGCGCTATCACTTAATACAACAAAGCCGTGGGCAAAGCCGTGCGGTACAAAGAGCTGATGCTTGTTCTGTGCGGTTAGCTCTAAAGACACATGCTGGCCAAAGGTGGGGCTAGACTTGCGTATATCAACAGCCACATCCAGTACGCTCCCCTCAATCACTCTTACGAGTTTAGCCTGAGTATAAGGCGGTAATTGGTAATGCAGCCCCCGAAGCACACCTTTGATCGATTTGGATTCATTGTCCTGTACAAAGTTAACCTTGCATCCGATAGCCTCTTCAAGTAGATCTTGTCTGAAGGTTTCTATAAGGTAGCCCCTGTCATCACCATGAATAGTGGGCTCAATAAGTATTACATCTTTAATTGACTGAGGGGTGAACTTCAAATCACTTCCTCTGCGCGTCTGAGTAAGTACTGTCCGTATTGATTTTTAGCTAAGGGTTGGGCTAGTTCTATGAGCTCTTCTTTATTAATATAGCCTTTCTCAAAGGCAATCTCTTCGATGCAGGCTACTTTTAAGCCCTGTCTTCTCTCAATGGTTTCAATAAAAGTTGAGGCCTCTAATAGGCTCTCGTGTGTTCCAGTATCAAGCCAAGCATAACCCCTACCCATAAGTTCAACACTTAGACGTTCTTCATTCAGATACATTTGATTAACGCTAGTAATCTCTAATTCATCCCTATCAGATGGGACAACTTCACAAGCCTTCTTAATGACATCATTAGGATAAAAGTATAGGCCGGTTACTGCGTAATTACTTTTAGGTATTTTTGGTTTCTCTTCAATGCTAAGTGCTTTGCCGGTGGCATCAAATTCAACCACCCCATAGCGCTCAGGATCATTAACGTGATAACCGAATACGGTGGCCATATTTTTATCTTTGGCATTACTAACTGCATTAGTTAAAATATTAGTCATACCTTGACCGTAATAAATATTGTCCCCTAGGATTAAACAGGCGTCATCATCACCAATAAAATCTTTACCCAAGATAAATGCTTGAGCTAATCCATCAGGAGAGGGCTGTATGATGTATTCAAACTTCATACCAATATCAGAGCCATCACCAAGAAGGTATTCAAACCTTGGCAGGTCTTCAGAGGTAGAGATAATCAAGACTTCTTGTATCCCAGCCAACATTAAAACCGACAATGGATAATAAATCATTGGTTTATCATAAATGGGCATTAATTGCTTAGATATGGTTTTGGTGATTGGATAAAGCCGAGTACCAGATCCACCTGCCAAGATAATCCCTTTCATTACAGATTTGTGTGTTTTACTCATTAGTTGTCCAATAGTCTTTAATCCATGGAGATGGCTGAATGTGTCGATACCATTTTCCGCTGTGCCCTATAATTGCCTCGGGTGGGTTGGGCAATCCATGAAACAAAATAACCCGAGCACCCTTGGGCACTGAGGGTGCTTCGAACCAGGATTTAATCCAGGAAGGACAGCATTTATACTTAAAGCTTGGGACCCAGTCATCATTCCAAAACTCTAATTTACCGAGTTTATCAAGTTCACGTGATAAATACGCCTGCTCATGACGTACCTCATTTTTTACTTGTTCAGAGTTATTCTCAAAATAGTCCAAAATCTGTGGGTATTCTCCAGCCTCGAACCTAAATACTGAGGAGTTCCCCTCTCTTTTCTTTAAATTCTTTTTGTCATGTGCAATTAAAAAATTACCCGGTTGACTAAAGAATGCATCCAGACCTCCAACAATTACCACATCTAAGTCAAGAAAAAGTGTGGGCCCAGAAAGTCCGCCAAAATCTTTTTTAAATACAGTAAGTTTCCTCCAGCCGCGCTCGGGTGATCCAGAAGGAAGTTCTAGCTCTGGGAGTTCTTGTATCTCTACCTCGGGTCTAATACCCTCACTATTTTCTGTAAAGCATACAAATCTGAACTTGGAGTCCATATTTCGTGACACCATAGCGTAGAGACGATTTACGTAGTCTACTGAAAACTTATCTCCCCATTTCATGCAGATAATATTCATAGGTTGATCAAAGTTGAGCGTTATACATTGTAATAAGAGTCTTTACTATTGCAGCTTATACCAACAGTAAAAGAATAAGTTTTATAGATTAAAGCCAGCATTATTATGTATCCACCTGTACAAAAATTATGTTTCATTATAAAGCATAACTAAGAAATAAAAAAATGCACTAGCCATAAAACTTACTCACTGATATATTTTAAGATTACAGTACGCTAAGAATATAATTAAAGTTGTTCAATTGTTGAACACGAACTAATATAAATGATAGAATAGGTTTTTTTTTCACGATTTTTTTTGCAAATATATTTGCAAGATATGGCGGTAGCGTGCCTAATATTTAACTTTTATTCTTTCTGAACTAATGAATAAACAAGACATACATCTTAATCTGCTTCGTAAGTTAGAGTCAAACCCTCACTGCACCCAAAGAGAGCTCTCTAGGGAGATGGGCGTGAGCCTGGGCAAGGTAAACTACTGCATGAAAAAACTGACTGAGAAGGGGTGGGTAAAACTAACAAACTTCAGTCATAATAAAAATAAAATGGGCTATGCGTACCTCCTTACCCCTGGCGGAATCGAAGAGAAGTCAAGGCTAACCTTTTCCTTTCTTAAAAGAAAGATTGTTGAATATGAAATACTAAAAAAAGAGATTAATGCGCTAAAACTTGAATCTGAAGAAATGACTAATGAAAAGCGATAATAGCCATTATCATCTTTAATAAGCCCAGACTAAAACTTATCAATATTAACCAATTGAAAAATGATATTTACTGATTTATTGATTATGAATCTTAAATGCAAATAATTCCCGTTATTCTTTCAGGAACCTCTGGAACAAGGCTCTTGTCGTTGTCTCGCAAAGAGTATCCTAAGAAGTATCTACCTTTGGCAGGTGGTAACACCATGCTCCAAGATACCATTCTGCGTCTTAATAGATTCTATAAACGAGAAGATTTTTTGACTAAAGCACACAAGTACCGCATGCAATCTATATTAGATAGTAGGTTATGAAGGTAATTTTTTTGGATCGTGATGGTGTAATTAATCAAGAAATTGGCTACCTACATAAAATTAAGGATTTTAAATTTATTGACGGCATATTTGAGGCTTGCAAGCATTTCCAATCACTTGGATACAAACTGATTGTTGTCACTAACCAGTCAGGTATTGCTAGAGGATATTATAAAGAAGAAGATTTTCATATACTAACCAAGTGGATGATCGTGCAGTTTAATAATCAAAATATTGATATTTTAGATGTATTTTTTTGCCCTCACGGCCCAAAGTCAACTTGCAAGTGCCGTAAGCCTCAACCAGGTATGCTTCTTGAGGCTCGTGATAAATATAATATTACTATGGAAGATTCATGGCTAATTGGCGATAAAGAAGGGGATGTTAATGCAGCAAAATCTTCTGGGGTTAATAACACTATCTTAGTAAAAAGTGGATATAGTGTTAATAATATGAGAACTAAGGCTAAATTTATATTAGAATCCATCAGGGAAAGTGTTCAAATTATTAATGACTGAATTGTATAAATGCGGGTTGGAATGTGTCCAAAATTAATCAGCCACTTCACTCTGTCAGGTCACCAAAAACCAAACTCTCTGAAGAAAAAGCACTTAAAGCAGCATCCAATGCCCACCAAAAGGCTAAAGAATACAATTATGAATAAAGATAAAATAACTAAGCAATTCAATGAAGATGCGCCTTTCTGGAAAGTATCTTTAGCATCTTGTATGAGATTATGATCAAGAAGATTTTAGTTGTTTTTGGAACTAGGCCGGAGGCAATAAAGATGGCTCCTTTAGTGAAGGAGCTTCAAAAAAATAAAATAATTTTTGAAACAAAAGTTTGTGTAACTGCCCAACATCGAGAGATGTTAGATCAAGTGCTTAATATATTTCAAATTAACCCTGATTATGATTTAGATATTATGGAGTCAGGCCAAGATTTGTATGATGTGACAGCAAAAATTTTACTGAATATTAAACATGTTTTAGAGAATTTTAAGCCGGACGTGGTTCTTGTGCATGGTGACACAACTACAACCTTTTCAACTAGCCTTGCAGCTTACTACCAAAAAATAAAAGTTGGACATATAGAGGCAGGTTTACGCACAGGAGATTTATATTCACCATGGCCAGAAGAGGGTAACAGAAAGTTAATAAGTGTCTTGACCGATTATCACTTTGCACCAACTAAAGCGAGTTGTCAGAATTTATTAAAAGAGGGAGTTGATAAGTCATCGATATTTGTTACGGGCAATACAGTTGTTGATGCGTTACAAGCAACTGTGAATAAAATAAACTCTAAAATAAACTTGAAAACAAAAATTGAAAGAGAAATTTTTAAATCTGGATTCGAAAATTTTAATAGTAAGTTTTTATTAGTAACAGGACATAGAAGAGAAAACTTTGGTCAAGGTTTTTTAAATATTTGCAATGCTTTAAAGATATTGGCAGAAAATAATCCAGACATTAATATTGTATTTCCAGTTCATTTAAATCCTAACGTTAAAAAGCCAGTAAATAAGGTTTTGTCTAAAATAGAAAATATCAAATTGGTAGAGCCATTTCCATATGAAGAGTTTGTTTATTTAATGAGTAAATCGTACTTAATTCTTACAGATAGTGGTGGAATTCAAGAAGAGGCACCAAGTTTAGGAAAGCCTGTATTGGTAATGAGAGATGCAACGGAAAGACCTGAAGCAGTTAAAGCTGGCACAGTAAAACTTGTCGGTTCTAGTCAGGATAATATTGTAAAGGAAGTACAAGTATTGCTAGATGATTCTAATGAATATCATGCAATGAGTAAAGCTTGTAATCCTTACGGAGATGGTTTCTCAAGTAAAAAAATTGTTAAAAAATTAAAGGAATTGTTAATAAATTAACAATTTTTATTAACTAAATGGAATTTGAAAATGAATGATAAGAAAAAAATATGTATTATGGGGATGGGTTATATTGGCCTACCAACAGCAGCTTTATTAGCCAATAGAAATTATCAGGTACATGGTGTGGACATTAACAAACATACGATTGATAAAATTAATCGTGGTGAAATTCATATTATTGAGCCTGGATTAGACGCCTTTGTTTCGTCTGCAGTTTTTAGTGGGTCGTTGGTTACAAGTTTGGAGCCTGTAGAATCAGATATTTTTATGGTGGCAGTTCCGACACCATTCCATGCAAATAGAATAAATAAAATAACCAATTCTCCAATTCCAAATGTAGATTACATTATAGATGCCACTAAAAAAATAGCACCGTATATTAAACCAGGTAACTTGGTATTGTTGGAATCTACATCACCAGTTGGTACAACCGATATGATGGCTGAAGTGTTGAAAAATAAAGGAGTTAATGTTGATGATATATTTATTGCACACTCGCCTGAACGTGTACTACCGGGTCATATTATGCGAGAGTTAATTGAAAATGATAGAGTAGTAGGAGGTATTAATGAAAAATCAACAAAAAAAGCTTCGGAATTCTACCGAACTTTTGTAGAAGGTGAGACTCTAGAAACTTCAGCCAAAACAGCAGAAATGGCAAAATTAACTGAAAATTCATTTAGAGATGTAAATATTGCATTTGCTAATGAAATTTCTATACTGTGTGACGAAATGAATATTAATACAAGAGAATTAATATCACTAGTAAATAAGCATCCAAGGGTAAACGTATTAAATCCAGGGTGTGGCGTAGGAGGTCATTGTATTTCAGTTGACCCATGGTTTGTTGTTGATAGCGCAAATGGCAAGGCTAAGATGATAGAGCAAGCGAGAAGAACAAATGATTATAAAGCTGATTGGGTTATTGAAAAGGTTAAAAGTTCAGCTTTGGTTTTTGAAAGTAGATATGGTAGGAAGCCGATAATTGCATGTATGGGCTTAACATTTAAACCAGATATTGACGATTTAAGAGAGTCACCTGCACTTTACATAACATTGAAATTAGATTCTATATTTGACAATGTTGTTGCTGTTGAACCAAATATAGATACACATGATAATTTAAAAATTGTTAGCTCAAATCAGGCTCTAAATGCAGACATGTGCATTTATTTAGTACCGCATAAGGAATTCCTTGAGAATACAGTGTGTGAATATGATTTAGATTTTTGTGGAATAGTATAATTTTTTTGATATTAGCGACTTAGGCTAAAGTTTATAGCTTTGTCTTTATAAATATATGTAATAAATTTTTATGGAATGAGTGATAATTTATTTTTAGCACTCTATTAAATTTGATTGTATTAAATTTGGAAAGGAGTTATAAATGAACGATGTTGTTCTTATTACTGGAGGGGCTGGCGCCATAGGATCAAACTTAGTTAGGTCATTAATAAGTTCTGGCTCTACATCTAAAATTATTGTTGTAGACGACCTTAGTTCTGGAAAATTATCCAACGTAGATAATTTAGATATTGAATTTATTAAGTTGGATATTTCTGATGCACATGCATTAAAAAAAGCGTTTTCATACAAACCAAATAAAGTATATCATCTTGCAGCATTATTTGCTAATCAGAACTCTATAGACCACCCAGATAAAGATTTATCTGTTAACGGTGGTGGACTTATTAATGTTTTAAATGAATGTGTTAAAAATGACATAAAAAGAGTAGTGTACACATCTAGTTCTTGTGTATATGGCAATATTAAAATTATGAATGAAGGAAAGATAGGTCAATTGGATACACCATATGCTATTACTAAATTACTTGGTGAGAAGTACTTAGAATATTATTCAAGACAGTTCGGCATAGAGGCGATATCAGTTAGAGTTTTTAATACTTATGGGCCTTATGATTATCCTGGGCTGTATCGTAGTGTTATTCCTAACTTTTTTCAAGATGCTTTATTAGGAATGCCTTTAAGAGTCTACGGGGATGGTAGCGCAATTAGGACATATACTTATGTAGAAGATTTAGTTAATGGGTTAATAGGTCTAATGAACAATACTAAATACAAGGGTGGCTATGATATTGTAAATTTGGGTTCTGAAGAGGCTGTAAGTAGTTCCGATTTAGCTTTAATGATTAATAAAATAACAAATAATACATCAGGAGTTTATTATGAGTCCAACAGGGATTGGGACCATGTACATTCACGAGTGCCAATTTTAGATAAAGCCAGAGAGTTACTTCAATACTCACCTAAAACAAACATAGTTGAAGGATTGGACAAATATTACCATTGGATGATTAAAAAGTTCTCCAAAAATTAAGAGGTATCTTAAGATTTATATACTCATATATTTTGTCTTCTTATTATCGTTTTTTATACCTAATGCTAGCATTCCTAGTTCACGAAAATGTTTAATCCACAATAATAAAAATAGACGCTGACACCTAACAGTTAATATGTTGAGGTTATTAGCCTCTAAAAATATTAATCATGAAAAGGTGTTTGTTTTTATTTCTAGTAGAAATAATTATGATGTGATGGCTAATGAATTTTTGGAAAATGCAGGCTAAGGCTAAATTTGTACTAGAATCCATTAGGGAAAGTGTTCAAATTGTTATATAATTGTATAGCTTATATTAGAAATATGGTTTGGCTTTCAAAGAGGGGCTTAAAAGAATGAATTTAGCAGAGAAAAACCTCGTAATTGATGACGTTGAATCATTTTTAGATTTTACAAAAGTTTCGGTAGTATTAAAAAATAAGATGGTATATATAGGGTACTATGAACTTTAAAAAACTTTGGCATCTTTTGTCCAAGCGCCGTCATAAGCAATTTTACCTGCTAATAATATTGATTATACTTGCCTCCTTAATGGAAGTTATTAGTGTTGGAGCAATACTTCCGTTCCTTGGTGTGCTTATTGATCCAGAGAAAGTTTACCAATTTTCAATGATGCGGCCAATTATAGAAATTCTTGGTATTACAGCCCCAAATCAGATAATACTCCCGATTACTATTATTTTTATTACTGCAGTATTTTTAGCAGGATTAATACGACTACTTTTACTTTATGCAATAACTAAATTCTCCTATTCAACTGGCGCAGATTTAAGTATTGAAATATATCGACGCACTTTATACCAAGATTACTCAGTACATGTTTCACGGAATAGTAGTGCAATCATTAATGGTGTTATTACTCAAACCAACATAGTTATTGGAAATATCATCAATCCTGTTTTAATATTTATTAGCTCATCAGTATTAATTACTGCAATTTTATTGGCGCTGTTTGCAATTGACCCTTTTGTTGCATCTGTTTCATTCATGGGCTTTGGTCTTATTTATTTGCTAGTAATTTATTATACAAAAAAGAAGCTTATCGTTAATAGTGAGGTTATTGCTGAGCAGTCAACCCAGATGATCAAGGCATTGCAAGAGGGCTTGGGCGGTATTCGTGATGTACTTATTGATGGTAGCCAGAAATTTTATTCTAAACTCTACCGTAATGCAGATTTACCATTGAGGATGGCTTCAGCCAGTAATGTTTTTATTAATGGTAGTCCACGTTATGTGATAGAAGCAGTTGGAATGATTTTGATAGCATGTTTAGCTTATGGTATGAGTTTAAGAGAAGGTGGCTTAAATGAAGCTATTCCAATATTAGGTGCGCTAGCACTTGGAGCACAGCGCCTATTGCCTGCATTACAACAGGCTTATGGTTCATATGCTAATATTAAGGCTGCTAACGCCTCATTTAAAGATGTACTAGGACTTCTTGAGCAGCCTTTACCAAATTATGCAAGAGATGGAATGCCAGAGCCAATCTCATTTAAGAAAGAGATTAGGTTAAACAGTGTGAGTTTTAATTATAAAAAAGATTCACCTTTGATACTAGATAAAATAAGTCTAGCCATAGAAAAGGGTTCACGTATAGGATTTATAGGTGAAACAGGAAGTGGAAAAAGTACTTTACTTGATGTTATTATGGGATTACTTTCACCGACTCAAGGAAGTATGGAGATTGATGGCCAGCCAATTAATGTGGAAAATAATCGAACATGGCAAGCCCATATTGCCCATGTGCCTCAAAATATACACCTTTCAGATTCTACTATAGAAGAGAATATAGCTTTTGGTGTGCCTAAAAATGAGATTAACCATCAAAGAGTTGAGGGGGCAGCAAAACAGGCAAAAATTTCGGAGTCAATTAAAGAATGGAAAAAGGGTTATCAGTCCTATGTGGGAGAAAATGGAGTTAGGCTTTCTGGTGGACAAAGGCAACGAATAGGTATTGCTAGAGCTTTGTATAAGAAGGCAGATGTGTTAATTTTTGATGAAGCAACTAGTGCATTGGATAATGCAACAGAGCATGCAGTTATGGATTCAATAGAGAGTTTGGGACGTAATTTAACAATATTAATTATTGCCCACAGAATTACAACGTTAGAAGGCTGTGATCAAATTATAAGGCTGAGTAATGGTGCAATAGTTAAAATAGGTACTTATGAAGAAATGTCGCAGTATTAATGAAGAATAAATAGAGAAAAAATAGAGAAAAAATGTTCTTTTTAAATAATTGAATGCTAACCTAGGAATTACTATAGTTATGAATAGACTTAAAAATTACACAGATAAGTATTTTGAAGAAATGAATAAAAAACTTACATCTGTCGATATATCTGAATTAAATCAATTAACCAGCTTAATAATAAAAACCCATAAGAATGGGAAAAAAATAATAATTGTTGGAAATGGTGGAAGCGCATCAATTGCAAGCCACCTGGTGGTTGATTTTATTAATGCTGCGACAATTAAAGCAATCAGCTTTAATGACCCTAGTATGATAACTTGTTTTGCTAATGATTATGGATATGAAAACTGGGTCTCTAAAGCACTAGGTTGTTATTCTGAGGCAGGGGACTTGGTTATTTTAATTAGCAGTAGTGGGCAGTCAAAAAATATGTTGATTGGAGCTAAGAAGGCTAAGTCAATGAATGTTGGTGTAGTAACATTCACTGGATTTCTTCCAGATAACCCCTTAAGATTAGTGGGAGATATAAACCTTTGGGTTGATAGCGGAGAATATAATATAGTAGAAATGACACATCATGTATGGTTGCTTGCTGTAGTTGATTATATTATAGAAAATAAGAGTGACATATAAAATGAAATCAATTGTTACAGGAGGAGCAGGATTTATCGGTAGCCATTTGGTGGATAAATTGTTAGAGATGGGGCACAAGGTTACAGTGCTAGATAATTTTAGTACAGGCCGTAAAGAGAATTTATCCCATGTAAAAAATAAAATAAAATTAGTAGAGTGTGATTTATCATCTAAAGGTGATTGGATTAAAGAATTTAATAAAGTTGATTGGGTTTTTCATCTTGCGTCACTTGCTGATATTGTTCCCTCGATTCAAAATCCAGAAGGGTATTTTCGCTCAAATGTTGATGCAACTTTTTATATTTTAGAGGCTGCTCGCCATGCCAATATAAAGCGTTTTATCTATTCAGCATCTTCATCATGTTATGGAATTCCTGATAAATTTCCAACTCCGGAAGAGTCTGATATTCGACCACAATATCCCTATGCTTTAGCTAAAAGAATGGGGGAAGAGTTGGTGGAGCACTGGGCGCAACTATATAGTTTGCCAGCTATTTCTTTGCGTTTCTTTAATGTATATGGTACTAGATCCAGAACATCTGGTACTTATGGGGCAGTTTTTGGCGTATTTTTAGCACAAAAACTCGCTAACAAGCCATTCACAGTTGTAGGTGATGGTGAGCAAACTAGAGATTTTACTTATGTAACTGATATAGTTAGCGCACTAATTGCTGCTGCAGAAAGTAATCGGAGTAATAAAATTTATAATGTAGGTAGCGATACTACAGTATCAGTAAATAGAATAGTAGAATTACTTGGTGGTGATAAAGTTAATATCCCTAAAAGACCAGGTGAGCCAGATTGCACCTATGCAGATATTGCAAAAATTAAAAAAGAACTTGACTGGAAGCCTACAATTTCTATTGAAGAAGGTATTAAGAAAATTCTTGAAAATATTGATTACTGGAAAGAAGCGACCGTATGGAGTCCACAAACAATCAGCGAAGCAACCGAAGATTGGTTTAAATATTTATCTGACTAACTATCTTGAAACCTATAAAAGCACTTCTTCTTGCCGCAGGATTAGGCACCAGACTTAAACCCCTCACTGATATTTGGCCAAAGTGCCTAATGCCAATAAATGGTCACCCATTATTAGAATATTGGCTAGGAATTTTACAAAAATCAAACATTACTAATGTGTTGGTGAATACACACTATTTTTCAGAAAAGGTAAAAAATTTTCTTAAACAGAGGCATTTTTTAGGTTGGGTGGAGTTAACTTATGAATCAAATCTTTTAGGTACAGCTGGCACAATAAGGAAAAATATAAATTTTTATAAAGATAGTACGGTCCTACTGGTACATGCTGATAATTGGATTTGTTGTGATTTCTCCGATTTTCTTGATTATCATAATAGCCAAAGACCAAAAAATACACTTATAACGATGATGACCTTTGTTTGTTCCGACCCATCATTATGTGGAATCGTAGAGCTAGATGGAAATGGTATTGTTACAAGATTTCATGAAAAAGTTGCCAATCCTCCAGGAAAATTAGCCAATGCAGCAGTTTATTTGTTAGAGCCAGAAGTTGTTAATTGGATTATGAACAATCCTGAAGTAAGTGATTTTAGCACACAAGTATTACCCAAATTTTTAGGTAAAATTGCTACTTGGGAAAATAAGGGTATTCACAGAGATATTGGTATAATTGAAACTTTAAAAGAAGCACAAAGAGATGAATGTGATCTACCTCCATGGAGTGATGAAAATAATAAATGGCAGCAAATTTTTTTAAGTAATCCTATACATAAGTTAATTGAAAGACAATGAGTAATAAAATAATTTTTATTAATAATAGGCTACTTAGTGAAAGTAAGGATATTGTATTTTGCTACGGCCATTTCAATCTTATCCATCCTGGCCATATCCGCTATCTTCAACATGCAAAAACTTTAGCAGATAAGTTAGTAGTGGTATTAACATCAGATGCAGAGTTAGACAGCAGAGTAAAATCACATTTCTCAGAAAAAGAGAGGGCTGAAAGTGTTGCAAATCTTCAAATTGTAGACAATGTAATCGTGCTGAATAATCTTACTTTTGAGAAATTAATTCAAACTATAAAACCAAAAGTATTAGTACTAGGCAAGGAGTTTGAGCAACAACAATCTGAACAGATTGGTTTAGCAATAAAAGAAGCTAAAAAACAGGGAAAAGTTATATTTCATGCTGGCGAAACGCATTATGCCACCACAAATTTGTTTCATGGTAATGTGATTGATATAGAAAGTGATAGCATAAGAAAATTTAATACAATATGTAAAAATTATAAAATAACACTAGCCAACTTAGAAGATAGGATAAAGAGTTTTTCTAATTCCAAAATATTAGTAATTGGCGACACTATTGTAGATAACTATGTTGCTTGTGATGCTTTAGGAATGAGTGCTGAAGCTCCAGTGCTTGTTGTTAAAGAATTAGAAAACCGTGAGTTTATAGGTGGTGCTGCAATTGTTGCTTCTCATGTAAAAGCGCTTGGAGCTGAATGTCATTATATTAGTGTAGTTGGTAAGGATAATCAAGCTAAAAAAGTATCTGAAGCATTAAAAGAGCAAGATATTAATATAGATCTTTGTGTCGACGAGAGTAGGCCTACAACTTACAAAACTCGCTATATGGTTGAAAATCAAAAATTGTTTCGTGTAAGTAAAATCAAAGAACATAAGGTATCAAAAAATATTGAGCAGAAGATTATTGAAAAATTAATTAATCTTGCTCCAAATATTGATGGCATATTAGTTAGTGATTTTGTCTATGGAACTATTACATCAAATATACTTGATACGATTCTAAAATTATCTAAAGAGTTTGGAATAAAACTTTATGGTGATATTCAATGCAGCAGCCAAGTTGGAAAAGTAACTCAATTTAATGGTTTTGATTTGATTACCCCTACCGAGAAAGAAGCAAGAATTGCATTAGATGATAATGAAAGTGGAATAGAATGGCTTGCAAACACATTACTAAGGAGAACAAAATCAAAAAACATGCTAATTAAACTTGGGGCAGATGGTTTTATTGCGTATGGCAATGATAAATTTACGGATAGACAAGATTTTCCAGCATTAACAGTTAATCCTGTTGATGTGGCGGGTGCTGGAGATTCTTTATTTGCAGTAATGTCTGTATGCTTATCTTCTGGATCAAGTCTTGTTGAAGCATCTCTTATAGGATCTTGTATGGCCTCGTTAGCAGTAAAAGAGGTTGGAAACAATCCTATATCAAAAAATAAATTAAGTGCTTACATAAAAAAAATATTAAATTAATAAGGAATTAAATATGAAAAAAGTTTTTATAACTGGTGGTGCGGGTTATGTTGGAGCAGTTATGGTCCCTCATTTACTTAAACAAGGTTTTAAGGTCACTGTATTAGATCTTATGATTTATGGTGAACATGTATTGCAAAAACATGAAAATCTTAATGCTGTTAAAGGCGATATTAGGGATCAAGATTTATTGAAAAAACTAATTCCTGGACATGATGCAGTAATTCACTTGGCATGTATTTCGAATGATCCTAGCTTTGAAATGAATCCTGATTTAGGGAAAAGTATAAACCTTGATGCATTCAGACCATTAGTAGATATTTCAAAAAAAGCAAATGTTAAAAGATTTTTTTATGCTTCTTCTTCTAGTGTTTATGGCATTAAAGAAGAACCAAATGTTCATGAAGAAATGGAGTTAGAGCCACTTACTGACTATTCTATATTTAAAGCAGACTGTGAAGAAATATTAGCAGAATACCAGTCAGATGAATTCACCACAACGACAATACGACCAGCTACTGTTTGTGGTTATTCTCCAAGACAACGACTTGATGTTGTTGTAAATATTCTGACTAATCTGGCTTATCATAAAAGAGAGATTACAATTTTTGGAGGCGATCAGCTTCGCCCAAATATTCACATTAAAGATATGGTGGAGGTTTATATGGTTCTGCTTAGAGCCCCAAAAGAAAAGATTGCTGGAAAGATATATAATGCAGGCTATGAGAATCATTCAGTAAAGAATATAGCAGAAACTGTAAAAAATGCTGTTGGAGATGATGTAAAACTTATTACATCTCATTCAGATGATAATCGTTCTTATCATGTTTCTTCTGAAAAGATTAAAAGTGAACTGGGGTTTGTTGCTAAACATACTATTCGAGATGCTGTAATAGATTTATGTGAAGCTTTTGATCAAAATCTATTACCAAACTCCCTAGAAGATGAAATGTATTTTAATATTAAAAGAATGAATACCTTGGAGTTGAGTTAATATGAAAGTTAGATATTCATATCTGCCTCAACAGTTTGAGGATTGTGAGGACTTATGGCAAGATTTAAAAGCTTTTGTAGCTACAGGTGACTTTACTTTAGGGGAGCCTTTAACAAGGTTTGAAGAAAGCTTTGCTAAGTTGATTGGTACTAAGTACGCAGTTGGTGTGAACTCAGGAACTGATGCAATTAAACTCTCTCTTAAGGCTCTAAACATAGGACCTGGAGACGAGGTTATTACTGCTGCAAATACATTTGTTGCTACTGTAGGTCCAATTTGTGAGCTTGGCGCTACCCCTGTTTTCGTTGACTGTGATGATACGTTTTGTATGGATGTAAGCCTAATAGAGGAAAAAATTACTGAAAAAACAAAAGCTTTTTTACCAGTTCATTACACTGGATATATGACTGATATGAGAGTGATGAATCAAATATCTGAAAAGTATAATATACCAGTTATAGAGGATGCTTGCCAATCGATTCTGGGCGCTATAGATGGTAAAAATGCAGGCACTTGGGGAAAGACTGGTGCTTTTTCTCTTCATCCCCTAAAAAATATAAATGTATGGTCTGATGGTGGCGTCATTGTTACTGATGACGACGAGATATACAAAACACTTCGTTTACTTAGGAATCATGGTTTTGAAAACCGTGATACAGTTGTAATGATGGGTTGTAATTCAAGATTAGATACAATTCAAGCAGTTGTGGGGAATTGGATATTGCCTCAAGCTAAATCTATATCTGATAAACGAATTGGTAATGCTAAATATTTGGATAATGGTCTTCAAAAAATAAATGAAATTTCAATTCCACCTAGGCCAAAAGAATTTCGATTAGTTTTTCATCTTTATATTGTTTTTGCAAAAGATAGAGATGGTCTTTTAAAGTACTGCCTTGATAAAGGCATTGATGCAAAAATTCATTATCCTATCCCTATATACAAGCAATCTGCTCTAGATTATTTAGGTTACAAGGATGGAGATTTTCCAGTTACTGATGAACATGTAGAAAAAATAATCACTTTTCCATGTGATCAACATTTAGAGCAAGCGCAATTAGACTATATTATTTCTACAGTAGCTGAATACTATGAAAAGTAGTGATGTTAGAATTCCCTATGTAAACCTTCAAAAACAATGGCTTGAAGAGCGAAATGAGCTTTTACCCATTATTGATAAAGTGCTTGAAAGTGCACAATTGGTGGGCGGCGATCAGTTAGATAAATTTGAAGAAAATATTGCTAAGCTCTGTGGAGTAAAGTATGCATGTGGATTGAATAGTGGAACAGATGCATTAATGCTTGCTCTTACTTTATCTGGAATTGGAAAAGGAGATGAAGTTATAACGCCGCCAAATTCTTTTATTGCTTCTACCGCGGCAATTGTTCATATAGGTGCAATACCTGTTTTTGTGGATGTTCTTCCAGATCAGAATATTGATCCATATAAAATTGAAGCTGCTATCACAAAAAAAACTAAAGCAATAATGCCTGTGCACTTAACTGGCAGAATGTGTGATATGGATCCAATAATGGATATTGCAAAGAAGTATGGGCTAAAAGTTATAGAGGATGCTGCCCAATCAGTTGGCTCTAAATATAAAGGAAAACTTAGTGGTTCAATTGGAGATGTTGGGTGTTTTTCTACACATCCATTAAAAAATTTAAATGCATGTGGTGACGGAGGTTTTTTAACGACAAATGATGAAGACATTTACAATAAGTCAAAGTCATACAGGAGCCATGGCATGGTTAATAGAAATATTGTTGATCATTTTGGGAGCGTTACTAGAATGGACAACCTTCAAGCTTCGATTTTGAACTATCGATTAGATAGACTGGAAGAGGTAACTAAAAAAAGAAGAAATAACGCAAAATTTTATATTGGTAATATTAATAATCGGGATTTATTTATTCCAGAAGAAAAAGAGAGTGAATATAACGTCTACCATACCTTTGTTTTGCAAACTAAATATCGTGATAAGTTGAAAGAATTTTTATCTAAAAATAAAATTGATACTGCTATACATTATCCAGTGCCTATTCACCTTCAGCCAGCTGCAAAAAAGTTAGGCTATATAGTTGGAGATTTTCCAGTCACTGAAAAGCAGTCTAAAGAAATTTTAACTTTACCAATAAATCAATACCTTGAAAAAATTGATTTAGAAAGAATAATTAGTGTTGTTAACCAATTTCAAAGTAAGGCTTAAAGAAATGAATAGCACTTCTCAAGAACTATATTTTGCAATGTTAAGGATTAGAATGGTAGAGGAAAAAATTGCAGAGTTATATTCAGAGCAAGAAATGCGATGTCCTGTGCATCTATCAATTGGCCAGGAGGCTGTTGCAGTTGGTGTTTGTGAGCACCTTGAAAGAGAGGATATTATAATGAGTGCACATCGTGCCCATGCCCACTATTTAGCTAAGGGAGGAGATTTAAAATCTATGATATCTGAGCTATATGGTAAAGTTACTGGATGCGCTATGGGTAAAGGTGGGTCAATGCATTTAGTGGACTTAAATAGTGGATTTTTTGCAGCGGTCCCTATAGTTGGAAGTACTATTCCAATTGCAGTTGGAGTCGCATGGGCTTTTAAATTAAAAAAAAGTAGCAATATAGTTGCAGTCTTTTTGGGTGACGGGGCAACAGAAGAGGGCGTTTTTTTTGAAAGTTTAGATTTTGCTAGTTTAAAAGATGTCCCAATATTATTTGTTTGTGAGAATAACTTCTATTCTGTGTATTCTCAGCTTGATGTTCGTCAAGCTCCAAGCAGAAAATTATCTACCTTAGCTGAAAGTCATGGAATTAAATCATTTACTGGTGATGGTAATAATATTGATAAAGTTTCAGAATTAACTAATGAGGCTATTAAATATATTAAAAATAACAATGCCCCAGCATTCATGGAGCTTGATACATTTCGTTGGCTTGAACATTGTGGTCCTAACGGGGATGATGACCTTGGTTATAGAAAAAAAGGGGAGTTAGATCAATGGAAAAAAAGAGATCCAATAAGCTTTTACAAGGCCAGTCTGATTGAAAATCATCAATTAACTGAGCTAATAATCAGTGAAAATGTAGAAACTATATCTGCTGAAATTGATGAGGCTTTTAAATATGCAAAAGAAAGTCCTTTTCCAGATCAAGGTGTTCTTAATCAACATATCTATAAGGATTAAGGCTTTTTATGAGAGAATTAAATTATGCAAATGCTATAAAAGAAGCGACAGACTTCTGTTTAGAGGTAGACCAATCAGTTCTTGTTATAGGTCTAGGAGTCCCTGATCCAAAAGGTATTTTTGGTACCACAATAGGTCTCCAGGATAAATATGGTGTTGATCGCGTAATGGATATGCCGTTAGCTGAAAATGGGATGACTGGAGTTGTTATCGGTGCTTCCTTAAATGGATACAGGCCAATATTGACTCACCAAAGAGTTGAATTTGCTCTTTTGTCGATAGAGCAGATAGTTGATCAAGCTGCCAAGTGGTTCTATATGAATGCTGGACAGCAGAATGTGCCAATTGTAATTCGTTTGATTATTGGAAGAGGGTGGGGTCAGGGTGCGCAGCATTCACAAAGTTTAGAATCATGGTTTGCTCATATTCCTGGCCTTAAAGTTGTAATGCCTTCAAATGCATATGATGCAAAAGGCTTGTTAATTTCAAGTGTAGAAGATAATAACCCTGTTATTTTTATAGAACATCGATGGCTGCACAATACAATTGATTATGTTCCCACTGGTGGATATAAGGTTCCTATTGGAAAAGCTAAGGTAGCTAGAGAAGGTAAAGATGTCACGATAATTGCTCATTCATATATGGTCTTGGAGTCTATCAGGTGTGCAGAAGTATTATCTAATCAAGGAATTTCAGTTGAAGTTGTAGATTTGCGTTCTATTAGACCTTTAGACACTGAAACTATATTGGGCTCTGTGTCAAAAACTTTAAGAGTTGTGGTTGCCGATAATGGGTGGGTAAAGTTTGGAGTAAGTGCGGAAATTATTTCAGTAATTACTGAAAATATTTTTGATAAACTTTTATCTGCCCCAGTTCGTATTGGGATGAATGATTCTCCGAGTCCTAGTACAAGAGCTTTAGCTAATAACTTTTATCCAAGAGCAGAGAATATAGCTAAAATAATAAGTAAAATGATGGGTATAGATATTGATATGAGTGACTTAACTCCCAAATCAGATGCGCTTTTGGATATTCCAGATCCATCTTTTAAAGGGCCATTTTAGTGACACCACTTTATAATTTTAAAAAAATTAGAGATTTTAGGATGGCAAAATGACGATTAAAAATAATCCCTTTTTATCGGATATTGAAAATAATTTAGCAAATGAGTATATAACTGAAGGTTATTTAATTGCTAAGATTCAAGAGATAGAAGCTATTTCCTGGATAAAAAGCTCTTTAATAAATATTGCTAAAGAAGAATTGAGAGTCAAAAAAGATATTCCAGGAGATAAGTTTTTAGATTCTATTCATGAGTATTTGCCAGTTAACCAATTAAATAATTTCCGGCTTACAATGATCAGAAAAATGAATTTATTGCCTAATTTCAGGCAAAATTATTATAAAGTTATCAAGCCATATCTAGATATTATTGTTGGAAATGAGGTTTCAATGCAGCTAAAAGCGAATCTGTCAATCCAACTCCCTGATGATGATAGTTCATTATTGCCAATACATGCCGACACTTGGTCTGGAGATTCCCCCTTTGAAGTTGTAGCTTGGATTCCCTTAGTAGATTGTTATAAAACAAAATCTATGTATATTCTTCCTACAGACAAGTACCCAGTAATCGAAAAAAATTTTAAAACATTGAGTGATGCAAGTACTGATGAGTTATTTAGTTCTGTAGAGAATGACCTAAAGTGGCTAGAAATTAAATATGGTGAAGTATTAATTTTTAATCAAGCCTTGCCGCACGGCAATATAGTAAATTTAGAGAAAGAATCAAGGTGGTCAATGAATTGTCGGTTCAAGGCAGTTTTTACGCCATATGGAGATAAAAAAATTGGTGAATTTTTTGAGCCTATTTCTTTAAAGCCAGCCTCAATGTATGGTCTAAATTATAATTTACCGGCCCTAGATTAGTTTGAAAAAATTAAGAGGGTATGTTTTTAGCAGGGGATTTATGGGAGAAAGGTGCCCTCAAAACATTCAAAATCTAGTCTTGCGTGATTATTGCTTAAAAAACTCATATGAATACTTATTAAGTGGAGCAGAATATGCTATGCATAATTCATATTTAATGCTTAATCAAGTTATCGATGAAATTCCTAATATTGATGGTGTTTTAGCTTATAGCTTATTTCAAATGCCTGAAGATCGAATAAAAAGATTGGAAGTCTATGAAAAAATTATTATGAAAAATGGTGAGCTTCATTTTGCTCTTGAAGACATTGTTATTGCTTCAAATAATGATTTAGATAAGGCTGAAAATATATGGCTCGTTAAGCAAATAATGCCAAACTGTAACTTTCAATTATAAATTTAACTAATAAATAATGCAGGGTATTTTTTATAAAATATTGTAGTAAATTTTTTAATCACTTAAAAAGAGTTTTAAATGGGAATAGAAATTAATTTAATGCAGAACTATCCATATTCTCAAAGGGATATCACTGGACGTCTTGAGTCAAAAACGCAGCAAGATAAACTTATAGCAATGGAGTTTGGTAAAGAATTTTTTGATGGTTCAAGAAGTCATGGCTATGGTGGATTTTCTTACAATCCACGTTTTTGGCAGCCAGTGATACCAACGTTTAAAAAACACTGGAATCTTAAAAGTAGAGATTCACTATTGGATATTGGATGTGCAAAAGGATTCATGCTTTATGATTTGAAACAATTATTGCCAGGATTGAAGCTTCATGGTGTAGATATCTCTGAGTATGCTATTAATCATGCAAAGGAAGAAGTGAAAGAATGTTGCAAAGTATCTAATGCAATAGATTTGCCTTTTGATGATAAGAGCATCGATATTTCTATTTCAATAACCACCTTACATAATCTAAATGAGCTTGATCTTTCAATTGCATTGCATGAAATTGAAAGAGTAACAAAAAGAGGAAGCTTTATAACTGTTGATGCATATAGGAATAATGAGGAAAAAGAAAGAATGGAGGCATGGAACTTGACAGCTAAAACGGTAATGCATGTGGATCAATGGAAAGAATTCTTTTCTGATATTGGCTTTACTGGTGATTATTATTGGTTTATTCCGTAGTTTATATTATGAATGTATTAGTTACAGGTCACAAGGGAGAGGCGGGTTCAATAATAATGAACTCTTTAAATTTTTTTGGACATAACTGTTCATCATACGAGAATAGTAAGTCGAGTATTAATAATGTGAATTTAATAGTTCACACAGCAGCAAAGCATCCTAATAATACTTCTAATGAAATATTTAGTTCAAATATTATCTATCATAAAAAAGTAGTTGATCATTGTAATAATTTAGATTCTAACATTGTTTTTTTATCCTCGATTTCAGTTTATGGAAAGAGTGAAAAATTACATATTGATGAAAAACATTGCGTTTCATCATCTTGTTTTTATGGAGCATCAAAAATCTTTGGTGAGAAATATATTGAAGAGAAGAATATTAATGGCTTCTCTCTTAGGTTGCCAGCTATCCTGTCATTAAAGAAAAGGTCAAACTTAATGGGAAGAATTATTGAAAGTCTTGAAAAAAATCAGGATATTGTCTTAACCAATTCGAATACTCCTTTTAATTCTTATGTCGATCCCGAGGATATAGCTAGATTTATAGATTATTCTTCAGAAAGCAAAGGTCTAACTTGTCTTAATTTTTCAGTTGATCCTTGTTTGACGTTATATGAAACAGTTTGTGTATTGAAAGAACTTACATCTTCAGAATCTTCAGTTATACAATCAGAAAATAAAGCAAGCAATAATATATACCTGACTCAAAAGTTAAAGAAAATCAATGATTTTGAGTTTGAACACCCTCAATATATTTTAGAAAGATGGGTTAATAGAATGAAAAATCATGCATCAATTTAATGGTTAAAATTGGAAAGTTAAAAACAACAATAGGCCACATGGTTCTGAATACAGCTATGTATTTTCAGCGTGATAGGCCGTTCACTATTATTGTGAATTCAAAAAATGAAATTAAAAATATTGCACTATATAATATTCTCAAATTAGAATATCAAAGAAATAAAAAAGCAATTTATTTAATTAGTGATATGTATGTTTTTCTTTATCGGGTTATTAATAAAGTTTGTAGGAATACCCCATGGCTATCTAAAATTCTTTCTAATATAGAATACATCCATCATGAAGTTACATTTGAACCAAAATATGGTTCACCTTATAAGTTTTATAACCAGCATACGTTTGATAATTTTGGACCTTTTGAAATACCAGAATCATATACTTTGGAGTTTGAAAAATGGAAGGTTTTAAATAATCTTAAAGGAAAGTTTGCATGTGTCTTTGCAAGAGATGATGCGTATTGGGGAGAGAGTGGTGATACTAGGAACAGTTCTATAGATAATTTGAAATCAACTATTGATTATCTTTTAGAAAAAAAGTACTCTGTAATTAGAGTTGGTCGTTCACATAATGACCATAAAAATATAATTGAAAATAAAAAATATATAGATTATTCTAGGTCTAAAAATATGTCTGATGTTATTGATATAATGTTAATCAAGGAGTGTGAGTTTTTTATAAGCACAAATTCTGGCATATCAAATGTACAACTTCTATTTGACACAAAAATTTTGCTTGTAAATTGGATGCCAATTGGTCTTGAGCCAGCATTTTCTAATTGTCAATATATTCTAAAGAGATATATAAAGAATGGTAAAGTTGTTCCATATAACTCAATAAATAAAAACATCCTATTGTGCGAAAACTCTGAAGTACTTGAGAATTATGGATACACATTGGAAGAAAATAGCGCTGATGAGATACTGAAGTTAGTCTCTGATTCTATGGATAAAAATATAGATATTTCAACCTCTAAAAAAACGCAATCATTTATTGTTACAAAAGGAAGGTCAGTTATTAATAAGAAGTGGGCTAATAAAAATGCAGAATTATTTTAACTAGAAGTTCTAAATTATGAAAATTATAAGCTACAGCATATTTGGACGTGAGCAGTATTACAAGCATGGGGTGAGAAGGAATATTGCACTAGCAAAAAAATTATTTCCTGGATGGGTTGTTCGATTGTATGTTGAAAAGGAAACTCAAACAGATATAATTTCTGAATTTTCAGATATTGATAATGTTGAGCTAATTATAAAGTCACAAAGGTTTCCATATGATGGAGCACATTGGAGATTGTTACCGATGCAGGAAGGCCATGAAATTGTTATTATTCGTGATGTTGATACTACACTTATTGATAGAGACGTGGCACTTGTTGAAGATTGGCTAGACACACCGTATAAATATCATGTGGCACGAGATGAGCCAGGAATGAAATCTACTCTCATGGGTGGAATATGGGGTGCTAAGTCTCCAAGGCTTGATGTTAAAACCATGTTTGACAAATACTTTAAGAATAAAAAAAGTGAAGCTGTTATTGACCTTGGTTTTTTAAATAAATGTGTTTACCCTATCGTTCGAAAAGACCTTGTTGTGTATACTGAATTTAATGTTTATGAGGGTGAGTCGCATATAAGAAAAATTCCACATACTATAAAGAAAGATAAGGATGGAGTTTATCAGGCAATTGGTAGCCGTGTTTTTAGTGATATTTCAGATGCAGATGATAATATCAATGAGATTTCAGATCTAAATTTCACTAGAAAAAAGGAGAGCGGAAGGAACGGAGCAAAATGGTTTAACGAGAGATATGACAACTCCCATATAGTAATAAGAAGACCACGCTATAAGTACCCTAATCCTGTGAGAAACTTTCTATATATGCTCTCTTATTACATAGTAGATAAAGGTTTTTTCGTACTCATGAAAAAATTATATGATAGAGTTCTTTTTTTTAAATAATTTAAAACCTCTTTTATATAAGATGAAAATATTAATAGTATTTGTTCCTCGTCCTGAACCAATTCGGCTGTGTTCAGTTATCTTAAAATTACGTAAAAAGATTTGATGTTTCAGTTTGTATAAATACACATCGTCATGAATTATTGGATCAAGTTTTGACTTTATTTAAAATTACACTTGATTATAATTTTGATATTATTAAGCCAGGACAAAATTTATTTGATGCCACTAGTGATACATCATTGTGTATGAATAAAAATATGTCACAATTACGTAATCCTTACGATGATGGAATTCTAGTAAAGTGATTTTTAAAATATTAAGTAAAAATGGATACTAAAAAATGAAAATAGTTTATTTTGTTGATTTATTGCCTTATAAGACGAATCCATTGTTAGATCCTATTGTTAAAACTCTTGGAAGTAGTTACAAATTCAAGTATATCAACAACACAAGCATGATTTCCATAAGGTATTTAACATTTATACTCATAAGATTAAAAATTTTCTTTAGTCTTATGATGATTAAAAATTCTACCATCCATTCTTTTGAGATCGAAACAACATTTCTTGCGTTGATCTTAAATAGGTTTAGGAAGAATAAAATTATTTTTAGTTACTTGGAAATATGGTCAGATACCCTACCTGATTCTTCTGTTCGATTGAAAATAATGGCTTCTTACTACAGAAAAATTGAAAAGTACACTTTAATGAACAGTAATATTGTTATTTTCCCAACCCAGCTGAGAAAGGAATATATTAAGAATAAATATGTATCAATGGCTGAAAGTAAACTACATGTGATTGAAAATATGTCTGTATATGGTAAGGACGTTTTTAAAAATAAAGAAATATTGGCATCTCTTAAGCATAAGCATATTGTCTATATGGGAACATTTAATGAAAGTAGAAGGCTAGATTTATTAATGAGTATTTCTGAAGAATTGAGGAATAATGGGATAAGAATCTACTTGTTTGGAGATCAGAATGATTCTTTAAAAAATTTATTAAATTTTAAAAATGTCTATTATCTTGGAAAGGTTGAGCATGATGAAATGATCGATATGTTAAAAAAATGTCATATAGGCATTGCAATTTATGGTGACCATAATGCTAATAATTATTTATGTGCACCAATAAAAATATTTGACTACATTAATGCTGAAATTCCATTTGTTGCTGTGAACTTTCCATATATCAACGAAATAAAAAATAGAGTTAATGTTGAAATACTTAAAACATTTGAACTAAATAAAAAAGATCTTTTATCTGCTATTTTGGAACTTGACAGAGATTATGATAGATACAAAAGCAACATAGAGAATATAGATAAAAGTCCATATAGATTTGAATCGCAAAAGAGCAAGATTATCAATATTTATACAAAAGCTTAGATTTTAGTTGGCATGAAATATAATACAGAGAATTTATTAAGCCAGCATTTTATGTTAGATAGGAATTTATGAAAATCACTATAGCCGGCACTGGTTATGTAGGCCTTTCCAGCGCAATGCTCCTATCGCAAAATCATGATGTTATTGCTCTTGATATCATCCCTGAAAAGATTGAGAAACTTAACAACGGAATCTCTCCCATTGAAGATACTGAGATTGAAGATTTTCTAGCTAACAAAGAGCTTAACTTTACAGCCACCCTAGATAAAGAACTGGCATACAAAGATGCTGACTATGTCATCATTGCCACACCCACTGATTACGACACCTCTAATGACTGCTTTAACACTACTTCAGTAGAAGTAGTTATACAAGATGTTATCAATATTAGTCCTAATGCTATAATGATTATCAAGTCAACCGTCCCGGTTGGCTATACTCAACGTATTAAAGATAAGTTTAATACCGACAATATAATCTTCTCTCCAGAATTCTTAAGAGAGGGCTTAGCTCTTTATGACAACCTTTACCCGTCACGTATTATTGTGGGTGAGATATCAGATAGAGCTAAACTATTTGCTAATTTTTTAGTAGAAGGTGCTATTAAAGAAGATATTGACGTCCTATTTACAAATTCTACTGAAGCTGAAGCAGTCAAACTTTTTAGTAATACTTACCTTGCCATGAGGGTCTCATACTTTAATGAGCTAGACTCTTACGCTGAAGCAAATAAATTGAGTTCTAAGCAAATCATTCAAGGTGTTGGTCTTGATCCAAGAATTGGATTACACTACAATAACCCATCCTTTGGTTATGGTGGCTACTGCCTACCTAAAGACACTAAGCAGCTTAAAGCTAACTATAAAGATGTGCCCAATGCTTTAATCGGCGCCATTGTTGATGCTAACTCAATGCGTAAAGACTTTATTGCAAATTCTATTATTAGTAAGAATCCTAAAGTCGTTGGTGTACACCGTCTTATAATGAAGAGTGGGAGTGATAACTTTAGAGAGTCAAGCATTCAGAGTATCATGAAACGTATTCAAGTCAAAGGGATTGAAGTGGTGGTTTATGAGCCTTTACTTACAGAGCAAGGTGAAAATGAGTTCTTCCACTCTAAAGTGATCAGCAACTTAGAAGACTTTAAACAAGTCAGTGATGTCATTGTTGCTAATAGAATGGTAGATGAATTAAACGATGTTAAGGCTAAAGTTTATACAAGAGATTTATTTGGCAGTGATTAATTAGGAGTTTTTGAAAAATAATGCAATATGACATCGGAGTAATAAACTATGGTATCGGTAATGTAAACTCGATCGCTAACATTCTTCAAAAACTCGGCATTAATTTTGTTGTAATCACAAAAGCATCTGAAATTCGTAACTGCAAATCATTAATTCTACCTGGCGTTGGCTCTTTTGATGCTGCAATGAAGAAGTTGGTTGGTGGTAATTGGATTGAGCCATTAAATGAATTTGCAAAGGTAGAGCGTAAACCGTTATTAGGTATATGTCTAGGAATGCAACTATTGACAAAAAAAAGTCAAGAAGGAAAGGAGCGTGGATTGGGGTTTATCGATGCTAAAACAGTATTGTTTAATAAAGACAAGATGATTGATGAAGTAAGAATCCCACATATGTCATGGAACCTTATTAATACAGAAAAGGACAATAAACTTTTTGATACTTTGATAGAACAGAAATTTTATTTTGTACATTCCTACCATGTGGTATGTAAAGAGATTCAAGATGTTCTGACAACAACAAATTACGGCTACAGTTTTGCATCATCATTCAGCAGGGGCAACATAATTGGTGTCCAGTTTCATCCTGAAAAAAGTCATCATTTTGGGTACAATTTCTTCAAAAATTTTATTAAGGAATATGTAGATTGAGGTTTACAAGAGTAATACCAGCATTGTTAATACATAATGGCGGTATATATAAAACCAGCAGGTTCAAAAACCCTGTGTACATTGGAGATCCTCTCAATGCAATTAGACTGTTTAATGACTTAGGTGTAGATGAGATTTGTATTCTTGATATTGATGCTTCAAAAAAAAATATTAAACCTAATTACAGTGCTATAGAAGAGATGGCTAGTGAGGCTTTTATGCCATTTTCATATGGCGGAGGAATTAAAACAATTGATGAGGCAAATACTTTGCTGCAACTCGGAATAGAGAAGATCGTATTGAACTATGCAGTTCTTCATAGCCACAAGTTAACGAATCAATGTGCAGAGCAATTTGGTTCTCAAAGTGTTGTTGTCTCTATCAATTACAAAAAAAAAATATTCAGTGGTAACCTCTGTTATGACTATGTCAAAAAAAAGACGCTAGAAATAAATGTTAGTAATGCTGCATTGGATGCCCAAAAATCTGGAGCTGGTGAGGTTATAATTAATTCAGTTGATCGAGATGGTTTAATGTGTGGGCTTGATCTTGAAACAATTAAAGAAGTGACTGACGTAATTAGTTTGCCCTTGGTGGCTTGTGGTGGAGCTGGCAGCGTTGAGCAAATCCAGGCAGCCATTGAGGCTGGTGCATCTGCTGTAGCTGCAGGAAGTATGTTTATATTTCATGGGAAACAAAGAGGTATATTAATCAGTTACCCTAAAGAAGCAGAATTGAATAAATATTTAAAATAGGATTATATAAGCTATATGAATCAAAAATTTTGCAAGCTTTGTTTAATGGATGATACTGACCCTGATATTAAGTTTAATACTAAAGGGGTGTGCAATCATTGTAAGGATGCAGAGTTAAAAATACATAACTTTCAATTCTCAAAGAGTGATAGTGACGCAAATTTGAAATCTTTAGCTATTAAGATCAAGCATAATCAAACAGGAGAGTATGATTCTATTTTAGGATTAAGTGGAGGTGTTGATAGTTCCTATGTCGCCTATCTTGCAAAGAAGATGGGATTGAATCCACTTTGCGTTCATTTTGACAACGGATGGAATTCTGAGATTGCAGTAAAAAATATTAAAAATATTATAGATGTGACGGGATTTGATCTCTATACATATGTTATTGACTGGCCAGAATTTAGAGATTTGCAGCGAGCTTTCATGAAGGCTGGAGTTCTTGATATAGAAATGCTGACGGACCATGCAATATTTTCCTCACTATTTAAAATTAGAAAAAAACATAGCATTACTTCAGTCTTAAGTGGTACTAACTTTACTACAGAACACGGAATGCCAAAGACATGGTCATGGAATAAAATGGACCTTAAAAATATTAAATCAATTCAAAAAATTTTTGGTGAAATGAAAATTAAATCTTTTCCAACTATGAATAATATATATTGGCTGCTGATGAGGAAATTCAATCTTGGGGGGACATTTGAAGAGCCATTAAATAAGATTAATTATAGGAAAGCTGATGCTATGAAGGTTCTTTCTAAAGAGTTTTCCTGGGAATATTATGGTGGAAAACATTATGAATCAGTATTTACAAGGTTCTACCAGGCTTATATATTGCCAACTAAATTTGGAATTGATAAAAGGAAGGTTCATTTATCCTGTTTAGTTAGGAATGATGAGATAAGTAGGGGAGAAGCTTTATTAGAGTTAAATGAATCACTTTATGAGGAGGCTGAATTTAAGCGCGATAAGGCATTCGTTTTGAAAAAACTTGGATTCTCAGATTCTGAATTTAATGACATAATGAAAGACCAGCCTGTTCCTCATGATTTTTACCCGACTGATCAAACTTATATCGTACCACTCATAAAGTATGCGAAATTATTTCTAAAACGTAGTTAAAAATCAATCTACTTCAATAGTAATGACATAAACCACCTTTAATTTTTTTAAATAAGAAATTTTGTCAATTTCTTGCAGAGACTTTATAAATTATAAATAATCTTACACTGACCAAAAAATATTAGTGTTAGTTAAAATGGAAGGAATAGACTAGATGCTCATATTAAGAGATTAAACATGTGTATATTTGACTCAATTGAACTTGTAAAAAACTTATAAACCCAAAGGGTGGCAATATAATAATGAGATTCAATTTATAATTGCGGCTAAAAAAGAAAGGAATACAATAAATGATTAAATTAAATTTCGCACTTATAGGATGCGGTAGGATATCTAAGCGTCATTCAGAGCTTCTTGGTTTCAATAAAATAGAAGGCGCCGGACTTGTTGCAGTTTGTGATGTAGTTTCAGAAAAAGCAAAAAAAATAGGTAATGATTTTGGAGTGCCTTCTTATACAGATATGGATGAAATGATGCAGAAAGAACAAGTGGATGTTGCAGTTGTGCTGACACCCTCCGGACTTCATGCAGAGCATGTGGTTAATTTATCCAAATACGGTAAACATATTATGGTCGAAAAGCCTATGGCACTTAATATTCAAGATACAGAAAATATGATTTATGCGTGTGATGAAAATAATATCAAATTATTTGTTATTAAACAGAATAGATTTAATGTTCCTGTTGTCAAGTTGAGAGAGGTATTAGAGTCAGGTAGATTTGGAAAGCTAACCTTAGGCACGGTTAGAGTTAGATGGGCAAGACATCAAGCATACTATGACCAAGATCCATGGAGAGGTACTTGGGATATGGATGGTGGAGTATTAACAAATCAAGCTAGCCATCATGTGGATATGCTTGAATGGATGATGGGCGATGTCGAAAGTGTTTTTGCAAAAATGACCACAGCGCTTGCTGATGTTGAAACAGAAGATACAGCTATTGTCACTCTAAAATTTAAAAGTGGTGCACTTGGTATTATTGAAGCAACAACTGCAGCAAGGCCGACAAACCTAGAGGGTTCAATATCAATTTTGGGTGAAAATGGCACGGTTGTAATTGGAGGTGTGGCAGTAAATGAAATGCAAACATGGGTTTTTGAAGATGATCAAGATGGAGATTCTAATGTTTTAGAAAAATTCTCAGTCAACCCTCCAAATGTATATGGTTTTGGGCATCAGGCATATTATGAGCACGTAGTTGACTGCATAGTAAATGGAAGCGCAAATTTAGTTGATGGACTTCAAGGGCGTAAAAGTATAGAATTAATAAGTGCAATTTATGAGTCTGCAGAAACTGGAAAAGAGGTATTTTTAAAATTTCAACCTAAACATTCTCGATTGGGAAAAAAAAGCTAAAAATGAATTTAAAGTCTGTAGGGGTTAAAGATGTTGACTTTGGTAATAATGTAACCATTGTTGAACCTGTGAATTTGTATGGTTGTGTAATTAATGATGATGTTTTTATTGGTCCTTTTGTAGAAATTCAAAAAGATACTATTATTGGCAAAAAAACAAAAATTCAATCGCACTCTTTTATTTGTGAACTAGTAACTATTGAAAATGATTGTTTTATTGGTCATGGAGTTATGTTTATTAATGATTTATTTACTCAAGGCGTTCCTGCAAATGGTAATAAGTCACTATGGAAGAAGACTCATATAGGCAATAGAGTTTCTATAGGTTCAAACTCAACAATACTTCCTGTAAAAATTTGTGATGATGTAGTCATTGGCGCAGGCTCAGTGGTAACTAAAGACATAACAAAGCCAGGGGTATACTTCGGAAATCCTGCAAAAAAAAGTAGATAAAGTGTGAAAACTTTATATTATATCTATCTAACATTTGATAATACTTATAGAAATTATATAGAATGAATTATGATTAAATTTTTAGACTTAAAAGAGCAATATGAATCTATTAAAGATGAAATCGATAGTGCTATTAAACAGGTAATCTCAGAAACAGAATTTATTGGTGGTAAGTATGTAGCTCAATTTGAAGAAGCATTTTCTAAATATCAAGAAGCAAAATATTGTATTGGTGTAGGTAATGGAACTGATGCTCTTGAAATAGTTATAGAATCCCTTGATTTAAAAAAAGGAAGTGAAATAATTGTTCCAGCAAATAGTTTTATTGCTTCAGCTGAATCTGTTACAAGAAGTGGTCATAAGGTAGTATTTTGTGATTGCGATGAACAAAACTACACTATATCTTTATCTAGTTTAAAAACAAAAATCACACCAAACACAAAAGCAATAATAGCTGTCCACCTTTATGGACATCCTTGCGATATGGATGAATTAAAAATCATAGCAAAAGAGCATGACTTGAAAATTATAGAAGACTGCGCTCAATCTCATGGTGCAGAATACAAAGGTAAAAGAGTAGGTGCACTTGGTGACGCAGGGATATTTAGCTTTTATCCTGGTAAAAATCTTGGTGCATATGGTGATGGAGGGGCAATAGTTACAAATGATGAAAAATTAGCAAAAACTTGTAAGATGATAGCAAACCATGGAAGAATAGAAAAATATAATCATGAATTTGAGGGGAGAAACTCAAGACTAGATGGGCTTCAGGCAGCAATACTTTTTGTAAAACTGAGACATCTTGATAGCTGGACAGAGGCAAGGATAAAGGTTGCAGAATATTACCTTGAAAACTTACAAGATATAGAGGACGTATTTTTACCTAAAAGAGAAGATTGGGCTAAGCAGGTTTATCATTTATTTGTTATTAGAAGCAAGAAAAGAGATGAACTTCAAAAGTATTTAGAAGAACATGGAGTAGCTAGTGGGATACATTATCCTATAGCTTTACCTAAGTTAAAAGCTTACAGTTATCTTGGCCAATCAAGTGAATTTTTTTTCGCACATACTAGTGATAGTGAACTTTTAAGTTTGCCAATTGGTGAACATTTAAATCAAAATGATTTAGTAAGAATAGTTAAATTAATACAAAATTTTTAGTCTATATTAAAGTTATAAGGAAAGTGATTGCTCAAATTAAAAAATCTAGGCATTTATTGTGATTTTATTGCTATTACTGCAAATGATAAAGAGTTGAAAATAAAATATAGAATAAAAGTTAACCATGGCCGTATTGCAAAATGTAATTATGAGTTTGAGAAAAGCATAAATTTGGTAAATTTTAATTATGTGGTTATAGCTATATGAAAAAAAAAATAATTATCGCTAGCTATATATTTCCACCGCTGAATAGTCCTGGATCTGATAGAGTCTATTCTTTTGCGAAATATTTATCTGAGTTTGGCCATGATGTTATTGTGGTTACATCAAGGCAATATGGAGACTTAAAGTATAATTTTAAAGGGTTTCAAGTATTAGAAGTTGGGGGTAAAAATGTAGATAATATGCTTTCGAGTGCTAAACAAAAGCCAAGTATTTTATTAAATATTTTAAGAAAAATGGCTATCAGTGAGGTAATTCGATTACTTCCATTTGGAAAAATACTTAGAAGTGAGTGTAGATGGGTCGAGTCAGCCTTTGTCACCATTTCTGAATTAATTAATAATAGTGGTTGCGATATTTTGATTACAAGTCATCCGCCTTCAGAAACCATTAAGTTAGGATCTAAAGTAAAAGTAAATTTTCCAAAAATTAAATGGGTTGCTGATTATAGAGATTTGTTTGCAAAAAATCATATGACAGATTATTATTTATTTGTTAGATTTTTTTTAGGAATGTATGAAAAATATCTCATTAAGAATGCAGATGTTTTTATTTTTGCATCCAAAGGTTTACTGGATGATCAGAGTTTCTTATTGCCGAAAACCATAACAAAAAGAGTCGTATACAATGGCTTTTGGAAGATTTTAGAAACACCTAATTTAAATATAAAATCCAACAAAATAGTGTTTGTCTATACAGGCTCTCTGTATAACGGGAGTAGAGATATAGATTCTCTTATTAAGCTTATCGGGTCATCTGATAGATATATTTTAAATATTGCAGTTTTTAATCAGTTAGAGAAAAATCTTATTATTGATTTAATGGTCAAATACGAGGTGAGCAAGAGGCGCGTTAATATTTATGTTAATATTTTCAGGGATGAGTCAATTAAACTCCAGTCCAATGCTGATTTTTTGGTTTTATTGCTCAGAAAAGATGGCAAGGATAAAGCATACCCGACTGCTAAATTATTTGAATATCTTTCACTTAAAAAGCCAATAATTGGATTTGGTAGTGATGAGAGTGAGGCTAGTTATATTTTAAAAAAACTTGAAGCTGGTGTTTTTATTGAAGGTAAAGATAAAAAAAATGAATTTTTTAAGGAATGGTTATCTAAAAGTAAAATGCCTTCTAATGAAAATGTGCATTATTTCAGCAGAAGAAATCAAGCGTTAGAGTTAGAGAGGTTTATACTGCATGATTAGTGACAATAATTTACTTAAAGTAAATAAAATGCACATTCTGAACGTAAATACTTCTCTTGATATGGAAGCTGGGGGAGGAACAGCGGAAAGAACTTTTCAAATGAGTCGCTTCCTTGCTTCTATCCAAGATATTGAATGCACTGTTCTGACTCTTGATTTAGATCTTAAGCAATCGAGGGTTGACTCTATCGCCCCTGCTAGGGTTGTAGCTTTGCGCTGTATATCTAAAAGATTTTATGTTCCTTGGGTAAGCTGGAGAGTTATTGCTAACTTAGTTATAAAAGCAAATGTTGTTCACTTAATGGGGCACTGGAGTATTCTTAATGCACTCGTATATTTTGCTTGTCGCTTTTATAAAAAACCATATGTTGTTTGTCCAGCTGGGTCTTTAGGTTTATTTGGCCGCTCAACTATTCTTAAAACCTTATATAACTTCATTGTAGGAAATAGAATGATTCGCAATGCATCAGCATGGATAGTAGTTACCAAAAGTGAGTTTTCTCAATTTGAGAGTCATGGTATTACTGAAGACGATATTACTATAATTCCTAATGGCGTATGTAAAGAAAGTTTTGAGCAATATAATGTAGATCGATTTCGTGAAATTAATAGTTTACCTGATTTGCCAATAATACTATTTATGGGACGATTGAATTTAATTAAGGGTCCCGATCTTCTTTTAGAGGCATTTATTAATAGTAGTAAGAATCTTCAAAATTATCATCTTGTTTATGCAGGACCAGATGAAGGGATGATGGAGGGCCTTAAAAGTAGAGTTAAAGAAAAAAATTTAGAAAATTTTATTCACTTTCTGGGTTTTGTTGGGGAAGAGGAAAAAACATCAGCTTATCGTAGTGCTAGTTTATTGGTGGTGCCATCTCGCAAAGAAGCTATGTCAATCGTAGCATTAGAAGCAGGTGTATGTGGAATACCTGTTATGATTACAGATCAGTGTGGGTTTAGTGATATTTGTAGTGTTGATAGTAGACTTGAAGTTCCTGCAACTATTGCAAGTATTTCTGAGGGTCTAAATTCTCTACTAAAAGATCCAAAAGAGTTGGAAGGTATTGCATTAAATTTTAAAGAATATGTTGAGAAACAATACTCCTGGAATACTATTACTCCTATGTATATAAATCTTTATGAAAAATTATTATCTAATAGCTATATTACTCTAACAAAGAGATGAGATTAAGTGTCCTTATTTTTAGCTTATTTGTATATTTATTTTTATTCAAATGTGTATACATTAGAAATTTTAGAAGTGTTTTCGAGTTGATTTTTTTATTATTTTGTTTACAATTCTCTTTTATGATTGCATTTTCTTTAATACCAATATTATTGGTAACTTTTTGTTTTAGAAATTCTTTTTTAAATAATGGTGTGGGATTATATGTTTAACGGTAAAAAACTTTTGATAACAGGGGGAACAGGGTCGTTTGGAAATGCTGTTTTGAAAAAGTTTTTAAATTCCAATATTTCTGAGATTTGCATATTTTCTCGTGATGAGAAGAAACAAGATGATATGCGTAAGAAATATGCTCATCCAAAGTTGAAATTTTGCATTGGTGATGTGCGTGATTATCATGCTGTATTAAATGCCACCCGAGGAGTAGATTTTATTTTCCATGCAGCAGCGTTAAAGCAAGTTCCATCTTGTGAATTTTACCCACTCGAAGCTGTTAAAACTAACATTTTAGGTACTGAAAATGTACTTGAAGCTGCTATTCAGAATGAAGTTAAGCGTGTTGTATGTTTAAGCACCGATAAGGCTGTTTATCCTATCAATGCAATGGGCATCTCTAAGGCCATGATGGAAAAAGTGATGGTGGCTAAGGCGCGAAATTTGGATAATGAAAAAACAGTAATTTGTGGAACTCGTTATGGCAATGTTATGGCTTCGCGTGGTTCTGTAATTCCTCTTTTCGCGAGGCTTATTCGTGAGAATAAGGAGTTAACAGTTACCGATCCAAATATGACTCGCTTTATGATGACTCTAGATGATGCAGTTGATCTAGTTTTATTTGCTTTTAGTAATGGTAATTCTGGAGATATTTTTGTGCAAAAAGCGCCAGCTGCAACAATTGGTATTATGACGCAAGCATTGTGTGAATTAATGGGGAAGCCTGATTCTATAACTCGTATTATTGGCACAAGACATGGTGAAAAGCTATATGAGTCCTTGCTATCTAGAGAAGAAATGTCGTGTGCTATAGATATGGATAATTATTATAGAATTCCAGTAGATTTAAGAAATTTGGATTATGCCAAATATATAGAGGATGGTGAGGAGAGTATTACTAATTCTATTGAGTATAGCTCAGATAATACAGAACAACTCGATTTAGAGGGGATGAAATTTTTACTAAAAAAGTTAAAATTTATCCAAGCTGCTTCTAAGGGTGAAATTATTAATCCAGAAGAGTAATATGAGAGTATTAGTGACAGGGGCAGACGGTTTTCTTGGAAAGAATCTAATTGCTCGTTTGATAGAATTAGATATAACTATCGAGACTTATACTCGTGAAAATTCTATTCAAGATTTGCCGCATGTAGTCAATAGGGCAGATTTTATTATTCATTTAGCAGGGGAAAATAGGCCTATAGACGATAAATATTTTGATATTGTAAACTCTGGGTTGACTGTATCAATTTGTGAGGCAGTGCGTTCTTCAGGTGCAATAATTCCCATTATTTTAGCATCGTCTTCACAAGCAGAGCTTAATAATGCTTACGGTATAAGTAAGTTGAATGCTGAAATAACACTTCAAAATTTTAAAGCTGACACGGGGATTCCTGTTTACATATATCGTTTACCAGGAGTATTTGGAAAGTGGTGTAAGCCAAATTATAATTCTGTTGTAGCCACTTTCTGTTATAACATTAGTCATAACTTGCCTGTTCAGGTTAGTGATCCGTCTTTTGAACTAAATTTAGTATATATAGATGATGTTGTTGAAGAGTTTATTAATGTTATTCAAGGACATCTGAATAACAAAAAAAAATTGATTGTCCAGCCAGAATATAAAATCACACTTGGCGAGCTAGCTAACCAAATAAAATGTTTTTTTGATAGTCGAGACTCCCTTATAGTTGAAAGGGTTGGAGATGGGTTTGTGCGTAAGCTGTATTCAACATATATTAGTTATCTTTCGCCTGAACAGTTCTCATATTCAATACCTTCCTATTGTGATGAGCGGGGAGTTTTTGCAGAAATGCTAAAAACTAAAGATAGTGGCCAATTTTCATTTTTTACTGCTAAATCAGGAGTAACTAGGGGTGGTCATTACCACAATTCCAAAACTGAAAAATTCTTAGTTATACAAGGAGAGGCAAAATTTGGCTTTAGACATGTAGTTTCCCATGAAACTTATGAGATTATCACTTCTGGAAATAAACTGATAGTTGTTGAAACTGTTCCAGGATGGTCTCATGATATTACCAATATTGGTGCAGAAGAAATGATTGTTATGCTCTGGGCAAATGAAATTTTTGATCCTGCTAATCCTGATACTATAGCTTATAAGGTAAAAAAGTAAATACGATATGAAAAAATTAAAAATAATAACAGTAGTTGGTACACGTCCAGAAATTATTCGTCTTGCGTGTGTTATAAAAAAACTCGATGAGCATTGTGAACATTTTTTGATTCATACAGGTCAGAATTATGACTATGAATTAAATGAGATATTCTTTAATGATCTTGAGATTAGAAAGCCTGATTATTTTTTAGATGCTGCTGGGTCTAATAGCGCAGAAACAATTGGTAATGTGATTATTAAAGTCGATAAGGTTTTGTCAGAAGTTGAGCCAGAGGCTATGCTTGTTCTGGGTGATACGAATAGTTGTATGGCAGTGTTGGCTGCTAAGCGAAGAAAAATACCAACATTTCATATGGAAGCTGGTAATCGTTGTTTTGATCAGCGTGTTCCAGAGGAGATAAATAGGCGCCTTGTTGATCATATGGCAGATATTAACTTAACTTATAGTAGCATTGCTAGAGATTATTTATTAAGTGAAGGTTTGCCAGCCGATATGATCATTAAAACTGGTAGCCCCATGTTTGAAGTTTTAAATACTTATCGTGATGGAATTAATGATTCGGATATATTGACGCGTTTAAAGCTTAAAGAGTTTAAATTTTTTATTGTTAGTATTCACCGTGAAGAGAATATTGACTCTGATAAAAATTTTTTAAATTTGATAGAGTCATTGAATGAGATTGCAAGTGTGTATCAAATGCCAATTATTGTATCTACACACCCTAGAACTCAAAAGCGTATTGATGAAATGAGTGTTGAGTTAAGCTCAATGATTCAGTTATTGAAACCATTGGGGTTTAAAGATTACAATAAACTGCAAAAAACCGCTAAAACAGTATTGTCAGACAGTGGAACCATTAATGAAGAAGCCTCTATTATGAATTTTCCAGCCTTAAATTTACGCGAGGCCCATGAAAGGCCAGAAGGCATGGAAGAAGCTGTAGTTATGATGACAGGCCTCGAAAAAGAAAGGATCATGCAGTGTTTAGCTATGATTGATGATCAGCCAAGAGGAGAAAAAAGACTGATGCGTCAAGTTGAGGATTATTCCATGCCCAATGTGTCGGATAAAGTGGTTCGCATAATTCATAGTTATACTGACTATGTAAATAGAGTGGTTTGGAAGAGGTAGTAGTGCCTAAAAAGATATTAATTGTCACAGAGTATTTTTATCCTGAAGAGTTCAAGATAAATGATGTCGCTTTATCATGGAAAAATAAAGGATACGACGTTGATGTATTAACTACGATACCCACCTATCCCGAAAGTAAGATATACGATGGATATAAGAATAAGCTTTATCAAAAAAAAATATGGCAAGGTATTAATATTTACAGACTAAAAGCTGTAACGGGATATAAGGCAAAATTATTTAAAAAGATTTTAAAGTATTTTATATTTATGACGTGTGGCAGCATAGTTGCACTATGTATTGGTAAAAAATATGATTATGTTTTTGGGTTCAATGTAGGGTCCTTGACAGCTATGCTGCCCGCTGTCATTATTCGCAAATTTTATAAAAAACCATTGACACTCTGGGTGCAGGATATTTGGCCAGGTAGTGTTTATGCTTTTGGATTTAAAAAGAACAAGCTTTTGTCATTCTTTCTTGAGAAGTTTGTAAAATTTATGTACTTCAATATTGATCATGTTGCAATTTCAGGAAAGGGGTTTGAGTCTTTGTTAAGGCCATATGTTAAAGATGGTGTGATTTTTAATCATTCACCAAATTGGGCAGATAATTTAGATATGAGTATAGAGCCAGCTGAACTTGGTGATGATAAGGTTCAGTTCACTTTTGCTGGAAATGTTGGCAAGATGCAAAATTTAGAAAATATTATTAAGGCGTTTAATGGGTTAAGCGATGAATATATAAAAAAAGTGCAATTTAACATAGTTGGTGATGGGTCGGAGTTGGCAGAATTGAAAAAATTAGATACAAAAGTCAAAGTTGTTTTTCATGGAAGAAAGTATAGGAATGAAATGGCAAGATATTACATTGCAAGTGATTTTCTAATTATATCATTGATTAATGAACCGATATTTAACGTCACAGTGCCAGCCAAAACCCAAACTTACATCGCTACAAAAAAGCCAATACTGGCAATTATTAATGGGGATACGGCTGACATTGTAAGGGTCAATAACTTAGGATTTACTGCTGATCCTAGCAATATTGACGCTATAAAAGATGTTTTTATTCAAGCGATTGAAGCAGGTGAGGATAAATTGAAACAGTTTTCTGAAAATGGTGATAAATTAAGCAAAGAAGCTTATAGTAAGAATATCATCATTGATGGTTTGTTAAAGTTAACAACAAAGCAGCAAGTTGAAAAAAAGTGATTCAAAATTGGACAAATAAAGTTGTAGAAAAAAATAAATTGCCAGTAAATATGGTTCGCATTCTCCCATTTTTAGTTTTATTGTTTTCATTTTTTCCATACATTACGCTAGTTTCATTTGGAAGTGATATTCAGCCTTGGAGTATTTTGATGGTGACTATATATTCGATGTTACTTCTCTTCAGTGGATATAGATTCCAAAAGGTGTTGATTTATCTACTGATTCCAATGGTATGCTCAATTTTGTTATTTTATGTAGGAGGTGATCAACTTTCATCGATACGAAGTATAGCTGGATACTTTACTGTTGCTTTAACGCCTCTTGTCTTTCACCACATATTAAATAAGTATTATGATTTAACAGTTAATTTTTTAAAATTTGCAGTCATTACATATCTTATTATTGGGGTGATTCAAATTTTTTTTGATATGAATTTTCTTTCATTTTTATTAAATAGAGTGTCTACTTTTGGCGGAAGAGGTGCTGTTTCACTAAGTCCAGAGCCCACATTCTATGGAATAATTTGCGTGTTTTTAATACTTTTATTTTTAACATTAGACATTAAAAATAAAAGCTTATTTATTTATTTATTACTATTTCAGATATTTTTCATAGCGCAATCAAGTATGGTTATATTGTTCCTTTTAATTTTTGTGTTCTACTATACAATTTTTAAATTTAACGCTAAAGTATTATTGTTGCTTATTATGGCTTTATGTATTGTTATGGTAATTCTAAATTCTTATAATTATGATTATGATTCAAGAGCATTAGTCTTATTAGATACTGTCATAACAAATCCAGGGAGTCTGATGTCTGATGGAAGTATTAATGCTAGAATGGCAGCAATTTATTTTTCAATCATGGGCTTTATTGATAATTTTGGCATACCTAATGGATTTGGGGCTTTTTCAAATTATCAGGAAATTGAACTGCCAAAACAGGATATTTTTACACATATAAAATCGCCACCAGTCAGGATAATGAGTTTTTATGGAGGTATTTTATTTGAACTTGGGGTTATTGGCCTTTTAATACCAATTAGCTATTCAATTATTATATTAAGGGCGTACAAGAAAAACATTAAAAATTTTTTGTTATTTTTCTTTTTTCTAAATACTATTTTATTTACAGCTATCCCAGTTACACTTCCTTTAGTTGGTATTTATATAGGAGCCTTGCTTTATCGGTCAGATAGTGGCGCCAATGCATAATATGAATGACGTAATAATTATAGGTAGAATGGAAAATAATGGACTTGATATCATCCTTTGTAACACTAATTGGCAGGATTGTGGTGATTGTAGAGTATAAAAAACATATGAAAATTTTATTAACAGGTGCGACAGGGTTTATTGGCCAAAGGCTTATTAATGCAGTGAATGGTGAGATACACGTTTTGTCTCGTAGAAAACATTCTAATTTCAAAACCGTAATTTGTGATCTACAATCTAAAGTGATACCTGATGATGCTTTAGATAGGGTAGATATGGTTTTTCATTTAGCTGGCTTTTCTCATGATCTGCGTGATGCAACTAAAATTCAAAATCTTTATAAAGAAGTTAATGTGGAAGCAACAGTAAGATTGGCCAAGCTAGCTGTAAAGTCCAACGTTAAAAGGTTTGTATTTGTTAGTAGTGTTAAGGCGGGTGGAGGTTCCACTTTTGGAGTATGCTCAAGTGAAAAAGACCAAGGTGATCCAGAGGGGGTTTATGGAAAGACCAAGCGAGAGGCGGAATTAAAGTTGTTGAAAATTGGTAAAGAGTCTGGCATGCATGTATCTATCATTCGCCCTTCATTGGTTTATGGTCCGAATTTTAAAGGTAATTTAAAGTTAATGTTGCTAGGTATTAAAAAAGGGTGGTTTCCACCTTTGCCTGAAACTGGCAATAAAAGATCAATGATTCATGTGGATGATTTAGTTCGAGCAATCTTATTGACGGCTGATGATGATCGCGCCAATGGAGAAATATTTATTGCGACAGACGGCACTCCACATTCTTCTCGAGAGATTTATAATGCTATGTGTAGTGCGTTAGATAAGTCAATTCCAAAATGGAGTATTCCAAAGTCTTTATTTGATGTGGTATCCTTAATAAGTCCTCGTATTAAATATAAACTTAATAAGCTGTTAGGTGATGAATGTTATTCTTCTGTTAAATTAGAAGCTCTGGGCTTTAAAGCACAAAAGACATTAAAGGATATGAATGAAACAGATTTTTGATTTGCACAAGAAAAAACTATGAAAATATTAGTAACAGGTGGAGCTGGCTATATTGGTTCTCATACTTGTATTGATCTAGTTAAATCCGGCTATGAAGTTGTAGTGGTTGATAATCTGTGTAACTCTTCATTAGAATCGTTGAAGCGTTTAGAAAGTCTGGTTGATTGTAATATTCCATTCCATAAAGTAGATGTACGTGACAAAGTGGCACTGACCCAAGTATTTGAGCAATATTCAATTGATGGGGTAATTCACTTTGCAGGCTTAAAGGCTGTAGGTGAGTCAGTTGAGAAGCCTATTGAATATTATGAAACTAATGTAGGTGGTACCATTGTTCTAGCTGATGTGATGCGTGAGTTTGGCTGTAAGATGCTTATCTTTAGCTCTTCTGCTACGGTATATGGTGATCCACATACTGTACCTATCAAAGAAGATTTTCCATTATCAGTAACTAATCCATATGGCCGATCAAAGTTAATGATTGAAGAGTTTTTGCAAGATGTGTTTTTTGCAGATGATAGTTGGCATATAGCACTACTTAGATACTTTAATCCTGTTGGAGCGCACAAGAGTGGGTTAATTGGAGAAGATCCAAGTGATATTCCTAATAACCTATTACCATACATCTCACAAGTGGCAGTTGGAAAATTAGAAAAGCTCAGTGTGTTTGGTGGTGATTACGATACCCCTGATGGAACAGGGGTGCGCGATTATATCCATGTGATAGATTTAGCTAGGGGGCATGTTAAAGCTTTACAAGCATTAAAAGATAAATCTCAAGTGTTAATAGTAAATTTAGGTACAGGTAATGGCTACTCAGTACTTGATATGGTAAAGGCTTTTGAGAAGGCTTCAGGTAAAAAAATACCTTATAAAATTGTTGATAGAAGGCCAGGTGATATAGCAACTTGCTATGCTGACCCTGCTTATGCAAAAGAAAAACTAGCCTGGAAAGCAGAATATGAACTTGATGAGATGTGTGAAGATACTTGGCGTTGGCAGAGTATGAATCCAGATGGGTATTTATAACAATGAAACGAGTTTTTGATTTGTTTTTTGGTGTAATATTATTATTATCTATGATAATTATAATGCTATTCATTGCCATTGCAATTCGATTAACATCAAAAGGCCCGTCATTATATTGGTCTGATCGTATTGGTAAAAATAATAAAATTTTTAAGATGCCTAAATTTAGATCAATGTTGACAGACACTCCTGCTGTAGCAACCCACCTATTAGATAATCCGGGTGTGTATTTGTCACCAATTGGTGGTTTTTTACGTCGTTCTAGCTTGGATGAGATACCACAACTATTTTCAGTTTTAAAAGGTGATATGAGCTTCATAGGGCCACGTCCTGCACTTTATAATCAAGATGATTTAATTACTTTACGTACTCAGAAGGGAGTGAATAAGTTACTACCTGGCATTTCAGGTTGGGCGCAAGTCAATGGACGCGATGAGCTATCTATTTCTGATAAAGTTGAACTGGATGTAGAGTATATGACCCGTCAATCTTTTTGGTTTGATATGAAAATTTTATGGATGACATTTTTAAAAGTAATTAGAAGAGATGGAGTTTCATATTGATTAAGTTATTACTTTTGTTATCAAGAATTAATAGGCAGTTAATTATGTTACTTGTTCTTAAATGATTTATTTTTTTCTAATAGCGCTGTTTTGTTATGTCTGCATGCAATTTATTGAGACTGTGTCTTTTGGATCTAGAGTGGCTGGAAAGTTAGTCAAGAGGCTTTCACTAGGCACAACTTTACAGCATTCTATTTTTACAATAAGTCGTTTATTTTTACCTCCTTTAGTACTATCTCTATCTTTTTTGATTGAGTCTGATCTAAGTATTCAATTATTTTTACTGACTGCAGCTATTTTAACGATTTCAGCTTTTACTGCCTCCTTACTAGTATTGATTAATTTTAATTACTTCCAGTTATTATTTCAAAGTATTTTTGTGCATTATCAATTTAATACAATACCAGTAGCTATCTTTAGGGTGATTTTTTTGAAAAAAAATAAAATTAATCAGGTAGGCTTGGAGTATATTCCAAGAATGAGAAGCCTATCATTAAAAAAAATTATCACTTCTAGTTTCGCGTATTTTTTTCTGTCAACAGGCTTTCTTATTGCTTTTTCTTTTGCGATTTTAATTCCAGAATATAGAATGACAATGAGTCAGTTATCTAGTGTATTTCACGGGGTTGGTGCCATAATTTTAGCCATGTACATTGACCCAATGGTGAGTAGATCTTTAGATGTTGACTTGGAAAATTCTGACTGGATAGAAAATATTTATTCTATATTTGTTGGCAGATTGTTGGCATACTTACTTGCTTCGATTGTATTCCTAGCTTTTTATTTATATGTGTAATAAGTCTAAGTTATTATTATGAAGTATTGTCTTGCCATATCAAAACCCTTGGTAACCTTTTTAAAATTTATTCTAACTAACTTTATTCCTTTTTCCATGTATTTAATGAGGTAAATTCCTAATAAAGAGGAATAGCATAGTGAATTTTTAAGAGGCGATGTTAAATTGAGTTGTTGACTTTTATAGTCAATTAACAATCAACCAGTGCGTATCATGCCAGCTTTGAAGATATCTCATTGCACTAGTTCCTGTTTTCAGCCACCCCTAAGCATAATTTTCTCTAGTGGAATATTTTTTGTTTAATAGATCAAGTGCAGCACCAACTCTAAATGAGTGTCCTTATAGCTCTCCAATTTGATTGAGGCCAGCTTTGAGATGAGGACTCTTTCGATGGAGAATTGCGGGTCAAAGTCAGCGCTGAATGCTTCGACATTCTCATCAAATTGGGACTGCTCGTCAGCTTCTAGCCAGCGCCTTGTTATCAGCCCGTGGGTGATTGAGTTGCGACTGGAGACGGCCTTGCCCTTGCCGGTCTTTGGCCGTTGCTGTGTTTATCTTTTTTAGTCATGACGTTAAGGTTATAATTGAACTATGTACCCTACTTTAACTGGATTTATAAAATTATATGCGCTCAAAAAAAACCTTTTTTACGAAATGAACTGACCTTTGATAAATGCCCTTATCAACTTTAAAAGAACTTATATTAAACCTAGTTAATTAAATTGATTCATATCCTGTGAAAAACATACTCATTAATTTGTCGCGATCTCAAAAGCAGCTTGTCCTGTTGCTTTTTGACTCTATCGCTCTTGTGGCTATACTACTGACCTCGTTTTCAATTCGACTTGGATACTTATACGTTCCAGGGAGTGACCTTATCTGGGTGATATTTGCAGCACCTATCATCGCCATTCCTGTCTTTATGCGCTTCGGGCTATATCGAGCGGTTATTCGTTATATCGGCTTTAAGGCATTGTGGTCTATTGTCCAGGCGGTAACGCTGTATGCGCTTCTGTGGAGCATGATTGGCTTTATGGCTGCGATTGACGGCATACCGCGCTCCGTAATTTTAATTAACTGGCTCTTGGGTATTGTAACCATTGGCGGCTCGCGGATGTTTGGGCGCTGGCTACTCGCAGGGGGGCAGGATAAAAAAACGACCAGAGTGATAATTTATGGAGCGGGCTCTGCAGGCAGGCAGCTATCTATTGCTCTAATGCAGTCGGATGAGTATAAACCGGTGGCTTTTATTGACGATAACGCTCAGCTGCAGCGTCAATCTATTAATGGCATCGAGATTTTTTCAAGAGAGGATACAGACCGCCTGATTGAGCAAAAAAATGCCACTGAAGTGTTACTGGCAATGCCCGCAATATCGAGAGTCCAGCGCAATGAAATTATCAGTTTTTTGGAGCTTTTTAAGGTACTTGTGCGCTCCTTGCCAGGCGTTTCAGAGCTTGCTCAGGGCAGGGTAAAGGTCGCCGATCTGCGTGAGGTCAGCATCAAAGACTTGCTAGGCCGTGATTCTGTTACTGCAAATAAGGAGCTATTGAGCCTTAATATTACCAATAAAGTGGTCATGGTGACCGGCGCTGGCGGCTCGATTGGCAGTGAGATGTGCCGGCAGATATTATTGTTGAGGCCCCAAGCGCTGATACTGTTTGAGCGAAGTGAGCTCGCCCTGTATAGTATTAATCAGCAGCTCTTAAGAATTGCTATGCCCTCTACTAAGATACTGCCTATGCTCGGCTCTGTCAGTAACAGAAATCGCTTAAGCCAGATAATGGAGCGCTTTGGTGTTAATACAATCTATCATGCAGCAGCCTACAAGCATGTGCCGATGGTGGAGTATAACAATACAGAAGGGGTTAGTAACAATATTTTTGGCACCCTTAATTGTGCGCAGGCTGCGATCGATCATGGGGTAGAGACTTTTGTGCTTATTTCAACGGACAAGGCGGTGCGCCCAACCAACACCATGGGGGCAACAAAGCGCATTGCTGAGATGATATTGCAGGCCTTGACACTTCTCCAAAGCCAAGCAAAGCAGAACTTTCAGCGCGGTGCTGAGGAGGGGCAATATAGCACCCACTTTAGCATGGTGCGCTTCGGCAATGTGCTGGATTCTAGTGGGTCAGTGATACCGCTGTTCAAAGAGCAAATTAAACAGGGCGGACCGGTTACGGTGACCGATCCTGAAATCCTGCGTTATTTTATGAGCATACCCGAGGCTGTTGAGTTGGTTATTCAGGCGGGCGCTATGGCGAAGGGTGGGGATGTGTTTGTGCTCGATATGGGTAAGCCTGTTCGAATTTTAGACCTGGCTAAAAAGATGATTCGTTTGAGCGGCCTTCAGGTTAGGGATGCGCTTCACCCGGATGGCGATATTCAGATTGATTTTACTGGTCTGAGACCAGGTGAAAAGCTTTATGAGGAGCTGCTGATTGGCGGTAGTGTTTCCAAAACTGACAATCCAATGATTTTGCGCGCAGAGGAAGAGATGCTAGACTGGGATGATTTAAAGTTAATTCTTGATGAGTTAGAAAAAGCTGTTGATAGCGGCGATCACGGTAAGCTGCGACAGTTACTAATAAAAGCCGTGCCGGGTTTTAAACCGCAAAGTGATATTACTGATATTTTGTATGATGCTTAAGTTCTGGGTGATCAGAAATTTCTAAGGCTTAGGCTGAGTATTTTCTTTCGTTGTTAGACTGCACATACCATTGGGGTTAAATGTTTTTTTTTGCTTAAGGTTTAGACAATACCCTGCCGTTTGGCAAAGTAATTTGTAGCTTCTACATAGCCCTTAATACCGCCGCAATCAAAGCGCTTTCCTTTAAATTTATAGGCAATTACCTTGCCTTGTTTGGCTTGAGTGAGAAGTGCATCGGTGATTTGAATTTCACCATTCTTGTCAGGTTCGATGTTTTTGAGAATGTTAAAAATATCGGGAGTTAGGATGTAGCGGCCAATGATTGCCATATTGCTCGGCGCACTCTCCCCTTTTGGCTTTTCTACCATATCAGTAACTCGATACGTATCGTCTGAATTATTGATCAAATTACCAGCAATAATTCCATATTTGTGGGTTTGGTTCATTGGTACTTCTTCTATAGCAACAACAGAGCACTGGTATTGCTTATATATTTCTATCATTTGTGAGATTACACCATCTTCATCACAGTCGCATAGATCATCTGCCAAAACTACAGCAAAAGGCTCATTCCCAATAAGGGGTTCACCTATAAGTATGGCGTGACCTAGTCCAAGCATTTGTTTTTGGCGAACATAGGTAAAGGTCGATTTCTTAATTATATCCATGATATCTTTTAGGTAGATCTCTTTTGAAGTGCCACTTAATTGTGACTCAAGTTCATACGCGTTATCAAAGTGATCCTCAATTGCCCGTTTGCTTCTACCAGTGACAATAGCCATGTTAGTAATACCGGCAGACAGAGCCTCTTCCACCCCATATTGCATTAAAGGTTTAGAGAGTATTGGGAGCATCTCTTTGGGCACTGCTTTGGTGGCAGGTAAAAAACGGGTTCCATAGCCAGCCGCAGGAAAAAGACATTTTCTAATCATTTATTGTTACCTGTTTTATTCATTTTTATAGTGATGTTATACCAGACGAATCGCTCTAATTTTATAGACACTCATATTAATTAAATCACGCAACAAAAACAAGCTAAAAGTGCCTAATATAATAGCTCATTCAACGGT
>Ga0209816_1000190_pt1 | contig 50930 bp, 45 predicted proteins | sample CoawatmetaG01DNA_FD_187509 | JGI IMG/M metagenome (GOLD analysis project Ga0209816, IMG submission 187509) | Marine microbial communities from the West Antarctic Peninsula - Coastal water metaG017-DNA (SPAdes) (version 2) | ecosystem: Environmental > Aquatic > Marine > Coastal ...
GGGGGCGGGGGCGGCGGTGGAGGCGGCGCAGGTTCCACCACGGCTTCCGGCACCGGCGCGGGCGCGAATGCGGACACGGGTGCGGGCGCGGATACCGGCGCGGGCACAGAAGGCGGCGGCGGAACGGCATCCTCCTGCGTATCCGTCGCGCGGCGTGCCGTTGCGGCGGGGGTGGGGGTCGGTTCGGCCTTCACGGCGGATGGCGGCGCCGGCGTCGTCCGGTCCGCCACGATCCGTTCCGGCCGTGCATCGCCGTTGGGTTGTTGGCGCGCGACCTCGCTTGGCACGTCGCGATGATCGAGCGCCATCGGGATGCCCACCAGTGCGACGAGCGCGATCGAGGCGAGCGCGCCCACCGGCCCCGGCCGCAAGCGCCAGCCGGCACGTGCGGGCGGTCGGCGGCTGGGCGGAGCGGGCGCCTCCACCCCATCGAACCGCGCCATCGCCGCATCCAGCGCCGCCCGCCGCGCGGCGGGGCGCGGCGGCGGTGGATCGGGCAGCTGGCGGGCGAGATCGTCGTCCATCGCGGCTCAACCGGCCGGGCAGGGGGGAAGGACGCGCGCCATCCCCCCGGCTATAGCGGCATCGACGCGGCCACCGAAAGCGTCAATGCCGCCCGCCATCGCTCAGCGCACCAGCGGCGGCATCGCCTGCGCGGCGCGTGCCTTGGCGACGAGGTCGACGAACTCGGCGCGATAGCCGAACGGATCGGCCCCCTTCGCCCCCATCGCGATGCGCGCGACATCGCCATAGTCGAACCGCCCTTCATAGGTGCCGCCGCGCAGCAGTTCGGCGAACCCGGCCACAGCGGTGGCGAAGCGCGCGTCGCGCGGCGCATCGGCGAAGCGGGCGGCATGCGTGGCGGGGATCGGCCGCGCGATCAGCCGGCTGGTCGATGCCTTCGGCAGCTTGTAGCGGATCTTGACGAAGCCCAGCTCGGCGGCGCGCGCCTTTGCCGCGCTGGCCTTGGCGTCCTTGCGATAACGCAGCGGATCGACCGTGCGCGGACCGCCGACCGGCACCACTTCGTACAGCGCCGTCACCGTCCGCCCGGCGCCGACATCGCCGGCATCGACCTTATCGTTATTGAAGTCTTCGCGCGCCAGCAGCCGGTTTTCGTAGCCGATCAGGCGATATTCGGCGACCGCGGCGGGATTGAACTCCACCTGCACCTTCACGTCCTTGGCGATCGGGAACAGCGACGAGGTCGCCTCCGTCACCAGCGTCTTGCGTGCCTCGTTCAGCGTGTCGATGTAGGCGGCGACGCCATTGCCGTTCTGCGCCAGCGTCTGCATCAGCGCATCGTTGTAATTGCCCATGCCAAAGCCCAGCACGGACAGATAGACGCCCTTCGTCCGCTCCGCCTCAATATAGCCCTTCAGCTGGTCCTGATCGGTGATGCCGACGTTGAAATCGCCGTCGGTCGCAAGGATCACGCGGTTCACGCCCTTGGGATCGAAGTCGCGCTCGGCGAGCGCATAGGCCTGGCGGATGCCCTCGGCGCCCGCGGTGCTGCCGCCCGCTTCCAGCCGGTCGAGCGCCGCGAGGATGCGGGTCCGGTCGCTGGCGGGCGTCGGCTCCAGCACGGTGCCGGCCTGACCCGCATAGGCAACGATCGCGACCCGGTCGTCCTCGCCCAGGCTGTCGAGCAGCAGCGTCAGCGACTGCTTCACCAATGGCAGCTTGTTGGGCTTCATCATCGATCCCGACGTATCGACCAGGAAGACGAGGTTCGCACGGGGCCGCGTGGTACGGGTCAGGTCATAGCCGCGCACGCCGACGCGGACGATCAGCCGCCCCGGCGCCCAGGGGCTGGGAAAGACCGACAGATCGGTGCTGAACGGCTCCGCCGCGCTCTTCGCGGGGGCATAGTCATAGGGGAAATAGTTCACCAGCTCCTCGGTCCGCACTGCGTCGCGCGGCGGCAGCGTGCCGCGGTTCAAAGACGCACGCACGAACGCATAGGAGGCGGTGTCGACATCGAGCGAAAAGGTGGAGACGGGCGCCTCGGCGACGCGCTGGAAGGCATTCTGCTTGATCGGCGTGAAGCGGTCGCGGCCGGTCATCGGGCGGGGCGGCAGGTGCGGCGCGAAGGGGGCGTTCACGCGGTACGCTGACGACATCATGATCGGCGCCGGTGCGGGCGGCGGCGGGGGCGGCGGTGCCGGTTCGTTGGGGGTGGTGACGCGCGATCCCGTCAGGACGATATCGTTGGCCGCCTCCTGCGCGACAGGCGTCGGACTCTCTGCGCCGGTCCGCCGCGTGGTATCGGCACATCCAACGACGAACAGCGCGGGCAGGCCCAGTGCGGCGAGCAGGACAGGGCGGGCGAAGCGGGCACGGGTCATGGCAGTCTCCTCGAAGAACCGGCGGCACATCGTCCGCCTGTTCCTTCGACGCGGCAGCCCGCATGATCCTTGGGAGCGCCCGCGCATTTTTTTACACGCCCCCGCCCAGCCGCTTGCGCGCCTCGTGCAGGCGCCACGACACCGTCGCTTCGGCGACACCCAGGATCGCCGCCGCCTCGGCATGGGTCAGCTGCTGCCCCGCAACCAGCACTACGGCGTCGCGATAGGCGGCGGGCAGCTTCATCACCGCGCTCTTCACCCACATCGCATCGTGCAGATCGGCAGGGTCGCCGCCGCGCCCGATCCCGGCGATCACCGCCAGCCGGTCGGTCAGCCCCCGAAACGCGCGGCCGCGGCGCCGCGCATCGCGGCAGGCGTTGAAGACGATACCGCACAGCCAGGTCGAAAAGCGCGCCTCGCCGCGAAAGCTGCCAATCCGCCGGACGAGCGCACAGCAGACATCCTGCGCGATATCCTCCGCATCGCTGCGGGATCCGGTCAGCTGCCAGGCGAGCGCGTGGATTCGGTCATAATGCCGATCGATCAGCGTCCCGAACGCGTCGCGATCTCCCGCTATCGCCGCAGCGACTAGATCGGCGTCGGGGTCTGTGGTCGGCGCAGTGGATGACAGCGCATCGTCCGATCGCGCCTGCCCATCAAGACCGTCCCCCGCCATGCCCGCTGTCTGCCCGATCGCGCCGCGCGACGCCATGGCCGGTGTGCAGGACACCCGTTTTCACCAGCGGCGGGGCGACGTCGTGGGATGAGAGCAGTATGCTTCGTCATTGCGAGCGCAGCGAAGCAATCCAGGGCGTCCTGATCCGGCTCTGGATTGCTTCGCTGCGCTCGCAATGACGATCGGGGATGTTCTGCGGTGCCGTCTCTGGCGTCGCCAAGAGGTTTAGGCCGGCTATGCGTGGCTGACCGCGGCCCCAGCGAATTGGACGAATACGCCCCTAATCGCTGCGCAATCCTCGGCGTAGCGCGGTCAGATCGATGCCATGCCGCTGCACCTTATAGTAGAAGGTCTTTCGCGGCAGCCCCAGCCGCTCCATCGCGATGCTGGCGTCGCCGCCCGCCGCGCGGATCGCCTCGACCATCGCTTCGCGTTCGAAGGCGGCGACGCGGTCGGGCAGCGTCGCGGAGGACACGGCGGGGGCGCCATCGCCCGGTTCCAGGTCCAGCACGACGCGATCGGCGAAATGCGCCAGCTCGCGCACGTTGCCCGGCCAGTGATGCTCCGCCAGCCGCTCGCGCGCCATCGCGGTCAGCGGCGGCACCGGCATGCGCAGCCGCGCGGCGGACGCGTCGACCAGATGCGCGAACAGCAGGGGGATGTCCTCGCGCCGTTCGCGAAGCGGCGGCAGCCGCAGGCGGACTGCGGCGAGGCGATAGAAGAGCTCGGGGCTAATCGCCGCCGGCCCATGCTCACCCGCTTCGCCGCCCGCCGCGATGATACGCAGATCGATCGGCGCGGGCGCCCGCGTGCCCGTCCGCACCGCGCGCTCCTCGATCAGCGGCACCAGCCGGGCCTGGAGGCGCGGCGAGGCGCGATCGATATCGTCGAGGAACAGCGTTCCCCGGCTCGACGCCATCACGCCCGTGTCGCCGGGGCCGAACAGCTCGCCGTCGATCAGCTCCTCAGGGATCGCGGCGCAGGCGACGGGGACGAAGCGGTGCCGCCCGCGGCGCCCCGCCCGGTGGATCAGCCGCGCGAGCAATTCCTTGCCCGTCCCCGTCTCGCCCTCGATAAACAGGTCGATGTCGGCATTGGCCAGCACCGGCACCATTTCGCGCAGCCGCCGGATCGCCGGGCTGCGGCCGACCAGCGCCGCGGCGACGCCGCCGCTCTCCGCCTCCTCGGCCGCGGCGCGCAACTGCCGGTTTTCCAGCGTCAGCGCCCGGGCCGTCGCGGCGCGGCCGACGGCCGCGACCAGCGCATCGGGATCGCACGGCTTGCTCAGGAAATCCCACGCGCCCGCCTTCAGCGCGCCGACCGCGGTCGCCACATCGGCATGGCCCGTCACTAGGATCACCGGCAGCGCCGGGTCGCGCGCATGCAGTGTGGCGAACAGCTCCAGCCCGGACATGATCGGCATGCGGATATCGCTGACCACGACGCCGGGATAGTCGGCGCCCAGCGCGTCGAGGGCGGGCGGCGCGGCGGCGAAGCTGTCGACGGTGAAGCCGGCCAGCGACAGCCATTGCGCGGTTGCGGCGCGCAGATCGTCGTCATCGTCGACCAGCGCGACGCGGGGCGTGATATCGCTCATGCGCGCCGCATCGCGATGGCGAAGGCGGCGCCGTGCGTGCTCGGCACCAGCCGCAGCGATCCGCCGAGGTCGTGCATGATATCCTGCGCGATCGTCAGCCCCAGCCCCAGCCCAGTCGGGCGGCTGGTGGCGAAGGGGGTGAACAGCCGTTCGGCGATGTCCGGCGCGATGCCGGGGCCGGTGTCGGCGATCGTCAGCACCACGCACTCGCCCTGATCGTCCAGCGCAATCGTGATCGCGGGTGCCGGCTGGCCATCCAGCGCCTCGACCGCATTCTGCAGGATGTTGACCACCACCTGTTCCAGCCGCACGCGACCGGCGACCACCATCAGGCCGGGCGGCAGGGTGGGCCAGCGCACCGCGACGCGCGCCAACCGTTCCTTCAGGATCAGCCGCGCGCCGTCGAGCACTTCGGCGAGCGCCACCGGGCCGATCGCGCCCGACCCCTTGCGCGAAAAGCCGCGCAGCTCCGCCGTCACCGCGCCGATCCGTTCGGTCAGCCGGGCGATGGCGTGCAAATTGCCGCGCACCTCCTCCAGTGCGCCGCGATCCAGCAGCGCCTCGCCCGCGGCGGCATAGGTACGGATCGCCGCGACCGGCTGTGCGGTCTCATGCGCGACGCTGGCGGTGATCTGGCCCAGTGCGGCGAGGCGGTTCGCCTGGCGCAGTCCCTCGCGCAGGTCGTCGGCGCGCGCCTCCGCCGCGGCCCGTTCAGCGATCTCGCGGCTCAGGTCCGCGGTGCGTTCGGCCACCGCCGCCTCCAGCGCCTCTGTCCGTTCGGCGCGGCGGCGGGCACGCTCGCGCAACGCCCAGCCCATCGCGACGAGCGCCAGCATCGCCAGCGCCGCCGCGCCAGCGGCATTGCGCATCGCCGCGGTGATCGCGCCGCGCGTCGGCATCGCCAGCGTCACCCGCCAGCCGGCAGCATCGGCCGGGCTGGTCGCCATCATCAGCGTCTCGCCACTCGCGCCATCGGTCAGGCGGCCGTCGGCATCGCGCCAGGGGCGGGGGCCCAGCGCCGCGATGCCGAAGTCGGCCCGGGCGGCGGCGGCGGCGGCGGGCGCCAGCGGGCGCGTCTCGGCAAAGCGCCACGATTCGCGACTGGTGACCAGGATGACGCCCTGCGGTCCCGTGGCAAAGGTGATGCCGCCGGCCTGCCGCCATTCGCGCTCGACCCGGTCGAGCTCCAGCTTCACCACCACGACGCCGCCGTCGCGGGTGCGCCTGGACAGGTACAGGCCCGGCCGATGGCTGACGGTGCCGAGCGCGAACTGCTCCGCCTGACCGGTCCGCGCGGCCTGAGCATAATAGCGGCGGAAGCGATAATTGTTGCCGACGAAACTGTCGGGCATGCGCCAGTTGCTCGCCGCCAGCGTGTTGCCGTCGCGGTCGATCACATAGATCACCGCCGCGCCGGTGCTCGTGGCCAGCCCCTCCAGCTTCCGGTTCAGTGCCGCCGCCATCCCGGGCATGCCGGCCAGCGTGCCCACGACGTCGCGATCGTCCGACAGCGCTTCGGGCAACAGGCGAAACCGGGCGATCTCGCTGGTCAGCAGCGATTGGCGCAGGCGGACGTCGGCGGTCAGCGCGGCCTCGAACCGCGCGCGTGCATTGCGTTCGGCGACCATGCCGATCGCCAGTGCCGCCAGCACGCTGGCTGCCAGCGCGGCGAGCACCCATCCGATCCGGCGCACGATTCTCGAATCCCGCATGCCGGCATCGTACGCCGGTGACGGCGCGTGTGCAATTTTCGGCACTGGACGGTCTGGCGGAGGCGAATAGTGACACGTCGTTCAACGGATGATCTACGCTAAGCCGCTACAAAAAAAAGATTTAAATATACGCGGTGCACTGTTTCAGTCCGCGCGGCGCGTCCGGCAACACTCGACCCAACCACACCGCGACGCACGCGGGTCATTCGAGAGGAGCCGCATCCATGACGATCTATCCGGCCACCAGCGGAACGCCGCACGCGGTTCCGCCCGCGGCACGCCCCTGGTACGCACACCTCTATGTCCAGGTGCTCGCCGCGATCGTCGCGGGCGTGCTGCTCGGCCATTTCGCGCCCACCACCGGCGAAGCGCTCAAGCCGCTCGGCGACGCCTTCATCAAGCTCGTGAAGATGGTGATCGCGCCGGTCATCTTCCTCACCATCGTCACCGGCATCGCCGGCATGCGCGATCTCGCCTCGGTCGGCCGCGTCGCGGGCAAGGCGTTCATCTACTTCCTGTTCTTCTCCACGCTGGCGCTGATCATCGGCATGGTCGTCGCCAATGTCGTCCGGCCGGGCGCGGGGCTCAACATCGATCCCGCGACGCTCGATACCAGCAAGATCGCCGATTTTGCCGAAAAGGCGCATGAAACGACGCTGGTCGGCTTCCTGATGAGCATCATCCCCGACACGTTCCTGTCGTCGATGACGGAAGGCAACATCCTGCAGGTCCTGCTCGTCTCGATCCTGTTCGGCGTGGCGCTGGCGCTGGTCGGCGATCGCGGCGCGCGTGTGCTCGACCTGCTCGAGGACGTGTCGATCGCCTTCTTCAAGCTGGTCGGCATCGTCATGAAGGTCGCGCCGATCGGCGCGTTCGGCGCGATGGCTTTCACCGTCGGCAAATACGGGATTGTGGCGCTGAAGGGCCTCGCCTGGCTGGTCGGCAGCTTCTACTTCACCTCCTTCCTCTTCGTCATCGTCGTCCTCGGTATCGTCGCGAAGCTCGCCGGTTTCTCGATCTTCACGCTGATCCGCTATCTGAAGGCGGAATTGCTGCTGGTGCTCGGCACCTCGTCGTCGGAAAGCGCGCTGCCGGCGCTGATCGAAAAGATGGAGCGCGCCGGCTGCCCCAAGTCGATCGTCGGCCTGGTCGTCCCCACCGGCTATTCGTTCAACCTGGACGGCACCAACATCTACATGACGCTGGCGGCGCTGTTCATCGCGCAGGCGTGCAACGTCGATCTGACGATCGGCCAGCAATTGCTGCTGCTGGGCGTCGCCATGTTCTCGTCGAAGGGCGCGGCGGGCGTCACCGGGGCCGGGTTCATCACGCTGGCGGCGACGCTGTCGATCGTTCCGTCGGTGCCGGTCGCCGGCATGGCGCTGATCCTGGGCATCGACCGCTTCATGTCGGAATGCCGCAGCCTGACCAATTTCATCGGTAACGCCGTCGCCACCGTCGTGGTCGCGCGGTGGGAGGGCAAGTTCGACCAGCAGCAGTTCGACCTGGCGGTGGCCGGTCGTCTGCCCCGCGTCGAGGATCTGCCCGCGGGTGCCGTCGCGGCCGAATGACCGCACCAGACGGCGGCGCCGGTGATGCGCCGCCGTCCCACCACCGACTGAAAGATCGATCCCATGTCGAACATCGCGCGCCAATTGGTCGCCACCGCCACGCTCGCCCTTCTCGCCGCCACTCCGGCGCTGGCCGAGACTCCCGCCGCCCCCGCAACTGCAACCGCCGCCGCAACTGCAACCGCGACCGCCGGACAGGCGCTACCGCCCAAGGAACGGGGCAATCAGGTTCCAGCCTCTCCCGTGTCCGAAGCCTATCCCGCCGAAGCGATCGGCGATGGCGTCACCAGCGGCGGCTACAACCAGTCGCGCTGGGTGGAGGACTGGCGCCGCTATCGCGACCCCAAGAAGCGCGACGACATCCTCGACCGGCTGAAGTTCATCCCGCTCGACGGCAAGGGCGACATCTATCTGACGCTGTCGGGCGAATTACGCTTCCGCGTCAACGAAACGACCAACCCCAATTTGCGCGCGGGTGAGGCGCAACGGCAGGACATCACACGCATCGTCGGCGGTGCCGATCTGCATCTGGGCAGCCACGTCCGTCTGTTCGGCGAACTGGCGCATGGCGGCCTCGCCGGCCAGAATCTCGGTACGATCACGCCGCAGATGCGCAACGATCTGGTCGTCCAGCAATCCTTCGTCGACCTCACCGGCACCATCGCGCAGGCCGACGTCGGCATCCGCTACGGTCGCCAGACCTTCGCCGACGGTCCGAACCTGATGGTCGTGCCGCGTGACAACAATACGATCTTCACCGTCTACAACGGCACCCGCGCCTGGGCGCGCGCGAAGCAGGTGCGCGTGGACCTGTTCGATTTCCATACGACCCAATTGGGCGTCGGCGGCACCGGCGACGACATCAGCGATCGCGGCCGCCGCTTCTCGGGCATTTCGGGCGGTATCGTTCTGCCCAAGACGCTGTTCGGCGGGTCGAAGCTCTACCTCGACCCCTTCTTCTGGCGGCTGCGCAATAGTGCCGCCACCTGGGGCCGTACGACGACCCGCGAAGAACGCTTCTTCTACGGCCTGCACACGCTGGGGGACATCGGCCCGGTCAACCTCGACTGGACGGTCAATCATCAGGGCGGCCATTACGACGGTCGGCCGATCAGCGCCTGGCTGCTGCTGTTCGCGCAGAACTATCGCCTTGGCAAGGATCGCGGCGCCCCGCGCGTCGGCTTCCACGCCGATTACGCGTCGGGCGGCGGGGCCTATACCGGCGGCACGCTGCGCAATGCGCTCGCGCCCTTCGGCAACAACATCTATTACAGCTACCAGCTGTACGCGACGCCGACCAATCTGATCGCGCTCGCGCCGACCTTCACCTTCAACCCGCTGAAGACCGTGCGCCTGTCGGCGGAATATCAACTCAGCTGGCGCGATACGGTCCGCGATGCGGTGTATCGTGCGAATGGCACCGCCTTTGCCGGCACGCAGAATGTCCCCGGCCGCAAGATCGCCGACACCGCGCGCCTGCAAGCGGTCTGGACGATCTCGCCACGCGTCAGCGTCACCGGCCGCTACGAACATCTGATGGCGGGTCCGGCGCTGAAGAACGCCGGCTACAGCAGTTCGGACTTCCTCGCCGGCTGGCTCAGCCTGCGCTTCTGATCGGGCGGGGGCCCATATGACATTAGGCCACGTCCCGCGGGGAACGTGGCCTAATGTCGTCTCGAACGAGATACACGCCGCCGCTCATCGTCGGCTGAACGAACCACCTGAACAAGCAAGTGGCGGAGACGGAGGGATTCGAACCCTCGGTACGGTTTCCCGTACGACGCTTTAGCAAAGCGTTGGTTTCAGCCACTCACCCACGTCTCCGAGCTGCGGCGTCGGGCGGCTATAGCGAGGGTCTTTCGGGGGATCAACGGGGTTGAGGCCCGCATTCGATCGTAATTTCGGCGCCGCCCGCCGTTCGTTCATTGCCGGGCAAGCGCCGGGGTGGTTAACGAGGGGCGGCGCCGTGTGGCGCGACGAGGGGGAATGGTGATGCGGGTGATCGGTTTCGCGCTGGCGGCGAGTGCGCTGGTGGCAGCAAGTGCGCCCGCACAGGTGACGACGATCGATCCCAATCGCGCGATCGACGGCGATCTGTCGACGCAGGGGCGGACGACATCCTCCACCCCGCGCACCGCGCCGCGCCCCACGCCGACCCCGGCTCCCTCGGTGGAGCGGGATTGGGCGGCGCAGCCGGAGACCACGGCCGGCGCGTCCGGTGCCGGCTTCACCCAGGCCCCCGCACCCGCCTATGCCGGTCAGACAACCGAGGCGCAGCAGCAGGCGCAGGCCGACGCCACCCTGAAGGCCGCTTCCACCTATCAGCGCGAAGACCTGCTCGCCGCGGGCGAGGGCGTGTTCGGCAAGGGCGCCGCGGGCCTCGCCGGCATGCTGGAAAAGGTGCTGAAGGAGCAGGGCGAGCCCAACGCCTATATCGCAGGCCGCGAAGCCGCGGGCGCGTTCGTGCTGGGCGTGCGCTATGGCTCGGGGATCATGAGCCACAAGGTGGAGGGGCAGCAGCCCGTCTATTGGACCGGCCCGTCGGTGGGCTTCGACGTCGGCGGCGACGCCAACAAGGTGTTCGTCCTCGTCTACAACCTCTACGATACCGAAGAGCTGTTCCGCCGCTTCCCGGCGGTGGAAGGGCGGCTGTATCTGGTCGGCGGCTTTGCCGCGACCTATCTGCGCCGCGGCAACATCGTGCTGATCCCGATCCGCCTCGGCGTCGGTTACCGCGCGGGCGTCAACGTCGGCTATATGAAGATTACGCACAAGGCGAAGTGGCTGCCGTTCTGATCGGTCGGGCGAGCGCTGTACGCTGGTCGGAGCGACGCTCCACCCGTAATGCCTAGGCCCATCCGTTATTGCGAGCGCAGCGCAGCAATCCAGGGCGTCCTAGTCCGGCTCTGGATTGCTGCGCTGCGCTCGCAATGACGACGGAGACCCGCAGCCCTTTGCAGTGAAGCTCAGGCGAGCAGCGTCGCGATCCGCTCCATCCGTTCGCCAGCGTCGGCAATCCGTTCGGCCAGGATCAGCCGGCCGTTCTTTGCCTCCAGCCCCTCGAGCTGCCCGGCGATATCGCTGTCCGCCCGCGGCGTCAGTGCCACCGCGGCGGGGCCGGCATCGATCCGTGCGACGCCATGTGCGCGGGCCAGTTCGCGCACCCGGGCCAGCGCGATCAGCCGCATGGCCGCGTCGGGCACATCACCGAACCGGTCGCGCAATTCCTCCTCGAACGCCTCGACGTCCTCGACGTCGCGCAATCGCGCGAGCCGGGCGTAGAGCGACAGCCGCAAATCCTCGTCCGGAATCCAGTCGGCCGGCAATTGCCCTTCCAGCCCCAAATGCAGTTCGGGCGTCCAGCGCTCCACCGTCTCGCCGCGCGCGGTGCGCAGTGCGCCTTCGAGCAACTGTTGGTACAGCTCGACGCCGATCAGCCGCATATGCCCCGCCTGCGTCTCGCCGAGCAGGTCGCCCGCGCCGCGCATGTCGAGATCGCGCCCGCTGATCGCGAACCCCGCGCCCAGTCGGTCGAACGCCTCCAGCGTCCTGAGGCGCTTCAATGTGCGCGGCGCGATGTCATGCTCGCCATCGGTGAACAGCAGCACCTGCCCGCGCCGATGCCCGCGCCCGACGCGCCCGCGCAGCTGGTGCAATTGGGCGAGGCCGAAGCGGTCGGCGTGGACGATCGCCATCGTATTGGCGCGCGGCACGTCCAGCCCCGCCTCGATGATGTTGGTTGCGAGCAAGACGTCGCCGTCGCCGCGCCCAAAGCGCACCATCGCCTCGTCGATCTCGGCAGCCGGCATCTTGCCATGCGCCTGCAACAGCTCGAGTTCGGGCACCAGCTTGGCGAGCTGGTCCGCGAGCGGCGCCATGTCGGCGATGCGCGGCACGACGACGAAGCTCTGCCCGCCGCGCGCGCGCTCCCGCAACAGCGCCGCGCGCAGCGTCTCGGGCGCGAAGGTGGAGACGGCGGTGCGGATCGGCTGGCGGCGCGCCGGCGGCGTCGCGATCACCGATAGTTGGCGCAGCCCCACCAGCGCCGCCTGCAGCGTGCGCGGGATCGGCGTCGCCGACAGCGTCAGAACATGGCCAGCCGACCCATCGCCGGCCGACAGCGCCTGCAGCTTGGCCTTGTCCGCGGCGCCGAAGCGCTGCTCTTCGTCGACGATCACCAGCGCCAGGTCACGATAGGCGACGCCCTTGCCGGCAACCGCGCCCGTGCCGATCACGATATGGATACTGCCGTCCTGCAGCCCCGCCTTCACCCGGCGTGCCTCGGCGGCGGTCGACCGGCGCGACAGGCCCGCGACGACGATATCCGTGCCTGCGAAGCGCTGCGTGAAACTGTCGAGATGCTGGCGGGCGAGCACCGTCGTCGGCGCGGCAAGCGCCACCTGTTTGCCCGACAGCGCGGCGATGGCCGCGGCGCGCAGCGCGACCTCGGTCTTGCCGAAGCCGACGTCGCCGATCACCAGCCGGTCCATCGGCCGCCCGGAGGCCAGATCGCTGCGCACCGCCTCGATCGCGAGCAGCTGGTCGGGCGTTTCGGAGAAGGGAAAGCCCGCGGCGAAGCGTTCATATGCGGCGGGATCGGGATCGAGCACCGGCGCCGTCCGCTCGCCGCGCTCGGCGGCGAGGTTCGTCAGGCCGCGCGCGGTTTCGGCGATCGCGGCGTCGATGCCGACGCGGCGCTCGTGCCAGCTCTTGCCGTCGAGCGTGTCGAGCTTCACCGCATCGTCCTCGGCCCCATAGCGCCACAGCCGGTCGGCGTCGGCGACGGGCACCAGCCGCACCGCGTCGCGCGCATAGACCAGCTTGATCGCGTCGCCGCCGGTCTCCCCGTCCTCGGCCAGCGACTCCAGCCCTGCGACGGTGCCGATGCCGTGATCCTCATGGATCACCGTATCGCCGACGCGGATTTCGGTGGTCTGGAGCAGGTCCGGGTCGACGCGCCGCACCGCCCCGTCGTCGCGATCCGCACGGCTGCCGATCAGGTCGGCAGCGGCGACCGCCAGCACGCCCTTCGTCGTAAACCCGCGATCGGCGGGGGCGGCGAGCGTCAGCAGCGATCCCTTCGGCGCCTTGGCCACGGCGGTCCAGTCGTCCAGCGCGGTCGCGCTTGCGTCGACCGCCTTCTCGATCCGTTTGGTCAGGAAGCGCAGGTCGCGCGCGCTGCCGAGCAGGACGACCCGCGTGCCCGCGGCCAGCGCCGCCTTGGCGACCTTCGCGAAGGCTCGCATCGGCCCGCGCTGTTCGACGAAGCGGGGCGGGGGATCGCCCGCCTTGGGCAGAGTCTTGACGGTCCGTTCGGCCATCGCCGCGGTCCACGCGTCTTCGTCCACGACCTCGCGCGCCGCCCGGCGGGCACCCCGCGTGGCGGCATCCGCGCTCAGCAGCAGCAGGCGGCGGCGGCGATCGTCCGCCGCGGGCGACACGACGATCGTCGCATCGGGGAGATGGTCGATCAGCGTGCAGCGTGCCTCGCCCAGCGGCGGTTCGGCGACGCGGCCCAGCTCGCGCTGCTTGACCTCGCCCGTGCTGCGCTGGTCGGCGGGGTCGTAGGATCGGATCGCGACGACATGGCCATCGCCCACCTCGATCCGCAGCGGCGCGTCCGCATCGGCGGGAAACACGTCGAGCACCGCGCCGCGCAGCGCCAGCTCGCCCGGTTCGTCGACCCGCTCGTCGGCGATATAGCCAAGGTCGGTCAGCGTCTCGGCCAGCGTCGCCAGATCGCATGCGCTGCCGACCGTCACCCGCGGCGGTTCGGCGTCGAAGGCCGCGGGGGCAGGGCAGGCGCGGGCAAGCGCCTCACCCGTCGTGATCAGCGCGATCCGCGGCCGGCGACGCTTGGCGAGCGTGCAGCGGACGGTGCGCAGCGCCGACACGCGCTGCCCGACATTGGCGGGGGAGGCGGGCGCCTCGTCCCCGGGCAGCGCGTCGGTGCCCGGACACACCACGACCGTCGCCGCGGGCATCATCGCGGCGAGCGCGCGGGCCAGCGCCGCCGCGCGCACCTCGTCCGCCTCCGCCGCCAGCACGTCGCCCTTGCGCAGCAGGCCGGCGAGCCCCGCCGCGGTTTCGGCAATGCCCAGCCGCCGGTGGGGCCGGTCGTCGCCGGGGGCGAGGGTCGCGATCTCTGCGGCGGACAGCGTACGCATGAACTGGGGCATCCTGTTGAAGGATAACGGGAAACACCCGCCCGCCCATCGCCGTTCCGCGCGTCGGCAAAAGAAGATCGCCCGCATGCCCGCGGATCGCCCCGCGCAGATGATCGTTGGCAGCGCGCCCGCGTCGCGGCATCAGACCCGCAGACACTCCTCCCTTTCATGAGAGACGCCATGACCCAGACCGCCCTCATCACCGGCGCCACCGCCGGCATCGGTGCCGCTGCCGCCCAAGAATTCGTCGGCGCCGGCTGGCGCGTCATCGCCACCGGCCGCCGCGCCGACCGGCTGGACGCGCTGAAGGCGGAACTGGGCGATGCGGTCCACACGCTCGCCTTCGATATTGCCGACGACGCCGCCACCGCCGCCGCGCTCGACAGCCTGCCCGCGGACTGGCGCGATATCGACTTGCTCATTAACAACGCCGGCCTCGCGCTCGGCACCAAGCCCGCGCAGGAGGCGAAGCTCGACGACTGGCGCACGATGATCGCCACCAACGTGTCGGCGCTCGTCGCGCTGACGCACCGGCTGCTCCCCGGCCTGATCGAACGCCAGGGCGCGATCATCAACCTGTCGTCGGTCGCGGCGACCTATCCCTATACCGGCGGCAACGTCTACGGCGGGACCAAGGCGTTCGTGGAGCAATTCTCGCTGGGGCTACGCTCGGACCTGCACGGCACCGGCGTGCGCGTCACCTCGATCGAGCCCGGCATGGTCGAAACGGAATTCACCGTCGTGCGCACCGGCGGCGATCAGGGCGCGTCCGACACGCTCTACAAAGGCGCTGACCCGATGACCGCGGAGGATATCGCCGCGACGATGCTCTGGGTCGCGACGCTGCCGCCGCACCTCAACATCAACCGGCTGGAACTGATGCCCGTCAGCCAGTCCTTCGCCGGCTTCCAGGTGGCGCGGAAGGGGTAGGGGCGGACTAAAAACTCCGTTCGCCCTGAGCCTGTCGAAGGGCTGGGTGCTCCGCGCGGTGCGGTTCGTGCGTACAGGCGTGCTTCGGCAGGCTCAGCACGAACGGGGGATATATGGCCCGTTAGTCCCGCCCCGCGCAGGGGTCGCGCAGATGCTGCGACAGAAAGGCGATCAGCGCCTCGACGCGGGCGGGGCGTAGCGCGCTGGGCGGGGTGACGATGTGCAGCCCGATTGGCGCCGACGCCCAGTCCGCCAGCAGCGGCACCAGCGCGCCGCTCGCCAGGTGCGGGCCGACGATGAAGGCCGGCAGGCGCGCGATTCCCAGGCCGGCGAGCAGCGTGGGCACCAGCGCCTCGCCGCTGTTGGCGACCAGCGGCCCCTGCGGTCGGATCGCGACGTCGCTGCCGTCGGCGTGCTGGAAATGCCACGGCCCCGTGACGTTCGAATAGCCGAGCAGCCGATGCGCCGACAGCTCCGCCGGATGCGTGGGCGTGCCATGCTCGGCCAGATAGGCAGGCGACGCGACCAGATGCGCCGCGATATCACCCAGCCGCCGCGCGCGCAGGCTGCTGTCGGCCAGTTCGCCGATGCGCAGCGCCACGTCGAACCCTTCGGCGACGATATCCACCCGTGCGTCCGAACAATGCAGGTCGATCTCGACGCCCGGATGCTCTTTCAGGAACGTCGCGAGCAGCGGCGCGACGTTGCTGATCCCGAAGCTCATCGGCGCCGCCAGTCGGACGCGTCCGGTCGGTACGCTCGCCGCATCGCGCGCCGCTTCCTCCGCGGCGCGCGCCTCGCCCAGGATGCGCGTCGCATGGTCGGCGAGCGGTCGCCCCGCCTCGGTCAGCGCCAGCCGGCGCGACGTGCGGTGGAACAGCGACTGGCCGATATGCGCCTCCAGCCGGCTGATCGCCTTGGACACGGTCGCCTTGCTCAACCCGATCGCATCGGCGGCGCCGCTAAAGGATCGGTGCTCCACCACCGCGGCGAAGATCGCCCAGGCTTCCAGATCCGGCAGTCGCATCGATCCCCCCACAGGTTGCAACCGCCAGCCTTACCCAAAGGAACCGCTTGAGGAAACGATCGGTTTCCAGCGTTTCCGTTTACGCGCTGATGGCCGCGCGCCATCTTGCTGCCCACGACAGATGGAGATGTTCGCGATGACCAAGGTTCTGGTGCTCTATTATTCCTCCTACGGCCATATCGAGAAGATGGCCGACGCCGTCGCCGAGGGCGCGCGCGAGGGTGGGGCAGAGGTCGCCATACGCCGCGTCGCCGAAACCGCGCCGGACGAGATCGTCAAGGCGGCAGGCTTCAAGACCGACACCGCGCACCCGCTGATCGAGGGGCCCGATGCGCTCGCCGACTATGACGCGATCATCGTCGGCGCGCCGACCCGCTACGGCCGGATGCCCAGCCAGATGGCGGCCTTCTGGGACACGACGGGCGGCCTGTGGTTCAAGGGCGCGCTGATCGGCAAGGTCGGCGGCGCCTTCACCTCGACCGCCAGCCAGCACGGCGGGCAGGAAACGACGCTGTTCTCGCTCATCACCAACCTGCTGCACCACGGCATGGCGATCGTCGGCCTCGATTACGGCTTCCAGGCCCAGATGGGCGTCGACGAAGTCCGCGGCGGTTCGCCCTACGGCGCCACCACGATCGCCGGCGGCGACGGCTCGCGCCAGCCGCATGCCGAGGAACTCGCCGGCGCCCGCTACCAGGGCAAGCGCATCGCCGAGACGGCGGCGAAGCTGAAGGCGTAACGGCCGTGCTCATTCCTCCCCCTGGCGGGGGAGGACTATGCCGATGCGCTGCAAGGGGAAGGCTGGAGTTTCCGGCCATCCCCGTGCCGCACGGTGGACCCCGGAACAAGTCCGGGGTGACGGGATATTTGGGGCACGCGTCACGCCCCCCACGCCATGATGACGCCCGCCCGTCACCGCGCTACCACCCGCGCATGACCCAAGCCCCCACGCACACCCCACGCCCGCGTCTCGCCTATCACCACACGCCGGGCACCGGTCCGACGATCGTGTTCCTCCCCGGCTACGCCTCCGACATGACCGGCACCAAGGCGCTGGCGCTGGAGGCCTGGGCGGGCCGCACCGGCCGCGCTTTCCTGCGCTTCGATTACGGCGGCTGCGGTGCGAGCGAAGGCGACTTCGCCGACCAGACGCTCGCCGGCTGGCGCGACGATACGCTGGCGATGATCGACCAGATCGTCGCCGGGCCGGTGGTGCTGGTGGGCTCGTCGATGGGCGGCTGGCTGATGCTGCTCGCCGCCAGGGCACGGCCCGATCGCGTGCTCGGCCTCGTCGGCATCGCGCCCGCCCCCGATTTCACCGACTGGGGTTTCACGCTCGACGAAAAGATGGCGATCCTGCAGCAGGGCAAGCTGGAGCACGCCAACCCCTATGGCCCCGAACCGACGCTCTATACCCGCGCCTTTTTTCAGTCGGGCGAAGCCAACCGCTTGATGTTCGGCGCTATTCCCTTCGACGGTCCGGTGCGGCTGGTGCAGGGGCAGGCGGACCCCGACGTGCCCTGGCATCGCACCGTGCATCTGGCCGAGCTGATCCGTTCAGCCGACGTGCAGACGTGGCTGGTCAAGGACGGCGACCACCGCCTGTCGCGCGACACCGACGTCGCGCTGATCGTCCGCGCGGTCGAGGACGTGCTGAGCCGCTTATGATCCTGTTGTTCGCCGCCGCATTGCAATCCGCCACCGCCCAACCTGCCGACCCGAGGGAGGCGCGCTTCGACCGCTGCGTCGCGCTCGCCCGCACCGATCCCGCCGCCGCCCGCGCCGAAGCGGTCCGCTGGGGCGCCAGCGGCGGCGCCTGGTTCGCGCGCCAATGCGCCGGCCTGGCGTACACGCAGGAGGGCAACTTCCCCGCCGCCGCCGTCGAATTCGAAGCGGCGGCCAAGGCGGCTGAAACCGCGCACGACAAACGCGCCGCCAATTACCGTGCGCAGGCGGGCAATGCCTGGCTCGCGGCCGGCGACGTGCCCAAGGCGCGGTCCAACCTCGACACCGCGCTGATCGCGGGGACGCTGGAGGGGCTGGCGCTCGGCGAGGCACAGCTCGACCACGCCCGCGTCCTGGTCGCGGCCGGCGAGCCCGAGGGCGCGCGTCGTGATATCGACATGGCGCTCAAGACCGCGGGCGACGATCCGCTGGCGTGGCTGCTGTCGGCGACACTGGCGCGGCGCGAGGGCGACGTGATCCGCGCCAAGACGGACATTGCCGAGGCGCTGAAACGCTCCGCCGACGACGCCTCGGTGCAACTCGAGGCGGGCAATATCGCCGCACTCGCCCGCGACGAGGCCGGCGCCCGCGCCGCCTGGGCCGAAGCCGCACGCCTCGCCCCCAACGCCCCCGCCGGCAAGGAAGCCCGCGCCGCGCTTGCTCAGTTCGGCGACGTGTCGGCGGCAAAGGCGGCGCCGGTGGGCCGCTGACGCCAGCCCCACTCCGTCATGCAGCAGAAGGGCAAGCCGACGATCCGCGCGGCCCTCAGTCCTCCCCCGCCAGGGGGAGGTGGCATGCCGAAGGCATGACGGAGGGGGCGGACGGGAACGTCTCTAGTAACGAAGCGCTACCCTTACCTCCCCCTCCGTCACCGCCTTCGGCGGCGCCACCTCCCCCTGGCGGGGGAGGAATAAGGCCGCCACCCCCACCCCGTCACCCCGGACTTGGTCCGGGGTCCACTGATCCTCAGGGGCAGCGCCTGAGCCACTTGCCGTCCCCCCGCCGCACGGTGGACCCCGGAACAAGTCCGGGGTGACGAAGTGGACCCCCTCGACGGCACCGACGCCGTCCCTTACGCGTTGGGGCACGATCGTTCCCCAAGTCCAAGGGCAAGGCATGCATTACCTCCACACCATGATCCGCGTCAGCGATCCCGACGCGACGATCGCCTTCTTCAACGTGCTAGGCCTCCACGAAGTCCGCCGCATCGACAACGACCAGGGCCGCTTCACGCTGATCTTCCTCGCGACGCCCGAAGACGCCAAGCTCGGCGAACGCCGCGCCGAGGTGGAGCTGACCTACAATTGGCCGGCACAGGACGGCAGCGCGCCCGAAAGCTACACCGGCGGCCGCAATTTCGGTCACCTCGCCTATCGCGTCGACAATATCTATGACAGCTGCCAGGCGCTGATGGACCACGGCGTCACGATCAACCGCCCGCCGCGCGACGGCAACATGGCGTTCGTGAAGACCCCCGACGGCATTTCGATCGAGCTGTTGCAGGCGGGCGACCCGCTGCCGTCGGCCGAGCCCTGGGCGTCGATGCCCAACACCGGCAGCTGGTAACGCCATGACGCTGGAGATCGTCCGCGTTCCCGTGCTCAGCGACAATTACGCCTGGCTGATTCATGACGATGCCAGCGGCGAGACGGTCGCGGTCGATCCCGGCGAGGCGGCGCCGGTGCAGGCTGCCGCCGCGCAGCGTGGCTGGCGGATCGATCAGGTGTGGACGACGCACTGGCATCCCGATCACGTCGGCGGCAACGCGGCGTTGCGGGCGGCGGGCGCCCGCATCACCGGTCCGGCGCGCGAGGCCGCGAAGATCCCGACGCTCGACGCGACGGTGGACGAAGGCGACGTGGTCCGCATCGGCGGATCGGTTGCGCAGGTGCTGCACGTGCCCGGCCACACCGCCGGCCACATCGCCTTCCACCTCGCCGATGATCAGGCGATCTTCACCGGCGACACGTTGTTCGCGCTCGGCTGCGGCCGGTTGTTCGAAGGCACGCCGGCAGAGATGTTCGCCAACATGCAGCGCTACGCCGCGCTGCCCGACGCGACGCGTGTCTATTGCGGCCATGAATATACGCAAAGCAACGGCCGCTTCGCGCTCAGCGTCGAGCCGGACAATGCGGCGCTGGTCGAGCGGATGCGCGACGTCGACGCGGCGCGCGCGGCCGGCGAGGCGACCGTGCCCACCACCATCGGTCTGGAGCGCGCGACCAACCCGTTCCTGCGGGCAGGGGATGCGGACGAATTTGCCAAGCTGCGGGCCGGCAAGGACAATTTCAAAGGCTAAGACGTTTTACCCGGCGACAGGAGCGACATATGGCGATCAGGACACCCCTTGCGTTGGCGACGCTGCTGCTGGCGGCGGCCTGTGCCCAGACGCCTCAGCAGCGCCTTGCCGCCGGACATGACAGCGCCGCCGCGGCCAGCGGCTTACAGAAGGAACTCGCCGGCCTCACCCCCGGTCAGCCGATGGCGTGCATGCCGCGTTTCAACAATACGCAGGTCAAGGCGTTCGGCCTGACATTGGTTTATTCGGTCAGCCGTACGCTCAAATACCGCACCGATACGTCGGGCGGCTGCGAGCGCGTCGCGCGCGGCGACATCCTCGTCACGCAAAGCCCGATGAGCCAGGCGTGCCAGGGCGATATCGCGACCACCGTCGACCAGGGATCGCGGATGATGTCGGGCAGCTGCTCGCTCGGTCCTTTCGTCCGCTACGAGCGGCCGGCGCGATGAAGGCGCTGGCGCTGCTCGCCCTCGCGCTGCCGCTGATGGCGGCACGGTCGGACCCGCTTGCCGACCGCATCGCCGGGCAGCCCGCCGACTGCATCTCGCTGTCGAGCACCAACGGTCCGGAGATCGTCGATGCGCACACCATCCTCTATCGCCAGGGTGCGGGCCGCACGGTGTGGAAGACGGGGCCGGTCGGTGCCTGCCCGTCGCTCGCGCCGCTCAATACGCTGATCGTCGACGTGTGGGGCGGGCAGCTCTGCCGCAACGATCGCTTCCGCGTGCTGACGCCGGGTACGTCGATCCCCTCCCCCTATTGCCGCTTCACCCGCTTCACGCCCTATACGCTGCCGGACAAGCGCTGATTGACCTGTAGACGTCACCCCAGCGCAGGCTGGAGTTATTCGCGGCTCCTGCCGCGCCCAGCCTATGCCGGGATGATGGCCGGATCGGATGACGGCGACGCTGGCACCGGCACCACGATCCCCCTATCGTGCCGGCATGATACGCCCCTTCCACCTCGCCTTTCCCGTCCACGATCTCGCCGCCGCGCGCGGTTTCTACGGCGGCACCCTGGGCTGCGCGGAGGGCCGGTCGAGCGATGCCTGGATCGATTTCGACCTGTACGGCCATCAGATCGTCGCCCACCTCGATCCCGCCGCCCGCGCGGTGCGCGTCCGAAATGCCGTCGACGGCCATGACGTGCCGGTCCCGCATTTCGGCGTGGTGCTGACCATGCCGGACTGGGAAACCCTGCGAGACCGCCTCGTCGCGGCGGGCACGCACTTCGGCATCGCTCCGCATGTCCGCTTCGTCGGCCAACCCGGCGAGCAGGCGACGATGTTCTTCTACGACCCCTCTGGCAACGCGCTGGAGTTCAAGGCGTTTGCAGACGACGCGATGCTGTTCGCCACCACGAAGGACCCCGCATGACCGCGCCGATCGAGATCAACATCCCCCACCAGCTCGGCAAGCAGGGCGTCCGCGACCGCCTGGACGGCGGTATCGGCAAGATCGGCCGGCTGATCCCCGGCGGCGCGCAGGTCGATCACCGGTGGGAGGGCGACACGATGCACTTCACCGTCGGCGCGATGGGCCAGCAGATCGGCTGCCGCGCCACTGTGTCGGACAGCAACGTCCACGCGATCGTCGACCTGCCCGGCTTCCTCGGCCTGTTCGCCGGCAAGATCCGCGACGTGATCCAGCAGGAAGCGCCCAAGCTGCTAAAGTGAAACATTCCTCCCCCGCCAGGGGGAGGGGGACCGTTCGGCGTCAGCCGAATGGTGGAGGGGGCGGACGGCGGCGCCCGTCATGACTGAGGGCAATTCTTACCTCCCCCTCCGTCACCGCTACGCGGCGCCACCTCCCCCTGGCGGGGGAGGATCGATGCTACCCCATATGCCGCTTGTCGAGCTTCCGCGCCAAGGTTCGCCTGTGCATCCCCAGCCGCCGCGCGGCCTCCGAAATGTTGAAGTCCACATCGGCCAGCGTCTGGTGGATATGCTCCCATTCCAGCGTCTTGATCGACGTCGGCGGGGCAGGGGCGATCGTCGCGTCGGCATCGCCCTCGACGCGTGCGAACGCCGCCTCGATATCGTCGGTATTGGCGGGCTTCGTCAGATAGTTGGTCGCGCCCAGCTTGATCGCCTCCACCGCGGTCGCGATGCTGGCAAAGCCGGTGAGGACGACGATCTTGATCCCCGGATCGAGCGCATGCAGCGCCGCGACACAGGTAAGGCCCGACGCCCCGCCCAGCCGCAGGTCGACCACCGCATGGTCGGGCTTGAACGCCGTCGCCGTTGCCTCCAGCGTGTCCGGCCCGTCGATCATCGCGACCGCATAGCCGCGCCGCTCGAACGATCGGCCCAGCGTGCGCGCGAAATTGGCGTCGTCCTCGACGATCAGCAGGCGGCGGGCCTCGCTCATCCGCGCGCCTCCAGCGCCAGGCTGGCGATCGGCAGCCGCAGCACCGTCTCCGCGCCGCCCTCCGCGCGGTTGCGCGCCTGCAACGTGCCGCCCAGCGTCCGCAACACGTTGGTCGCGAGGAACAGGCCCAGCCCCGCGCCGCGTCGCGCCTTGCTGGTGTTGTACGGCCGCCCCAGGCTGTCCAGCACCTGCGGGGGAAAGCCGCTGCCGTCATCCTGCACCGTCAGCACCAGCATCGCCTCCTCCATCTGCGCTGTCAGCGCGATCCGCTCCGCGCCCGCCTCAACCGCATTGTCGAGCAGGTTGGTCAGCGCCTGCCCCAGCGCGCGATCGGCCACGATCGGCGTATCGTCGGACAACGCATCGTGGAAGGCGACGGTGCCTGGCCAGGCGTCGATCAGCTGGCGCAGGAACCGGCGCACCGTCGTGCGTTCGGGGGCGACGCCGGTCACCTCGCCCGCGGCGAACAGGATGCCCGACACGATCGTCTTGCAGCGCATCACCTCGGCCTGCATCTCCGCGACTTCGGCGGCGAGGCGGGGATCGTGCGTGACGGCCGGATCGGCCTTCCAGTCGCCCAGCAGCACCGCGATCGACGCGAGCGGCGTACCCAGCTCATGCGCCGCGCCGCTGGCCAGCAGACCCATGCGCACGATCTGGTCCTCCTCCGCCGCTCGGCGACTCAGGTCGGCCAGATAGGCGTCGCGCTCGCGCAGATTGGCGGCGATCCGCGTCACGAACAGCACCAGCAGCACCGCGGCGAGTACGAAATTGCACCACAGCGCCAGCACATAGACGGGCGACAGATGTGTCGCGAACCACGGCGGCAACGCCAGCGGCGGGCTGACCGCCGCAACGACCGCGAAGGCGACGGCGGTGAAGCCGACCAGCGCCCAGCTCGACCAGGCATGTAGCAGCACCGCGCCCATCACGACCTGCAACAGGTACAGCGACACGAACGGATTGTTCGCGCCGCCCGACAGATACAGCTGCACCGACAGCGCGAAGACGTCGCACACCAAAGTGCCGAACAGCTGGAAATTGGTGACCGGCCAATGCGGATGTCCCAACCACGTCATGACGTTCAGCATCACGAGCCCGGCGAGCACGACGAACATCTGCGCGATCGGCAGCGTGATCCCGAAGCCGTAATGCACCGTCAGAATCGTCGCGAGCTGCCCACCCACCGCCATCCAGCGCAGCAGCACCAGCTGCCGCATATTGCGCGCCGCGGCATCGTCAGGCGCAGGCGGCGGCAGGCGGACGGCATGGGTCATACTCACCGTGGTAGCGCGCGGCGCCCCGCCCGTCATCCCGGCGCAAAGGGGAGGGGCCGAAACACACCCCACCCACGCCGTCACCCCGGACTCGTTCCGGGGTCCACCGCGCCGCACGGGAACGGCCAGAGCCTCTAGCGCCCCCCTCGCCGCAGAGTGGACCCCGGACCAAGTCCGGGGTGACGGAGCGGGTGGGGCAACGCCCCGCACGGCCGCCAGCCGACAAGAGCAGGCGTACGAGCTGGATGCCCCAAGCCGCCACCCTGTCTAACCCATCCACGGAAATCGGCCCGACCGCCTATCCCACCCACCGCGTCACCCCGGACTTGGTCCGGGGTCCACCGCGCCGCACGGGAACGGCCAGCGCCTCCAACTCCCCCCTCGCCGCAGAACAAACCCCGGAGCAACGAAGCAAACGACGCCCCCCTCAGAACCCCCAGTCGACCCTATCCGTCTCGCCCTTGCAGATCCCGCGCAACGCCGCCCACTCGCGCGCGTCCAGCGCAGGCGTATACACCGCGCCCTTCACGATGCTCGCCCGGAACCGCTTCGCCCGGTCTGCGGACATCGGATGGCTGGCGATATAGGCGAACATCCGCTCCGTCCCGCCCGCGCCCTTGCCCAGACGGTCGAAGAAGCGCGCGGTCGGCACCGGCGACAGCTTGGCGTCGCGCAGCATCTCGATCGCCCGGCCATCGGCGCGCGCCTCTGCATCGCGCGAATAAGCGGTGGCGAGCAGCGCGTTGGTATAGCCGCCGACATGCCCCTCCATCCCGCCGAGCAGCACGGACAGGCCCATCTGCCGCAGCAGCGATTCCATCACATCGCGCCCGCGGACATGGCCGATTTCATGCGCGATCACGCCCGCCACCTCGTCGGGCGACTGCGCCGCCTGGATCAGCCCGTCGAACACCACGATCCGCCCGCCGGGCAGCGTCACCGCATTGACCATCGGCAGTTTGACGACATGCACCTCCAGCGTGCGATCGTCGGGGTCGATGCGCTGCACCAGCGTCGCCAGCGCGGCGCGTCCGGCGGGATCGGAACAGCCCTTGCGACCGAAATCGCCCATCATCACGTCGCCCAGCCGCTGTTCGGCCGATGCGGGGATCAGCCGCGCGAGCAGTGCAGGGGTGCGCAGGACGACGACCACGACGATGGCCGCCAGCACCGCAAAGATGCCGACCGCACGCCACAGCCCCAGCCGGTCGACCCAGCGGCCATAGCGATGCGCGCCCGGCAGCGCCGCGGCCAGATCGGCCGGCACCGCGCCATCGAAGGTGATGCGCCAGCCGGGGTGCCCCTTGCGCCCGAAGCTCGCATGGCCGGCGTCGCCGTCGCCCGGCGTCAGCTCGGCGAACGGCACCCGCGCGCCGGCCTGCCCGTCGTCCACCAGCGTGAAGCCGTCGCCCTCGGCGACCAGCTCCACCCGGCGGCGCAGCGCGGTGACGCCGTCGTAATGCCAGACGCCTGCGCGCATGGGCTCAGAACGCGCCGACGTCGAACGCGTCGAGCAGCCCTTCGCCCTGGCCCGGTTCGCGCGTGCGCGACTGGGTCAGCGTGTCGATCTCCACCTCGCCATAGGCCGCGAGGTGACGGATGAAGAACGCCCAGTTGCGGTACGGCACGAAGATATAGCCGACGCCGAAGGTGACCACCGTCAGTCCCAAATTGCCGAGGTACAGCTTCACCCAGTCCATCGTCGACGCCTCGAACCCGAACTCCAGCTTGCCCAGCGACGTCGCGCCGATCGCTTCGCGGAAGAAGGCGGCGTAGAAGGCCATGGCGATCAGGCCCAGCACGCCGAAGAACAGCACGTAGAAGCCGACGACGGCCAAGACCACCGTCGCGATCACGCCCGCCGTCGGCGGCGTACCGGGCTTCATCCCGGCAAACGCCCCTGCAAACAGGAAGCCCAGGATGCCGGCCGCCACGACGATGAGGATCGGCGCGACGTAGAACAGCAGGAACCGCTTGAACACCGGCTGCCAGCGCGCCTCGCTGCGGAAGGGCAGCGAGCCGAAGCTCATCGCATTCCACCGCTGGTTCCACAGCCTGGCCATCGCCCAGGGCGTCATCAGATAGATGGTCAGGAACGACAGCAATGTCCGCCAGAAATAGCTCCAGCCATAGGCGACGCCCTGGTCGTCGCTGCCGCCGCGGATGCCATGCCACAGCGTGCGGCTGAGGCGGTAGCGCAGCGCCCGGAACCGCGCGACGCCGAACAGGTAGAGGATCGCGAGATACAGCAGCCCCACCATCAGCCCCGCCGCACCTTGATGCCCGCGCATCATCACGCCCTGCAGGACGAGGTTGATGATGCCGAGCGGCAGGACGAACAGGACGAAGGCGAGCAGATAGCCGACGAACAGCTCCAGCCCCGTGCCCGTCCATTCCAGCCGGTCGTCGATGAACTGCGTCCGGCTCCATAGATACCGCCGCGTCCGCGTCCGCGCCCAGAAGACGTAGACGCCCAGGGTGACGATCGTCAGCAGCAGGTTGGTGAAGGCGATCGGCGCATAATCCTGCCACCGCCCGGTGAAGCGGAACGCCCGCGTCGCTGCCTGTTCGTCACTCATGTCCGTCCCCCTCGCGGGGCAGTGGAGCCGAGCGCCGGGGACGGGTCAACGACAATCTGGGCCATGGACAGGGCAATCCCCCCGCCGGCGAGCCGTCCGCACGGCTAGCCGGCGCCTAAGCCCCTCACCACGCTCGCCTTCGTCGCCCGGATCATGATCCAGCATTTTTTGCCACTGAAGCGGGACGACGGCTCGGGTCCCGGGTCCCGCTTCCTCGCCCCCAAGAGAAGAAGCGGGATCTCGGCTCAAGGCCGGGATGACGGGCGCGCTGGCAAAAACGGACCGCCACCCCAAACCCCCTCCGTCACCCCGGACGTGATCCGGGGTCCCGCTTCTGCACCACGGCCGCTCAGATCAAGACCGAACCAGCATCACCCCGCAAACTTCTCCACCGCCGCCTGAAACGCCGCGGGCTGGTCGAGCATCACGAAATGCGCCGCATCGCCGATCCCCACGAACCGCACGTTCGGCGCGCCCGCATAGGCCGCGGTGTACAGCGCCTTCGCCTGCGTCTCGCTCGGTCCCGACGCCGCCCAGGGATAGACGAGCGTGATCGGCGTCGCGATCTGCGGCATCGCGGGACGCAGGTCGGTGGTCATGTCCTCGTACATCGCCTGTGCCGAAACGCGCGGATCGGCTGCCATCGCCCAGGCCGTCACCTTGGCACGCGCTTCCGGGCGCAGCGCCAGCCGGTCGGCGATCGCGGTCGCGGTCGCGGCATCGGCGGGCTTGCCATAGCTCGCCGCCTGCATGTCGCGCATCGCCTTCGCGCGCGGTTCGATCATCGCGACGGTCGCGGTCGGCGCGAACAGCGTGCCGATGAACGGCAGCGAATCGACGATCATCAGCTTGCCCGCATCGCCCGGATGCGCCTTCGCCAGCATCAGCGCGGCGAGCCCGCCCATCGAATGGCCAGCCACCGCAGCGCCTGCGATCTTTTCCTTGGCGATCAGCGCGTGCAGGTCCGCGACCACGCCGTCCAGCACCCCCGGCGACAAATTCGCCCCCGGCGCATCGCCACCGAAGCCGTTGACCTGCACCACATAGACGCGATGGGTCTTCACAAGGCCCGGCACCACGCCGTCCCACACCGTGCGCGGGGATGACAGGCCGGGGATCAGGATCACTGGGCTGCCCTTGCCGGTCGCCACGACCGAGATATGCGGCATCCGCGTTTCGGCCGCCGGCGTCGCGGCATGGCTCGGCGCCGGCTGCAGGACGACGCCCAGCGTCAGGGCGGAGGCGGCAAGGCGCATACCGAGAAACCGGATCATGTTACTTCTCCTTGGACGGACTGACGAAGACGTCTTCGATGGCAAGCTCGAACAGTTCGGCGATGCGGAAGGCGAGGGGGAGCGAGGGATCGTAGCGCCCCGTTTCGATCGCATTGACGCTCTGCCGGCTGACCTCGAGCTGTTCGGCGAGATGCTGCTGACTCCACCCCCGCGTCGCCCGCAGCGCGCGCAGGTGGTTGTTCATGCGCCGTCCCCGGCAAGGCGGTCGCGCAGCCCCATCGCGCACTGCCACAGGCCGAAACAGCCGCACCAGACGGGGAAGGTCAGGAAGGTCGGGAAGTGCCCGACCGCGCCGCCATTCTCCAGAAACCCCCAGACGGTGGTGATGACCAGCATGACGCCGAGCCCGCCCAGCATCGCCGTGGCCAGCCGCGTGCGGATGAACTCGTCGCGCTCCTCGATCAGATAGGCGCCCATCACTAGGATCGCCGCCACGATCGGCAGCGCCGGCGCTACGGACAGAAGCGCGAGCAGCGCCCCCTGCGGCTTCTGATCACGGATCATGGCCGTGCAGGCGAACAGCACCAGCACGTACATCGTCATCGCTGGAAAGAAGCGGCGCAGATAGCGGCGCTGCGCGGGGTTCAGCTTTTCGCTGCGTCGAATCGAGAACATCACGGCCTCCTTCGTATGTGAAGGAGGCTTTACATGGAAAGCTCGCTTTACGTCAAGCACGCTTTACATCAGATAACGAACTCCACCGATCGGCGCTGCGCCTCGTCGGCGCGCTTGGCGACGATTTCGGCGTGGAGCGCGCTGATCGTGCGGCTGCCGGTGGTGGTGAACAGGAACGGGAAGACGCCATGCGCTAGCGCGCCGAGCCCGCCCGCGATCATCCGCAGGCCGAACCGCGTCGCGACGCCCAGATGCTGCGTATAGCTTTCGCCGACCGAGGCGGGGTGGTGGGTAAAGGGGTTCATCGGACACCTCCTGCCCCGGATGCTATCCTCTCGCGCGCAGGCTTTCCAGCATCTCGGCGGCGAGCAGGCTCAACGTGTCGTCTCTCGCGCCCATCACGACGATTCGATCGCCCGGCCGCGCTTCGGCGACCAGCAGCGCCGCCGCCTCCGCCCGGTTAGCGACATGGCGCGCATCGCGGCCGGCGGCGGTCAGGTCCGCCACGATGTCGGCGCTCGTCACCTCGCGGTTCACCGTGCCGCCATGATAGACCGGATCGGGCAGGACGAGCAGGTCGTCGGGCCGCAGCCGCTGCGTCAGGCTCTCGACCAGCTCGCGCCGCATCACCTTCAGCGGGCCATAGCCGTGGGGCTGGAACAGGATGCGCAGGCGCCCGGGAAAGGCGTGCAGCGTATCGAGCGTCGCGGCGATTTTGTCGGGGTTGTGCCCGAAATCGTCGATCACCGCGACCCCGCCCGCCGCGCCGACGAAGTCGAACCGGCGCCTGAGGCCGGTAAAGCCGCCGATCGCCTCCACCGCCTGCTCCGGCGGAATGCCGGCCGCAACGACGGCGGCGATCGCCGCGAGCGCGTTGGCGACATTGTGCCGGCCGGGCACGGCGAGTTGCACCCGCAACCGCGTCTCACCCTCACCCTTCCGCGCCTCCGGCGCTCCCTCCCTCTTCCATCGGGAGAGGGAAGAGGGCGCGAAGCGCCCGAAGGGTGAGGGTGTGGCGATCACGAGATCGAACCCAATCGCAAACGGCTCCGGCACCAAATTTTCGGCGCGAAGATCCGCCTCCGCCTCCACCGCAACCCGAACCACATTCGCCATCCCGGCGACCAGCGCCGCCGTTTCCGCATCCCCGACATTGGCGATGACGACCTCCGCCTTGCCCGCAAAGTCTGCGAACAGCCGCCGCAATTCGTCCAGCGCCTTGTGATCCAGGCTGACGTTGTTCAGCACCGCAACCCGCGGCACGTAGCGCGCGATCGATCCGTCGCTTTCGTCCACCTCGCTGACGAAGGCGTCGCCCCCCTCCTTTCTATTGGCCCCCACCAGCGCGCTCGCGAACGGCGCATCCGGTGCCGCGAAGTTCTTCATCACCGCGCCGTTCATCACCGTGGGGTCGCGCCCCATCGCGTGCAGGATCCAGCCGATCATGCCCGTCACGGTCGATTTGCCGCTGGTGCCGGCGATGCCGATCGGCAGGTCGCTCGCGTTGAACAGGGCGCTCAGCAGCTCGGCGCGGCTCATCCGCGCGCAGCCCAGCCGCGTGGCGGCGACAATATCCGCCACCGTGTCCTCGACCGCGGCGGAGGCGACGACGATCTGTTCCCCCGATACGATGCCGCTGCCGTCCTGCGGATGCAGGCGGATGCCGCGCGCGATCAGGCTGTCGAACTTGGCGGGCACGCGCCCCTGGTCCAGCCCGCGATCCGATCCTTCGACGATCGCGCCGCGTCCGGCCAGGATCGTCGCCAGCGGCAGCATGCCGGATCCGCCGATGCCGACCAGAAAGAAGCGCTGACCCTGTACCGTCTCGGAAATGTTGCCGTTCGCCATCGGCCCGCGCTATCGCCGGGCATCGGCAGGCACAAGGCTCTGTCGGCGAGCGGGGATACGCGCATGCGGATTGGAGTGGTGGCGCCGGCGAGCATCGGCAACAAGGATGCCGAGGCGCCGTTCATCGCCTTCACCGCTTTGGCCTATCCCGAGGTCGACCTGATCGTTCACCCGCAATGCTGGGAGACGGACGGCCATTTCGCGGGCAGCGACCGCCGCCGCGCCGACGCCTTCCTCGAATTCGCCAACGATCCCGGCTTCGACGCGATCTGGTTCCTGCGCGGCGGTTATGGTTCGAACCGCATCCTGCCGCTGGTCATGCCGCAGCTGGGGCCGGCGGCGCGGCACAAGACGTATCTCGGCTATTCCGACATGGGTTTCCTGCTCGGCGCGCTCTATGCCCGGCGGATCGGCCGGCCGGTCCATGGTCCGATGGCGAGCGACATCCGCCGTACGCACGGCGACCAGACGATCGCGCGCTCGCTCGGCTGGCTGGCGCGCGGCGACCGGCAGGGGCTGGAGCCGGGGCTCGACGGGCGTCCGGCGGCGGCGTTCAACCTGTCGATCCTCGGCGCGCTGATCGGCACGCCCTATCTGCCCGACCTCACCGACCACGTCCTCATCATCGAGGAAGTGTCGGAACCCATGTACAATATCGACCGGCTGCTGTTCCACATGGGCCATGCGACGCAGCTGAAGGGCATCGCCGGCGTCCGCCTCGGCAGCGTCACCGCGGTGACCCCGAACGAGCCGCAGTGGAACGAGGACATCGAATACATGGTCCGCCGCTGGTGCGGTGACCTCGGCGTGCCCTATTTGGGGAGGGCCGACGTCGGCCACACCCAGACCAACCGCGTGGTGCCGTTCGGGATCGTGTGAGGCGCGACGGTAGCCACCTCCACTCTGTCACCCCGGACTCGTTCCGGGGTCCACTCCGCGGCGAGGGGGGAGGCCAGAGGCTCTAGCCCCGCCCCCGCGGCCCGGTGGACCCCGGACCAAGTCCGGGGTGACGAAAAGAGGCCCTGTCCTACACGCCCCGTTTATGCCTAAGCTCCCCGCGATGGCCCATGTCGCGCCTCCGCCCATCACGCCGGCACCGCCGCGTTGGGACAGCACGGGTGGCCCTTCCGACCATAACCTATCGTCCACTTCGTCCACTTCCAGCGCGCCGAACGGCCGCCGCGCCCCCGAATCGCCCCCGCGACTCGCCTTGCGTCCTTCGCTCCCCCGCGTGCATAAGCCGCGCTCTCAATACCCAAGGAAGCCTTGAACCCATGTCTGTCATGTTCCGTATCACGCTGCCCGACGGTTCCGTCCGCGAGGTTGCGCCGGGGACTACCCCCGCGGACGTGGCCGCCGCCATCGGTCCGGGTCTCGCCAAGGCGGCGCTCGCCGCGCGCATCGACGGGCAGGTGCGCGATCTCAATCGCCCCTTCGACGGCGACACGCAGCTCGCACTGGTGACCGCGAAGGACGAAGCCGACGCGCTCGAACTCGTGCGCCACGACCTCGCGCACGTGATGGCCGAGGCGGTGCAGCATCTGTTCCCGGGCACGCAGATCACCTTCGGTCCCGCGACCGACGACGGTTTCTATTACGACTTCGCGCCCAAGGACCGCCCCTTTACCGAGGACGACCTGCCCGCGATCGAGGCCGAAATGCGCCGCATCATCGCGAAGAACGAACCGTTCACGCGCGAAGTGTGGAGCCGCGAACAGCTGATCGAGACCTGGACGAAGCAGGGCGAGACCTTCAAGGCCGAATGGGCCGCCGAACTGCCTGAGGGCGAGGAACTGACGATCTACCGTCAGGGCGAATGGCTCGACATGTGCCGCGGGCCGCACATGGTCTCGACCGGCAAGCTTGATCCCAACGCCTTCAAGCTGACGCGCGTGTCGGGCGCCTATTGGCGCGGCGATCAGAAGAACGCGATGCTCAGCCGCATCTACGGCACCGGCTGGCTCAACAAGAAGCAGCTCGACCAGCACCTCTTCATGCTGGAAGAGGCCGCCAAGCGCGACCATCGCAAGATCGGTGCGGAGATGGACCTGTTCCACCTCCAGTCGGAGGCGCAAGGCTCGGTGTTCTGGCACCCCAAGGGCTTCGTCCTGTGGCGGCAGATGGAAGCGTATATGCGCCGCCGTCTCGACGCCGCCGACTATGCCGAGGTGAAGACGCCGCAGCTGATGGACGCGCGCCAGTGGGAACAGTCGGGCCACTGGGGCAAGTATCGCGAAAATATGTTCGTGGTGCCGGACGAGATTCCGAACACCGAGGACGAGGGCGCAATCCTGTCGGGCGATGCCGACCTGATGGCTTTGAAGCCGATGAATTGCCCCGCGCACGTTCTGATCTTCAAACAGGGGATCAAATCGTACCGCGACCTGCCGATCCGCATGGCCGAATTCGGTTGCTGCCACCGCAACGAGCCGCACGGCGCCCTCCACGGCATCATGCGCGTCCGCCAGTTTACGCAGGACGACGCACATATCTTCGTGCGCGAGGACCAGCTGGTCGAGGAGGTCCGCAAGTTCTGCGAGCTGCTCCACTCGGTCTATCAGGACCTCGGCTTCACCGATTATGCGGTGAAGCTGGCGCTGCGCCCCGAAAAGCGCTTCGGCTCTGACGAAATGTGGGACCAGTCCGAACAGGAACTGCGCGACGCGGTGCAGGCGTCGAACCTCCCTGAGGACATCAAGGCGAAGTTCGAGGAACTGCCGGGCGAGGGCGCCTTCTACGCGCCCAAGCTCGAATTCCATCTGACCGACGCGATCGGCCGGACGTGGCAGGTCGGCACCATCCAGTCCGACCGCGTGCTGCCCGACCGGCTCGATGCGAGCTATGTGGGGGAGGACGGCAACCGTCACCGTCCGATCATGCTCCATCGCGCGATCCTCGGCACGTTCGAACGCTTCATCGGCATCCTGATCGAACACCACGCCGGCCGCTTCCCACTCTGGCTGTCGCCGGTGCAGGCGGTCGTCGCGACGATCGTCTCGGATGCGGATGATTATGCCGAGGACGTCGCGGCGCGCTTGCGCAAGGCGGGCCTGCGCGTCGAAACCGATCTCCGCAACGAGAAGATCAACTACAAGGTCCGCGAACACTCCGTCGCCAAGGTCCCGGTCCTGCTCGTCGTCGGCAAGCGCGAAGCGGAAGAAGGCAAGGTCGCCATCCGCCGTCTCGGCAGCCAGGCCCAGCAGATCGTGACCATCGACGAAGCGCTCGCTATGCTCCGCGACGAGGCACTGGCGCCGGACATGCGCGGCTGAAGGAGACGGCGCGTCTTTCAAAAGGCGCGCCGATCCCTTATATACGTTGGCAAACCACCACAGGAGCAATACCCATACGTCCTCCCATGATGCGCCGGCCGAACCAGGCGCCGCCGATGAACGGTCCTCGTTTCAACGAATGGATCCAGAGCCCCAAGGTCCGCGTCATCGACCATGAGGGTGAGAATCTTGGCGTGATGTACACGCGCGAGGCGATGGCGCAGGCGCAGGAAGTCGGCCTGGATCTGGTCGAGGTGTCGCCGAACGCCGATCCGCCCGTCGCCAAGTTCCTCGACGTCGGCAAGTTTAAGTACGAGGCGCAGAAGAAGGCGAACCTCGCGAGGAAGTCGCAGAAGACGCAGGAGATCAAGGAGATCAAGATGCGTCCGAACATCGACGACCACGATTACGATACCAAGATGAAGAAGGTCGCCGAATTCATCGAGGATGGCGACAAGGTGAAGGTCACCATGCGCTTCCGCGGTCGCGAGCTCAGCCACGGGCAGCTTGGCATGAACGTGCTGCAGCGCGTTGCGGAGCAGGTGCAGGAGATCGCCAAGGTCGAAGCCTATCCGCGCATGGAAGGCCGTCAGATGCTCATGGTGCTCGCGCCGAAATAAGCATCCGGCCGGATCGGCGCTTTCCGTAGCGTCATCTGAAATCGGTCTTTTTTGAACACCGGGTCCGGCAACGGGCCCGGTGTTGCGTATGGGAGACACTGCATTCGAAAAGCATGACGCCATTATGAAAATAGTGGACGCTCACGCCTGCGACCACCTAGCCTCAAAAGAAAACCCGATATTCGAAAACAATCGAAATCGATCTGGAGAGGAAGCCCATGCGCCTTACCGCGTACCTGCTGTCGGCAGCGACGATCGCCATCGCCTCGCCCGCGATGGCCCAGAACAACAGCCCCGAACCCTCGAGCGCGGCGACGCAGACGACGACGCCCACCGCCGCCGGGTCGGTGACGCAGGACGACCAGATGGGGGCGGACATCGTCGTCACCGCGCAGGGCCGCGCGCAGGCGCTGGCCGACGTGCCGGTCGCGATCTCGGCCGTCTCGGCCGAAACGCTGCAGAATTCGGGCGCCAGCGACATCCGTCAGCTCAACCAGCTCGCGCCGTCGCTGCTGGTCTCGTCGACCGGATCGGAAGCTAACGGCTCGGCGCGTATTCGAGGAATCGGTACGGTCGGCGACAACCCCGGTCTCGAAAGCTCCGTCGCGGTATTCATCGACGGCGTCTATCGCTCGCGCTCCGGCATCGGCCTCACCGAACTCGGTGAAATCGACCGGGTCGAGGTGCTGCGCGGCCCGCAGGGCACGCTCGGCGGCCGCAACTCGTCGGCGGGCCTGATCAGCATCGTCAGCAAGGCGCCGTCCTTCTCGGGCTTCAGCGGCGGCGCGGAAGCGACCTACGGCAACTACAATTTCTACCGCTTCGCCGGGAATCTCAACCTGCCGCTGAGCGAAACGATCGCGGCGCGTGTCGACGGCGTCTATGTAAAGCGCGACGGCTTCTACCGCGATTACACCAACAACACCGACGTCAATAACCGCGATCGCTACTTCCTGCGCGGCCAGCTATTGTTCGAACCGAGCAGCGACGTCACCTTCCGCCTGATCGGCGACTATACGCATCGCGACGAAAAGTGCTGCGCGGCGACCTATGTCGATCGTTCGGTCAACGAAGCCGTCGGCAACCTGAACGATCCGGTCGCTTCGGTGAACGCGGGTCTCGCCGCGGGCAGCAACGGCAACAACATCGTCAACGTCATCCGCGACCTCGGCCAGCCGCTGAACTACGTCAACGCCGCCGGCTATAGCCGCGACGTGTCGGTCAGCCCCGGCCGCAGCTTCGCCGGCATCACCAAGGATTGGGGCGTGTCCGGTCAGCTCGACTGGAATATCGGCGGCACCAAGCTGACCTCGATCACCGCCTATCGCGATTACGATTCGAGCCAGGGGTCGGACACCGACTATAGCCGCGTCGACATCCTGTATCGCGCCGCCAACGGCAATTCGGCGCGTCGCTTCCGCACCTTCACGCAGGAACTCCGCCTGAACGGCTCGCTGTTCAACGACAAGCTCGACTGGCTGGTCGGCGGCTTCTTCGCGAACGAAGACCTCCGCGTCCTCGATAACCTCCGCTTCGGCAGCCAGTACGGCCGCTTCGCGACCTGCCGCCTGGTGTCGGGCAGCGCGCTCGCGCAATTCTATGCGCCGGGCAATGCGGGCTGCTTGAGCGCGACGGGCCGTGCGGTCCTCAGCGGCGTGGTGCCGGGCGTCGCCTCGCCCTTCGGCGCGGCAGGTCCGACGATCGTCGGCGCGATCGATACGCTGGATGCGATCAACGACAAGGGCGCGACGCGCGACGTCTACAATCAGAACAGCCGCAACTGGGCGCTGTTCACGCATAACATCTTCCACGTCACCCGCACCGTCGATCTGACGCTGGGCTTGCGCTACACCAACGAACGCAAGCGCTTCGACGCGACCTTCACCAACGACAACGTCGGCTGCGTCGCTAACCAGCGCGCGCTGCTGCCCTTCCTGTCGAACGCTGGCCTTGCCGCCACCGCGGGCGGCATCATCGGCCTGTCGTGCCAGGGCAATTCGACCGCAGAGCTCAACGGCGTGTCGATCAACAGCGTCCGCAAGGAAGACCAGTTCACCGGCACGGCGGTGCTGTCGTGGAAGCCGATCGACGACCTGCTCGTCTACGGCAGCTATTCGCGCGGCTACAAGGCGGGTGGCTTCAACCTCGACCGTTCGGCGCTGAAGTCGCCGATCCTGCCCTTCTCGGCCTCGGGCGGTGCGCAGGCGCTGGTCAATGCGCTGCAATTCGCGCCGGAAACGGTCAATGCCTATGAAATCGGCGCCAAATACGCGACCGGACCGTTCACGCTGACCGCCGCGGCGTTCTTGCAGGACTTCAAGAACTTCCAGCTCAACACGTTCAACGGCACCGTCTTCCTGGTCCAGAACATCAACGGCTGCTCGTCGAACCTCAACGGCGGCGATCGCGACCAGAGCAAGTTCGCCGCGGCCGGCAATTACAATGCCGCAGCGGCGACCACCGGTGCCTGCCCGTCGGGCGACGTGGGCTGGGGCGTCCGGTCGAAGGGCGTCGAGCTGGAGGCCTCGCTGGTCCCGGCGCGCGACTTCCGCGTGACCTTGGGCCTGACGCTGACCGACACCAGCTATCGCGACCAGCTGGTCGGCACCGACGCGGGCGCACCGCTCGATCAGGCGCTGCGCAAGCTGCCGGGCAATCGCATGTCCAACTCGGCGGACGTGGTGACGACCGCGTCGGCGGCGTGGACGCCGCAGCTCGGCGGTGGTTATTCGGCGCTGTTCTACGTCGATACGCGCATGACCAGCGACTATAACACCGGGTCGGATCTGTTCCCGCAGAAGGTGCAGGACGGCTATGCGATCGTGAACGCCCGCATCGGCCTGCGTACGCCGGACGAGAAGTTCAGCCTGGAATTCTGGGCGCAGAATTTGACCAACGTGAATTACGCGCAGGTCGCGTTCAACTCGCCGTTCCAGGAAGGCGCCGCGACCGCGGCGTTCCAGGATCCGCAATATCCGGGCGGCCGCCAGCTGTTCTCGCAATATCTCGCCGAACCGCGCACCTATGGTGCGACGATCCGCGCGCGCTTCTGACCTCAAGCCAGGCAACGACCCCTGGGCCGGCCGCAGCGATGCGCGCCGGCCCGTTTCTTTTGCGGCACGGCTGACCCGGCCGCAGGCTCGTCGTACCGCAAGCGTTTTGACGGGGGGTAGGGAACCGGCACCCGCTATCGCCGATTGGAGCGATGAAGGGGACGATCGCTGATCTTCGAATCGATGCTGGTCAAATTCGCGCTGATCGGCCTGCTCGGCATCGGCGCGCAGTGGATCGCGTGGCGGACGGGCAAGCCCGCCATCGCGCTGATGCTGATCGCCGGCGTGCTGGCAGGCCCGGTGACGGGATTGATCGATCCGCAACGCGATTTCGGCGCGCTGCAACAGCCGATCATCAAGCTCGCCGTGGCGGTGATCCTGTTCGAAGGGGGATTGAGCCTCAACTTCCGCGATCTGCGCCACGCCGGCCCGGCCGTGCTGCGGCTCGTGGTCATCGGCGTGCCGGTCGGGCTGGTGCTCGGCACCGCCGCGGCCTTCTACGGTGCGGGACTGCCGCTCGGCATATCGGCGCTTTTCGGCGGCATCCTCGTCGTCACCGGCCCCACGGTAATCGGACCGATGCTGCGATCCCTGCGCGTCCCCGCACGGGTGCGCGACACGCTGAAATGGGAAGGCATCGTCAACGATCCGATCGGCGCGCTGCTCGCCGTCGCGATCTATGCCTATATCACCTATATCGGCCCGGACCGCAGCGCGATCGCGATCGGGCTGGACGTCGCCGCGGCGACGCTGATCGCGGGCGCGATCGGCGTCGGTCTGGGCTTCGGCCTCACCACCGCGTTCCGCCGCGCCTATATCCCCGAATATCTCAAGGCGCCGACCGTCCTCGTCGCGGTGATCGCCGGCTTCGTCGCGGCAGACCTGATCAAGCACGAAACCGGCCTCATCACCGTCACGCTGATGGGCGTCGTCATGGGCAATCGCCAGACCCAGTCGACCGCCGCGCTCAAGCATTTCAAGGAAGACCTCGCCGTCCTGCTGATTTCGGGCGTCTTCGTCATCCTGTCCGCGACGCTGCAATGGGAGGTGGTGGAGCGCTTCCAGGCGCGATTCCTCATTTTCCTCTTCCTGCTGCTGTTTGTCGTGCGGCCGTTGACCGTCATCGCCAGCCTCGCCTTTTCGAAGATGCCGTGGCGCGAGCGGCTGTTCGTCGCGTGGATCGCGCCGCGCGGCGTCGTCGCGATCGCGGTCACCAGCCTGTTCGCGCTGCGGCTCGAGGATTTCGGCATGAAGGATGCCGACGCGCTGGTGCCGTTGGTGTTCGGTGTCGTCGTCGCGACGATCTTCGCGCACGGCTTCTCCGCGGGCTGGGTCGCGCGGCGGCTGGGGATCGACAAGGGGAAGGGCGAGGGCGTGCTGCTGGTCGGCGCCAACGCCTTCACCACCGCATTGGGCGGCGCGTTGCAGAAGATGGGGCTGACGGTGATGATCGCCGACACCGCCAAGTTCGCGCTCCGTGCCGCGCGCAAACAGTCGCTCGACGTCCATCAGGGCGACATCCTGGACGAGGTGACGCAGGACACGCTCGACATGCAGCAGTTCCAGCATGTGATTGCCGCGACTGACAACGATTCCTACAACAGCCTCGTCTGCGCAGACCTCGGCCCCGAAGTCGGGCAGGACAAATTGACACAGACGGGCGTCGACGAAACGCGCCTCAGCCGCCGCCGTGCGCGCATGTTGCTGGAAGGCGGCGAGACGGTGGACGAATTGCAGGTGCGCGTCGCCGCCGGCTGGGCGTTCGGCCGGACGCGGATCACCAGCGTCTTCCCCTACGAAGCCTATCGCGCACGCCTCGCCCCCGAGGCGGAGCCGGTCGCGGTGATGAAGCCCGACCGCCGCCTGCTGCTCTTTTCGACGACGCAGCGTCCGGTGGTGGAGCCGGGCGACACGATGCTCACCTTCGCCCCGCCCGAACCGGTGTGACGAAACCACTCATCATCCCGTGATCCCACACAATCCACCGTCACCCCGGATCACGTCCGGGGTGCCGGCGAAAGGGCCCTAAGCCGTCACGTCCTCCGTCTCGCCCGCCGCCGCGGTGCGCAGCCGCCGTTCCAAAGTCTTCAGACGCGCCGGCTGGGTGATGCGGTCGCCCGTCAGATCAGTGACGTAGAACGTGTCGACCGCCCGCTCGCCATAGGTCGCGACATGCGCCGAATGCAGCGTCACCTTCGACTGGAACAGCGCATGCGCCAGCTGGTTCAGCAGCGCCGGCCGGTCGCGGGCGTTCACTTCGATCACCGTAAAGCGGTTCGACGCATGATTGTCGATCAACACGTTCGGCACGATTTCGAACGCATCAGCCCGTGTCCGCGCCGCAGGTTTGGCGACCAGCCGGTCGGCGAGCTTGCCGCGATTGGCCAGCGCATCCTCGATCGCCATCGTCAGCCGCGTCAGCTGGCTGGCGTCGTCGAACGGGCGGCCGAACGGGTCCTGCACGAGGAAATTGTCGATCGCCATGCCGTCGCGCGTCGTATGGATGCGCGCGTCGATGATGTTGCCGCCCGCGACATGGATCGCGCCGGCGATGCGATAGAACAGCCCTGGATGGTCGGCGGCATAGATCGTCACCAATGTCGCGCCGCGCGTCGCATAGACCTGCGCGTCGATGGAGAGCTGCGCGTCCCCGGCGGCATCGATGAAGCGCGCGTTATGGGCCAGCACGTCGTCCGGCTCGGCGATCCAATAGGCCTCGGGAAAGCGACGGACGAAGGCGGCGAAGCGCGCGTCGTCCCACCCCAGTGTCGCCTGCAGCGTTTCCTGCCGCGTGGCGATCCGCTCGGCGCGCCCGCGCTGCTTGTGGCCCAGGCGCAGCACCTCTTCCGCCGCCTCAAACAGATCGGCGAGCAGCTGCCGCTTCCAGCCGTTCCACGTGCCCGGCCCCACCGCGCGAATGTCGACGATGGTCAGCACCAGCAGCAGGCGCAGGCGTTCGGGGCTTTGCACCACCTCGCAGAAATCGAGGATCGTCTTGAAATCGCTCAGGTCGCGCTTGAACGCGGTCGCCGACATCAGCAGGTGCCAGCGGACCAGCCACGCCACCGTCTCCGTCTCGGCGGGTGACAGGCCGAAGCGCGGGCACAGCCGCTCGGCCACCTCCGCGCCCAGAATCGAATGGTCGCCGCCGCGCCCCTTGGCGATGTCGTGCAGCAGCACCGCGACATAGAGGACGCGGCGCGAAATGATGTGCTTGATGATCGCGGAGGACAGCGGATGGTCCTCCTTCAGCTCGCCCTTGTCGATCCGGCTCAGCAGCCCGATCGCGCGGATCGTATGCTCGTCAACCGTATAATGGTGGTACATATCGAACTGCATCTGCGCGACGACACGACCGAAATCGGGCACGAAGCGGCCGAACACGCCCGCCTCGTTCATCCAGCGCAGCACGAGTTCGGGATCGCGCGGCGACGTCAACACATCGAGGAAGAAGGCGTTGGCGCGCGCATCGCGGCGGTGCCCGTCGATCAGCTTGGCATCGCGCTTGGCGGCGCGCATCGCGAGCGGGTGAATTTCGACGCCGTGCAGGTCGGCGAGCTGGAAGATCTCGATCAGCCGCACCGGGTCTTCGGCGAAATAGTCGTCGCGGGGCAGCGCGAGGCGTCCGCGATCGAGGACGAAGCCGTGCAGCTTGCCCGGACGGCGCCGGATGGTCGGCAGGCCGAACCGGCGCCCACGCGCCGCGAACCGCTCGTCCAGATGCGCCAGGAACACACCGGTCAGGTCGCCGACGGTGCGCGCCTGCAGGAAGTAATATTGCATGAACCGCTCGACCGCGGGTTTGCCCGGCCGGTCGGAAAAGCGCATCCGCGCCGCCACTTCGCGTTGCACGTCGAAGGTCAGGCGATCCTCCGCGCGGCGGGTGATACTGTGCAGGTGGCAGCGCACGGCCTGCAGGAAATTGTCGGCGCGGTGGAAGAGCTTATATTCTTCCGGCGTCAGCAGGCCGACGCCGACGAGATCGGCGCCACGCTGCACGTCGTAGATATATTTGCCGATCCAGAAGAGCGCATGCAGATCGCGCAGGCCACCCTTGCCCTCCTTGACGTTGGGTTCGACGACGTAGCGCGTGTCGCCCATCTTGCGGTGGCGCGCGTCGCGTTCGGCGAGCTTGTCGGCGATGAATTCACGCTCGGTGCCGTGCTGCACCTCCGACTTGAAGCGCCGCGCCGCCTCGTCGTACAGTGACTGGTCGCCGATAACGTAGCGCGCCTCGAGCAACGCGGTGCGGATCGTCACGTCGGCCTTCGCCTGGCGCACCATCTCGTCGAGCGAGCGGCTGGAATGGCCGATCTTCAGCCCCAGGTCCCACAGCGCATACAGCATCGATTCGATGACCTGCTCGGCCCAGGGCGTCTGCTTGCCCGGCGTCAGGAAGCCGATATCGACATCCGAATAGGGCGCCATCTCGGCACGGCCATAGCCGCCGACCGCGATCAGCGTCATCCGCTCGCCCGCGGTGGGGTTGGCGAGCGGATGCAGCCGCTGCGTCGCGAGATCGTAGAGCAGACGCAGCAGCTGGTCGGTCAGATACGCCTGCGCGTTCGATGCCTCCAGCCCGCGCGAGGGATGCGCGGCGAGACGGCGCTGGATTTCGGTGCGCCCGTCGGCGAGCGCGGCCTTGAGCAATTGCGTCGCCTGCGCGCGCAACGGCGCATCGGCGGCATCGATCGCCGCGATCCGCTCGGCAAGAGCGCGCCGATCGATGATCGCGCGGCGATTGGGGATGTGGTCGAAACGGCCCTGCATGGCGGCGGTCATAGCGGAGACAGGGTTAACGCGACATGGGCTTGGTGGGGTGGCCGCGGTCGCCTGTCCCGGTCGTCTCGCGCCGGCGACGTCCGCATTTTTCGCTGTCCTACACGACCCGATTGTGCCTACCCTCCCATCGCTCTTTGATACCGTGAAGCCGGCTTTTGCGCGTGCCAACGGACGGGAGGGCATTCCGACGATAACGTACCGTCCACTTCGTCCACTTCCGCGGTTCATCGGGGCCTCAGGGCGTCGAAGCGAGCCCGCGAATCGGTGGGTGGTGGATGCGCGACGCGGCCACAAATCCCCCGTCACCCCGGACTGGTTCCGGGGTCCACCGGGCCGCGAGGGGATGGCCGGAGGCTCGAACCACCCCCTCGCCGCAGAGTGGTCCCCGGGACCAGTCCGGGGTGACGCGTGGGGGTGAAAGGCCTGGGACAAGCCACCAGCGGTACAGTAAAGCGCCGCGCATGATCGCCGCTGTGTCCCGCCGTCCCGCGCTAACCGCCCTCCTGCTCGGCGCCGTCGCCGCCACCGGCTTTGCGCCGTTGCAATTGTGGCCGCTGACGCTCCTCGGCCTCGCGGGCCTCGCCGCGCTGGTGCAGGCCGCGCCCACCGGTCGCCGCGCCGCGTGGATCGGCTGGTGCTGGGGCGTCGGACATTTCACGATCAACAACAATTGGTTCCAGCACGCCTTCGACTTCCAGGACAAGATGCCGCCGGTGCTCGGCTATTTCGCGGCGGTCGGGCTTGCGCTGTATCTGGCGGTGTTTCCGATGCTGGCGTCGCTGGTCGGCTGGCGCTTACGGGGGCGCGGCGGCGTGGATGCGGCCTTCGCCTTTGTCTTCGCCGCGGCATGGATCGGCAGCGAATATCTGCGCGCCACGCTGTTCACCGGCTACGCCTGGGACCCGATCGGCGTGATCTGGGTGCCCGTCATCGGCATCGCGCGGCTGTCGGCGTGGATCGGCACCTATGCGCTGTCCGGCGTGACCGTGCTGTTCGCGGTAGCGCTGCTGATGGCGGTGCGGCGGCACTGGCGGTTGGCGGCGGGCCTTGCGGTGGTGCTGGCCGGCGCCGCACTATCCGCGCTGTGGACCCATGCGCCCCCGGCAGCACCGGATGCACCGATCCTGCGTGTCGTGCAGCCCAATATCGGCAACGACGTGCGCGGCGAGAATGCGGGCGAATATGCTTTGGCGACGTTGCTGCGCGGTACGCGTCACGCCGCCGGTGCGCCCCGGCTGGTACTGTGGCCCGAAGGGCTGCTGCGCGACCTGTTGGAAAGCGGCTATCCCTATTGGATCTATGGCGATCGGCCGTCGTCGTGGACGCGCCGCCGGATCGCCGCCGCGCTGCGCCCGGGCGACATCCTGATGACCAGCGCCGACACCTTGTCCTTCGACGCGCGCGGCGAGGTGTCCGGCGCCGCCAATTCCGTGCTCGCGATCGATGCCGTCGGCCGGATCGTCGGCCGCTACGACAAGGCGCATCTCGTCCCCTATGGCGAATATCTGCCGATGCCGTGGCTGCTGCGCCCGCTCGGCCTTGCCCGGCTGGTGCCCGGCGACATGGACTTCACGCCTGGCCCCGGCCCGCGGACGCTGAGCCTGCCCGGCTTCGGCGCGATCGGCGTGCAGGTCTGTTACGAAACGATCTTCTCGGGCGAGTTGATCGAGCCGGGCCACCGCCCGCGGTTGCTGTTCAATCCTTCGAACGATGCCTGGTTCGGCAGCTGGGGATCGCCGCAATTCCTGGCGCAGACCCGCATGCGCGCGATCGAGGAGGGGCTGCCGATCGTCCGCGCGACGCCTACGGGGATCAGCGCGGTCATCGCCGCCGATGGGCGTCTCGTCGCGACGATCCCGCATGAGCGGGCAGGGGTGTTGGAGGTGCGGATGCCGCCCGCGTTGCCGCCCACGCTGTTCAGCCGGCTGGGCAATTGGGCGGCGCTGATCGTCGCGCTCGCCTTCCTGGTGGCGGCAATTGCCAACCGCCGTTCAGCGCGGTAAGGACGACATATAAAGGTATCTTTATATCGTTATGAGGCAATGATGCGCGGCAATTACATCTTCACGTCGGAATCGGTTTCGGAAGGTCATCCGGACAAGGTCGCGGATCAGATCAGCGACACGATCGTCGATCTGTTCCTGTCGAAGGACCCGGAAGCGCGCATCGCCTGCGAAACACTGACCACGACCAATCTCGTCGTGCTGGCCGGCGAAATCCGCTGCAAGGGCGTGTATGAGAACAACGCCTGGGCCGACGGCGCGCTCGCCGAGATCGAGGCGGCGGTCCGCGCGACGGTGAAGCGCATCGGCTACGAACAGTCGGGCTTCCACTGGAACGAGTTCACGTTCGAAAACAACCTGCACGGCCAGTCCGCTGAAATCGCGATGGGCGTCGACGAAGGCTCGAACAAGGACGAGGGCGCGGGCGATCAGGGCATCATGTTCGGCTATGCGACCGACGAGACGCCGGGCCTGATGCCGGCGACGCTCTATTACAGCCACAAGATCTTGGAAACGATGGCGGCCGACCGCCATTCGGGCAAGGCGCCGTTCCTGGAGCCGGACGCCAAGAGCCAGGTCACGCTGCAGTATGAAAACGGCGTGCCGGTCCGCGCGACCGCCCTGGTCGTCTCGACGCAGCACAAGGCGGGCTATTGCCTGCAGGGCCAGAACGCCGATCCGGCCAAGTATGAGGAACTGCGCGCCTATGTCACCGGCGTTCTGACCGACGTGCTGCCCGACGGTTTCGTCACCGACGAGACCAAGGTGTACATCAACCCGACCGGCGCGTTCGAAATCGGCGGTCCGGACGGCGACGCAGGCCTGACCGGCCGCAAGATCATCGTCGACACCTACGGCGGCGCCGCGCCGCACGGCGGCGGCGCGTTCAGCGGCAAGGATCCCACCAAGGTCGACCGCTCGGCCGCCTATGTCGCGCGCTATCTCGCCAAGAACGTCGTCGCCGCCGGCCTCGCCAAGCGCTGCACGATCCAGCTGTCGTACGCGATCGGCATCGCCGAGCCGCTGTCGGTCTATGTCGACACCCACGGCACCGGCACGGTCGCCGAGGACAAGCTGGAGGCGGTGCTGCCGCAGCTCGTGCGCCTGACCCCCAAGGGCATCCGCCAGCATCTGAAGCTGAACGCGCCGATCTACGTGAAGTCGGCCGCTTACGGTCACTTCGGCCGCGAACCGGAAGGCGATCTGTTCACCTGGGAAAAGACCGATCTGGTCGACGCGCTGAAGGCCGCCGTCGCCTGACGATCACGCATCCTGAGGTTGCATGACAGCGCCCTTCCCCGTCGTATGATGGGGGAGGGCGTTTCGGTTTGGGGTCAGAGACGCCCTGGGCGTCAGCGGTAGGGATTGTTGAGCTCGGCGATCCAGCCCGCACGGGGCGTGACGCCGACGCCGCGCGGTTTGCGCGCCTCGTCGAGGTCGATCAGCTCGTTAAAGCTCAGTCCGGCGAGCCGGTCGCTGACCCACCGCACCGTCGCGACCAGATCGGGCATCGAACCCATGTGCAGCATGACCGTCGCGCCGGTGGTGAGGTCGTTGTCATGTTCGATACAGGCGCCATGCCGCGACAGATTGCGGACGCGGCGCTCGCGCGATCGACCATCGGCGGTCATCACGATGGCGCGGACAATGACGCTGTTGCGCTTTTCGCGCGTGGGTTCGGGTATCGGTTCCATGGCGTGCGCGGATCGATCTGACAGAGATTAGTCACCGGTTTGTAAACGACCCGATGTGGGGCGGTTGCCCCTCAAATGGGGCTATTTCGGCGCTGTTTCGCGGTCCGGAACTAAGTGGTTGAGCGCGCTATCGATCGCGGCTTCCGCAACCCATCCTACTAGGCCTGCCACGATCGCCTCCGACAGGGGCGAGGGCGACCCAGCGGTATTCGCCGCCGGCTTCGCGGCATGCGTTCGCTGCCGCATCGCCGTACGGACCGCGCTGGCCACGACATGCACCGCGAGCATCCGCGCCCCGCCCCGAATCAGGTCGGGCCGGCGGGTGACCAGCCCGGCGGCGATCGTGCCAACCGATGCCGCGACCAACTGGGGCTGCTGCGCGATATCTCCCAGAAATGCCGGCAGACGTCGCGTGGTGTCGTTTGCCGGTACGATAGCGTGGCTCACCGATTGTCTCCCTGTGGCATTTCGCCACGAACCTGTGCGTGGGCGAGCAGTGCGAAGATGCCGGCGCCGCCGAACAGATTGCCAAGCACGGCCGGCGCGATCAATCCGCCCAGCGTCTGCCACGCCCCGGTCTGACCGGCGAACCATAATAGAAATGCCTCCGCCGACCCGACGATCGAATGGCTGAAGCTGCCGATCGCCAGAACATAGGTGAAGATGCCGATGACCGTCACGCTCTGTTCCCGCGCATTGGGCAGCGCCCAGGCGAGGACGGCGATCAGGAAGCCGGCCGGCACCGCATTGACGAAGGTGCGCCCCGGCGACAGCTCGGTAATCCCCTGTGAGATGGTCAGTGCCGCATCGTGAATCGCCGCATTGCCCATGGCGCCGCTGGCGATTGCGAAGGCGGCGATGGCGGTCCCGCACAAATTGGCGGCGAGCACGATGCCCCACAGGCGCAGCGTTCGCCCCAGCGCCCAACGCGACGGCCGCGTGACTAGCGGGAGCATCGCGGTGATCGTGCTTTCGGTGAACAGCTGCATCCGGCCGAGGATGACGACGATGAACCCGACTGGATAGCCAAGCCCCACGACCAATTCGCGCCAGGGCATGGCGGGCAGGGCTGCATGTAACGCGGCCTCGGCCAGCAGCGACACGGTGATCGCAATGCCCGCCGCCAGCCCGGAAAAGAACAGCGATCGGATCGGGCGGCGCAGTTCCTCCTCACCCTCTTCACGAACGGTGCGGTGCAGATCCTTGGCGTCCGCCGCCTTCAGATCGTCATCGTCGGAGGTGTCTGAAGGGGCGTCCATCGTGACGTGCAACGGTCGGTGGTGGCGCTTGGCTCCCGCGTGTCAGGGCGATTGGGGCGTTTCCCTCTTCCCCCATCTGTTCTAGGGCGCGGCGCCATGAACGATCCCGCCACCATCCGCCGCCTGTACGGCCGCCGTCAGGGCCACAAATTGCGCGTCGGTCAGGCCGCGCTGGTCGAGGAGACGCTCGACGCGCTCAGCGTTCCCGAGACGGGACCGATCGAGGGTAAGGCGCTGTTCGGCGATGACCGGCCGCTGGAACTGGAGATAGGCTTCGGCGCGGGCGAGCATCTGGCGGGGCAGGCGACGATGCGGCCGGAAACGGGTTTCATCGGCTGCGAACCGTTCCTGAACGGCGTGGTCGGCGCACTGGGGCATATCCGCGATGGCGGCCTCACCAACGTGCGGCTGCACATGGGCGATGCGCTCGACGTGGTGGAGCGTCTGCCCGATGCCAGCCTGTCGCGCGTCTATCTGCTCCACCCCGATCCGTGGCGGAAGGCGCGCCATGCCAAGCGCCGCATGGTCAACCATGGCCCGCTCGACGCGATCGCTGCCAAGCTGAAGCCGGGCGCTGAATTCCGGCTGGGCACCGACGATCCGACCTATTGCCGCTGGGCGATGATGGTGATGGACCAGCGCCGCGACTTCGAATGGCAGGCGCGCGAGCCGGCCGACTTCCTGGTCCGTCCCGACGACTGGCCCGAAACCCGCTACGAGCGCAAGGCGCGCCGGCAGGGTCACGAGGTGTGGTACTTCCGCTACGTCCGACGGTAGCCGTCAGCGGCGGCGTTTCGTCTTTCCCTTTTGGGGTGGGGCGACCCAGGTCGGCACGGCGACGTAGACCACCGGCGTCACGCGGGCGATCGTCCTGACCGGGTCGACCGCGGGGTCGGCGGGGAACTGATCGCGCGCGCGAGCGAAGAGGAAGCGGGCGCGGGCGGCGCCCGGCGCGGTCGCACTAGTGCCGACCCAACGCCAATGCCACGGCTCCCACTTCACATTCTGACGATTGCCGCCCGGGAAGGACAGCTCGAACCCGAAGCGCGGCGCATTGGCGAGCAGCCAGCGCGCGGCCGGGGTCGCCGCCATACATGCTTCGGCATCGGGGCAGCCGTTCGCCGGGCGGACCGCGAAATCGAGCGCATAGCCCGTCGCATGTTCGCTATGCCCGGGCGGGGCGACCGAAATCGCACGCGTGGCATCGGCATTGACGGCGCTGTCGGGATGTTCGCGACAGAACACCGATGCCTGGCGCAGGATCGAACGATGGCAGGACAGGCCACGTAGCGTGCCCATCACTGTGGGATCGCCCTTTGCCGCGGCGAGCAGGCGTTCGAGATCGGGGATGACGTCGCGCCGCAACAGGCAGCCGTGCAGCCCGAAGCCGCGCGGCGCCTCGACCAGATCGTCCGGCGGCGCGTCGCCATAGGCCAGGTGACCATAGACGCGACCGTCGTTCGCCATCGCCGCTGCGGCACCGGCGCATACCTGCGCACCGGCGGGCGATGCCAGGGACAGCAAGGCGAGAAGGGCGGGGAGGCGCATCGCGGCTGCCTCTGGCGCGAAGACCGATGGAGTGGCAAGGCGTTTCGCATGCATGGCGACCGCGTATTGTTCATCGACGGCGAGGCCCTGGTCATCGACAAGCCCGCCGGGCTGCCGGTGGACAAGCCCCGTGACGGCTCCCTCAGTCTCGAGAACCATCTCGATTCTTTGAAGTTCGGCTTCCAGCGCTGGCCGCAGGCGGTGCATCGCTTGGACCGGGATACCAGCGGGTGTCTGCTGCTGTCGCGCAATCCGAAAGCGCATGCGCGTTTGCAGCAGGCTTTCGAGCGCGGCGAGGTCGAGAAGCGCTATCTCGCCATTCTGGCGGGTGTGCCGCGCGAATCGGCGGGCGAGATCGATCTGGCGCTCGCCAAGGTCAGCACGCGTGAGACGGGCTGGCGCATGGTCGCCGATCCGGCCGGCAAGGTCGCGCATACCGCATGGCGGACGCTCGCGGTGCAGGACGGGCGCGCCTTGGTCGAATTCCGGCCGACGACGGGGCGCACCCACCAGATCCGCGTCCATGCGGCAAGCGGTCTGGGTCTGCCGGTGGTCGGCGATCCGATCTATGGCGCGGGCGAGACGGGCGGCATGATGCTGCACGCCGCCGCCCTGACCGTGCCGCGCGCCAATAAGGAGCCGGTGCGTGCCGAGGCGCCGCTGCCCGAGCGGTTCGGCGCCTGGCCGGATCTCGCCGAGGCCTGACGGTGCCCCCGTGCCGCTGATCCACGTCACCCGTGCCATCGCGATCGACGAGCGCGAGGTCGAGGAAAGCTTCACCCGCGCGTCCGGTCCCGGCGGCCAGCACGTCAACACCACCGACAGCGCGGTGCTGCTGCGCTTCGACGTGTGGGGATCGCCCAATCTGCCTGATCTGGTGAAGCAGCGGCTGACCGTGCTCGCTGGATCGCGGCTGAGCAAGGATGGCGTGCTGACGCTTCGCGGCGACGGATCGCGGTCGCAGGAACTGAATCGGCGCGAGGTGCGCGAACGGCTCGTTGCGCTGATCCAAGAGGCGACGATCGTCCCCAAGAAGCGCCGTCCGACCAAGCCGAGCCGATCGGCCAAGGCGAAGCGCGTCGACGAGAAAAAGGGCCGCAGCACGGTGAAGGCGAACCGCGGTCGCGTGCGGCTGGATTGATGCGCGGCGCTTGCCTACATCGCGGGCCATGTACCAGTTTGATATCACCGCTGGCTCCAAGGCCGATCTGTACCGCGACCTGTTGGGGGCGCTCGACGCGCTGACCGCCGACGAACCCGACGCCATCGCCAACATGGCCAATGCCGCCGCGCTGGTGTGGCAGTATCTGCCGGACCTTAACTGGGCAGGCTTCTATCGCATGGTCGAGGGCGAGCTGGTGCTGGGGCCGTTCCAAGGCAAGGCGGCGTGCATCCGGATCCCGTTGGGCAAGGGCGTGTGCGGCACCGCTGCGGCGACGCGCGAGACGCAGCTGGTCGAGGACGTCCATGCCTTTCCCGGCCATATCGCCTGCGACGCGGCAAGCCGGTCCGAACTGGTCGTGCCGATCGTCCACGATGGGCGGCTGATCGGCGTGCTCGACCTCGACAGTCCCGAGCCCGCCCGCTTCGATGCGGAGGATGCCGCAGGGTGCGAGGCGCTGTGCGCGCGGCTGGCCGCGCGGATCGCCTGAACCGAATCGGGACAGGCCACCTCACAGGGCAGGGAACCCGCGCTCTGGCGACTCCGTTTGGCGCGTGATACGCCGCAAGGTGAATAACGTGTTAATATCCGGGGCGAAGGCATGCGCCTCGGCAACAGGGAGACGACGATGCGCAGCGTGCTGATCGCGACCGCCATTCTTGCGCTGACCGCTACCGGTGCGAGCGCGCAAGAGCGCGTGGTGATGCAGGGGCCGGGGGCGAACTTCCCGGTACCCCGCGCTGGCATGGCACCGGCTCCGGCGATCCAGGGGCGCGGCGTGTGGCAGCCGGCGCCGTGGCAGCGCGGCGGCTATCCGGGGCAGCCCGGACCGGCGCCCGTCGTGCGCCCCGTCCCGCCGCAGCCACAGCCGCAGTGGAACGGCCCGGCAGGTCAGCCGCCACGCGTGCAACTCGGCCGGTCGCGCTGGGGCAGTAAGGTGGATGGCCGCTGGTGGGGCGGGGCCAACGCACCCGGCGGCTGGCGGGCCTATCGCCGGCCGTATCGGGGCTATGCGCTGCCCAGCTATTGGGTGTCGCCGCGCTTCTACATCACCGACTGGCAGACTTATGGCCTGACGCAGCCGACGGCGGGCTATAATTGGGTCCGTTATTATGACGATGCAGTGCTCGTCGATGGGCACGGCGCGGTCTACGACACGCGGCCCGGCATCAATTGGGATGCCTATGACAGCGACTATTATGCCAGCGATGACCGCGTCTATGCGGATAGCGGCTACGATCCCCGTGCCTATGAGCACCGCGACAATGGCGTCGGTGGTGCCGTGGCGGGCGCCGTCGTCGGTGGTGTCGCGGGCAATCTGATCGCCGGGCGCGGCAATCGGCTGGGAGGCACGCTGATCGGCGCGGGCGTAGGGGCCGCAGCGGGCTATGCGATCGACAAGGCGGAGGACCGTGGCCGCCGCCATCGCCGCGACGATCGGGGCTATGCGATCCCGGTCGCGCCGGATTATCCGCCGCCCCCGCCGCCGCAGGCCTATGCGC
>Ga0209816_1000193_pt1 | contig 50211 bp, 48 predicted proteins | sample CoawatmetaG01DNA_FD_187509 | JGI IMG/M metagenome (GOLD analysis project Ga0209816, IMG submission 187509) | Marine microbial communities from the West Antarctic Peninsula - Coastal water metaG017-DNA (SPAdes) (version 2) | ecosystem: Environmental > Aquatic > Marine > Coastal ...
CTCCCCTCCCCATCAGCACACAAACCGAAACGATCGCCCGCAATCGTTTCCGCCAAGGCGCCCATGTTGTCCATCTTCCACCCCCTCGCCACGCTGGACCTCATCGCACCCCGCGGCTAACCCAGCCCCATGAAGCTCATCATCGGCAACAAGGCCTATTCCAGCTGGTCCCTGCGGGGCTGGCTCGCCGCCAAGCAATCCGGCCTCCCCTTCGAAGAGGTCGTCGTGCCGCTGTACGACGCCGAATGGGATCGCCGCCGCGAAGGCGCCGAATTCGCGCCCTCGTCGGGCAAGGTGCCGATCCTGTGGGATGGCGACGCGGTGGTGTGGGACAGTCTCGCCATCGTCGACTATCTCGCCGACAAGGTCGGGCGCGATCGCTTCTGGCCCGCCGATGACGCGGCACGCGCCATGGCCCGCTCGATGGCGGCGGAAATGCACGCGAGCTTCGTCGCATTGCGGCGCAAGCACCCGATGAACATCCGCCAGGTCTTCCCGGCCAAGCGCCCCGACGAGGACGTCATCGTAGATCTCAAGCGCATCATGGAATTGTGGGCGCAGGCCCGCGCCCGCTTCGGCAGCGACGGCGCCTTCCTGTTCGGCGACTTCGGTGCGGCGGACATCATGTTCGCCCCCGTCTGCACGCGCATCATTTCCTACCAGCTCCCCATCGCGCGCTTCGCCGCCGCCTATATCGACGCGGTCGTCCAGCACCCCTGGATGCAGGACTGGATCGCCGCCGCGCAGGAGGAAGACTGGGTCATCGAACAGTTCGAGCAGCCCACCGCGTGAGTACGCCCCTCGACGTCGTCGCGCTGACCCAGGCGCTGCTCCGCGCCGACAGCGTCACCCCCGCGCGCGGCGCCGTGTTCGACGTGCTGGAGGCGGCGCTCACCCCCATCGGCTTCACGATCGACCGCGTCGTCACCGGCGACGCGCCCGACGGCCCGGTCGAAAACCTGATCGCCCTGCGTGAAGGCACGGGCGCGCATCTCGCCTTCGCCGGCCACGTCGACGTCGTGCCGCCCGGCGAGGGGTGGCAGGGCTCCCCCTGGTCCGGCGACATCCGCGGGCCCCTGCTCTACGGTCGCGGCGCGGTCGATATGAAAGGCGCAGTCGCCGCCTTCGTCGCCGCGGCGACGCGCGCGAGCGGCCCGACGCTCAGCCTGCTCATCACCGGCGACGAGGAAGGCCCGGCGACCTACGGCACGCCCGTGCTGATCGAACGGCTGGCCGCGCTCGGCATCACGCCCGACCTCTGCCTCGTCGGGGAGCCCACCTCGGTCCGCCAGCTCGGCGACATGGTGAAGATCGGCCGCCGCGGCTCGGTGAACATCTGGATCGAGGTGCCGGGCCGGCAGGGCCACGTCGCCTACCCGCACCTCGCCGACAATCCCGCGGGCAAGCTCGCCCGCGCGCTCGCCGCGCTGGAGGATATGGCACTCGACCAGGGCAATGCCTGGTTCCAGCCGTCGAACCTCGAGATCACCGACATCGCGATCGGCAATCCCGCGCACAACGTCATCCCGGCTAAGGCCACCGCGCGCCTCAACATCCGTTTCAACGACGAACAGCGCGGGGCCGACCTTATCGACCGCGTCCGCGCCGTCGTCCACACCCACGCCCCCGCCGCGATCGTCACCGGCAAGACTTCGGGCGAGGCGTTTCTCACCCCGCCCGGCCCCTGGACCGCGATGGTCAGCGCCGCGATCGAGGCGCAGACAGGGTTAGTCCCCGAACTCTCGACCTCCGGCGGCACCTCCGACGCGCGCTTTCTGTCGAAACTCTGCCCGACGGTCGAATTCGGCCTGCTCAACGCCACGATGCACCAGGTCGACGAAGCCGTCGCCATCGCCGACCTCGAAACGCTCACCACCATCTACGCCGACATCATCACGCGCGCGGCATGACGCTGCCGCTTGCCGCGGCGGCGATGATGATCGCGTCGGGCTCGCTCCACGCGGTCGTCAACGCCGTCATCAAGAGCGGCAAGAACAAGATGGCGGGCCGCGCGACGATCGACGGCACCGCCGCGCTGATCCTGCTGCCCGGCCTGCTGGTTGTGCCGCTGCCGCACGGCGCCTGGGGCTGGCTGGTCGCGAGCACCGCGATCCATGCGCTCTACCTGCTGGCTGTCGTGCGCACCTACGAACTGGCCGACTTCTCCGCCGCTTACCCCATCATGCGCGGCCTCGCCCCGCCGATGACCGCGATCGTCTCGCTGGCGTTGCTCCACGAACGGGCCAGCGCCATCCAGATCGCCGGCATCGCGATCGTCGCTGGCGGCATCCTGATCCTGTCGATCGGCCGCCATCTGTCACGCCAAGCGCTGGGCTGGGCAGCGATCTGCGGCGGCTGCACCGCGGCCTATACCGTCGCCGACGCGCACGGCGTCCGCGCCGCGCCGACAGTGGCGAGCTTCATCGTCTGGGATTTCGTGCTGATGGGTCCGATGATCGTTGCCCAGTTCGCGGTGATGACACGCGGCGCGGTCTTCGCCGACATGCGGCGACAATGGGGACCCGGCGCGATCGCCGGCGCGCTGTCGATCGGCACCTATGGTCTTGCGCTGGCCGCCTTCGCTCGCGGCCCCACCGCCCCGCTCGCCGCGCTGCGCGAGACGGGCATGGTGACGGCGCTGTTGATCGGCGTGTTCTGGCTACGCGAACCCGTGACGGCACACCGTATCGCCGCGATCGGCGCGATCCTCTGCGGCGCGGCGCTGATCCTGCTGCGCTGACCCTACCGCCCGCGCCGCAACACGATATAGAGCGCGCCTTGCCCGCCGTGTCGCGGATGCGCGCCCCGTACTGCCGCGATCGCATCGGCGTGGCGCGAGGCGGCGAGCCAGTCGGCGATCGCCGCGCGGATCGCGCCGCGGGCGTGCGGGCGCTCGCTCTCGGGGCGCGGTGGCTTGCCGGTCACGAGCAGCAGCACGCGGTCGCCCCGGGCGATGGCGCGGGCAAGGCCATCGTCGAGCAACGCATGCGCCGACGACAGGCTATGCCCGTGCAGGTCGATCGAGCTGTCGGGGATGACGATCCCGCGCGACAGCCTTTTGTCCCAGCCACCGTCCAGCGTGTTCTGCCGTGGCGGCGCGGGCGGGGCGGCCATGCGCGTCGCTGGTGCCGGCGCCGGACCAAGCGCGCGGGTCAGCGCCTTCGACGGTTTCGTCGCCTTGGCCGGCGCGACGGGCGTGGGGGCGGCGGGCCGCGCCGCTGGCACGACGCCGCGCAACGGCTTCACCGTCGCCATCACCCGCGCCCATAGGTCGGCTTCGTCAGGGTTGAGTTGGCGCACCGACCGTCGTTCCGAACGAGGTGCTCTGGACACGCGCCAGCGTGCCGCGGGGCAGCAGCAGGAACGCGGTGCCGCGCGCCGCCATGCCGCCCGCGGTTGCTTCCGCTACCGGCCCTGCACCCCAATAGGTGTCGAAGCGGTTGCTGCCCTTGATCGCACCACCGGTGTCCTGCGCCACCCACAGGCCGCTCGCGTCCTGCCGGTCCATCGACAGGAAGACGGGCGCGCCCAGCGGCACATATTTCACGTCCGCAGCCGCGCTGACCCCGCCATTGACCACATAGCCCATCGCGCCCACCGGCGGCGTGTCGAGCTCGCGGAAGAAGACGAAGCTCTTATTCTCCTCCATGATCGCGCGGCCCTCCTCGGGGTGCGCGCGCAGCCAGGCGACGATGCCCTGCATCGACGTCTGGCCGGTCTGGAGAAGCCCGCGCGCCTTCATCAGCGCGCCGATCCCCGTATAGTCGCGGCCGTTCTGCGTATCGTAGCCGACCCGCATGACCTCACCGTTCGGCAGCCGCAGCCGACCCGACCCCTGGATCTGCAGGAAGAACACCGCCGCCTCGTCCGCGCCCCAGGCGAGCACCGGTGCCTTGCCCTGCAACGCCCCGCGGTCAATCGCCGCGCGGTCGTAATAGGGGACCAAGGCGCTGCCCTGCACCCGCCCGCGCACCTTCTTGCCCTTCAGCGCATCGCTGAATTGGCCGAGGTCGACATCGATCAGATCGTCGGGCCGGGCGTAGATCGGCACCTCGTAACCGGCGCGCCGCTCTCGCGACGCCGCGATTTCGGGCTCGTAATATCCGGTGGCGAAGGCTCTGCCGTCGCCGACCTGCACCGCCTCGAAATAGGTCGCGAAGAACTGCCGGGCCCCGCCGCGCGGCACGGTCGCCGCCGCGGCACAGGCCGGCTGCCAATCGGTGCCGCGCGTCAGGCCGGAGGCGTCGGTGCGGCGCATCAGGCCGGGGCAGCTGGTCAGGAACGCCTGACGGGCCGCCTCCGCCTGCGCCTCGGTGATCGGCAGCGTGTCGATCGCCGGTCCCGGCGTGACGCCCGCGGTCGCGGCCGTGGTGGCGGTCGGATCGACCGTCACCGGAGTCGCGAGCAATGGCGTCGACGGCTGGATGCGACCGTCGAAGCTGCGCCCGCTCGCAATGACGGTGGCCTGGCCTCCGCTGCCGCCCCGACGCGGCGGCGTGGTCGACGGTTGCGGTGGCCGCTTCGTCGTCGGCGGCGGCGGGGCATAGCCGCCATCCACCGGCACGATGCGCCCGCCACACGCACTGAGGGCGAGAGCCAGCGTAACGCCGGCCAAGGCGCGATGCCCGTTCATACGAAAACCCCGATTGTCCGCCCGCCCTGCGCGGGGCAACGAGCTATGGCTGTGCCGAAGCGGCGTGTGTGGGGCAAGGGCGATGCGGCTGTGCCGACGCCGTTCCGTCGCGCAGCCGGCACCGTGTGGCGTACGACGCTCACACCTCGTCGGTGTCGGCGAGCTTCCAGTTGGGATCGCGGCTCTTCAGCGTCCGCGAGAAGGTCCACAGGTCATGCGTCTCGACCGCATCGGTCAGCGACCCGGCGACCACCTGTCCCTCGGCATCGCGCGTCACCGCGGCGATATCCGCATCGAAGCGCACCGTGATGCGGCCTTCACGGCCATCGAGCGCCGCATCGGTGATGACCGCCCGTTCGATCGAGATCAGGCGATTTTCCAGCGTCTCGCCCGCCTCGCGCCGCGCCGCGATCGCCTCGCCAAAGGCATGCGCCACGTCAGGCTGGGCCAGTTCGAACAGGCTCGCTTCGTCACCCGACCAGAAGGCCTCGAGTGTCATGCGATACGCCGCCTGCGCACCGCCCAGGAATTGCTGCACGTCGAAACCGGGCTCCGCACCGATGATCGCGCGCAACCCCGCCTCGGCCTGCGGTTCGATATTGCGGCCAACCGGCTCGCGCGTATCCGCCGCGGCGTCCACCGGGCGGGCGACCACGGGCAAGGCCGCCGTCGCGCGATCGTCGGCGGCGCGGGGTAACGGCTGCTGTTCGTGGCCGGTGCGCTTGCCGAGCACGCTGTACAGGCGCAGCGCCAGAAACGCCGCCACCATTGCGAGAAGTACTACGTAAAACACCGTGCCTCCGATCTTGACCGATACATAGGCCGAAAGCCGTTACGTTTCAAACCACAGCATCGATCCGTCTCCGCGGCCTTTACCGCCGTTGAAACAGTCCACCGGCGCTGCTAGGCGCGGGCGCCATCGGCATCGAACGTGCGAGGGGCCGCTTCGGTCCCACGGCCTCGCTGCTTCTTCACCGCTTTTTCTCGCGAAGGATTGTCTCCATGGCCGACCAGGACAACGGCACCACGATCGACACGCAGCCGACCGGCAATGGCGAAGACACCGCACCCGCGGCGGGCCTGATCTCGCAATACGTCAAGGATCTCTCGTTCGAGAACCCGAACGCGCCGGCGATCTTCCAGAACCCGAACCCGCCCGCGATCGACGTGCAATTCAACATCGGCACAGCGCAGGTCGGCGAGGAAGTCCATGAAGTCCTGCTCAAGATCGACGTGAAGGCAGAGGCCGAGGGCCAGACCGCGTTCATCGTCGACCTGACCTATGCCGGCCTGTTCGGCCTGCGCAACGTGCCGGCCGATGCGATCCAGCCGTTCCTGCTCGGCGAAGCGCCCCGCCTGCTCTTCCCGTTCGCGCGCCGCGTGCTGGCCGATTGCGTGCGCGACGGCGGCTTCCCGCCGCTGCTGCTCGAGCCGATCGACTTCGGCCAGCTCTACCTCGCGCAGGCGGAGCAGAACGGCGCCTTCTCGGTCGGCGACGTCGGCCACGCCTGATGTCTGATCGACGGGGCCGGGCGCCATGAACCTTACCAAGGCGCTCGGCTCGGTTGGCGGGCTCACGCTGACCAGCCGCGTGCTGGGGCTGGTCCGCGATTCGCTGTTCTTTCGCTTCGTAGGCGCAGGCTTCGCATCGGACGCGTTCATGATCGCGTTCCGCTTGCCCAACCTGTTCCGAGCCCTCTTCGCCGAGGGGGCGTTTTCCGCCGCGTTCATCCCGATGTTCAACCGCAAGGTGGCCGAGGGTGACAAGGCGAAGGACGGCAGCGGCCTGGCGCACGGCATCGCCTTTGCCGAAGATGCGCTGTCGATCCTGCTGCCGGTCCTGATCGTCATGACCGCGGTGATGGAAGTGGCGGCGTGGCCCGTCACCTACACGTTGTCGGGCGGCTTCAACGGCGTCGATCCGAAGCAATTCGATTTCGCCGTCCAGCTCGCGCGCCTCACCTTCCCCTATCTGCTGTTCATCAGCCTGGTGTCGCTGCTCGGCGGCATCCTCAATTCGCTCCACCGCTTCTGGGTGAATGCTGCGGCGCCGATCCTGCTCAACGCGACGCTGATCGCCGCGCTGCTGTTCTTCCATGACGACCTGCCGCTGATGACCGCGCGTAATCAGGCGATCGCGGTCACCGTATCGGGCGCGCTGCAATTGTTGTGGCTATGGTATGCCTGCCGCCGGGCGGGCGTGACGCTGCGCCTGAAGCTGCCCCGCCTGGGGCCCGATGTGAAGCGGTTGATGGCGCTGATCGGCCCGGCCGCCGCGGGTGCGGGCGCGGTGCAGATCAACCTCGTCGTGTCGACCGCGCTTGCCGCGCGCCTGCTGCCGTCCGGCTCCGTCTCGTACATCTACGCCGCCGACCGGCTGAACCAATTGCCGCTCGGTCTCATCGGCATCGGCCTTGGCACCGTGTTGCTGCCGACCATCTCGCGTCTGCTCGGTCGCGGCGAGGATGCGGCGGCGATGACGACGCAGAACCGCGGCATGGAGCTTGCGCTGCTGCTCACCCTGCCCGCCACGGTCGCGCTGGTCGTCTGCGGCGCGCCGATCGCCGCCGCGCTGTTCCAGCATGGCAAGTTCGATGCGACCGATACGCATTTCACCGCGCAGGCGCTCGCCGCCTTTTCGATCGGGCTACCGTCCTACATCCTCGTGAAGGTGCTGACGCCGGGCTATTACGCCCGCTCCGACACCAAGACGCCGGTGCGCTACGCGACGATCTCGATGGGCGTGAACCTGGCGCTCAACCTCGCGCTGATCGTGCCGCTCCAGCATATGGGGCCGCCGCTCGCCACCGCGATCGCCAGCACGGTCAACGTCGCGCTGCTGTATCGCACGCTCGTCAAGCGCGGCCAGTTCGTCGTCGACGCGCAACTCAAGCGCCGCGCGCCGCGCCTGCTCGCCGCCGCGCTCGCGATGGGCGCGGTGATGTACTTCCTCAACGATCTGTTCCAGCCCTACACCACCGGCGCCAGCCTGATCCGCTGGGCGGCGATGGCGGTGCTGGTCGGCACCGGCGCACTCGTCTATGCCGCCGCGGTGTTCGCGACCGGCGCCCTCAAGCCGCGCGACATCCGCCAGCTTCTCCGTTCCCAGTCCTAAGGTTCGTCCATGTCCGCACAGCGCCCCCTCCCGAAAAGAGTGGTGTCCGGTATCAAGCCCACCGGCAATCTCCACCTCGGCAATTACCTTGGCGCGGTGAAACAATGGGTCGCGATGCAGGATGCGATCCAGGCGGAGGGCGGCGAGACGATGTACTTCATCGCCGACCTGCACGGCCTGACCGAATTTATCGCGCCCGATCAGCTGCGCGCGAACACGATCGAAATGACCGCGACGATGATCGCCGCCGGCATCGATCCCGATCGCTCGATCCTGTTCAACCAGGCGCGCGTGCCCGCGCACAGCGAGCTCAGCTGGCTGCTCAACAATGTCGCGCGCGTCGGCTGGCTGAACCGCATGACGCAGTTCAAGGACAAGGCCGGCAAGAACCGCGAAGGCGCCAGCGTCGGCCTGTACGATTATCCGGTGCTGATGGCCGCGGACGTGCTGCTCTATAACGCCACGCACGTGCCCGTCGGCGAGGACCAGAAGCAGCATCTGGAGCTGGCGCGCGACATCGCGACCAAGTTCAACACCGATTACGGCGTCGAGCTGTTCACGCTGCCCGAACCCTTGGTCAGCGCCGCCGCGCCGCGGATCATGAGCCTGCGCGATGCGTCGGCCAAGATGTCCAAGTCGAACCCCTCCGAACAGTCGGTCGTCAAGCTGATCGACAGCGACGAGACGATCGCCGACAAGTTCCGCAAGGCGAAGACCGACCCCGACCTGCTGCCCGCCACCGTCGAGGAACTGGCGGAGCGGCCCGAAGCCCGCAACCTGCTGACGATCTTCGCCGCGCTCGCCGATCGCACGCCGCAGGACGTGCTCGGCGACTATGCGGGCAAGGGCTTCGGCGCGTTCAAGCCTGACCTCGCCGATCTCGCCGTCGCAAAGCTCGGTCCCATCCGCAACGAGATGGTCCGCCTGCTCGACGACCGCGGCGCGATCGACGCGATTTTGACCAAGGGCGCAGAAAAGGCGCGCGACCTCGCCGCCCCGGTGTTGCGGCAGGCGCAGGAAGCTATGGGCCTGATGCTTTAAGAGGACCACGCGCCAGTTGCTCGTCATTGCGAGCGCAGCGAAGCAATCCAGAGCCGGACCAAGACGCCCTGGATTGCTTCGCTGCGCTCGCAATGACGAACCAATCATGTCTGCGCGGTCATTTGGATCCGCCGCAGAAGGCTGCGACTTCAGCCTACCTCGTAGAAGTTGTTCTCACCGCGCGGGCAATTCTGCCGCAGCAGCGTAGCGCACCGACCGAGCGAACCGTCGCCGGTGCCACAGCTTTCCTCATAGTGGCCGCATCGATCGCACGTGACCTCGACACCGTCCACGAAGCCGTAATCACCTTCAACATCGACATAATTGGTTGTGCTAGCGACACGCATAACTCCACCTCCGTCGATGAGCGTATTCAGGCTAAGCTTCCAATTCCCGCATCAGCGTCCGCACCGCCGCGTCGATATCGCGGTCCTGATCGCGCAATTCCTCGATCTTGCGCACCGCGTGGATGACGGTCGAATGGTCGCGCCCACCGAACTTGCGCCCGATCTCGGGCAGCGAGCGCGTCGTCAGGCGCTTCGCCAGATACATGGCAATCTGGCGCGGGCGGGCGACGGCGCGGCTGCGGCGCGCCGACACCAGATCGAGCGGCTTCAGCTCGAAATGCTGGCTGACGAGCTTCTGGATCTCGTCGATCGTCACGCGCCGCTGCGCCCCGCGCAGCACGTCGCCCAGCGTCGTCAGCGCGAAATCCAGGTCGATACGGTCGCCGGTCAGCTGCGCATAGGCGATCACGCGGTTCAGCGCGCCTTCCAGCTCGCGGATGTTGGCGTGGATGCGCGCGGCCAGCAGGTCGAGCACCTCTGCGGGAACCTTTGCCTCGGGCAGGTCTGCGAGTTTCCTGTCCAGTATGGCACGGCGCAACGTGAGGTCGGGCGCCTTGATGTCGGCGACGAGGCCGACCGACATGCGGCTGATGATCCGCGCCTCGACGCCGTCCAGCGCTTGCGGGCACCGATCGGCGGAGATGACGAGGCGGCGGCCCGCCCCCATGATCTCGTTGATCGTGTGGAAGAATTCTTCCTGCGTCGAATCCTTGCCCGCGATGAACTGCAGGTCGTCGATCAGCAGCAGGTCGGCGCTGCGCAGCCGTTGCTTGAAGGCGTGCGTGTCGCGCGCCCGGAGCGCGCTGACAAAATCGAACATGAAGCGCTCGGCCGACATGCACAGCACGGTCGCATCCGGATGCTGCGCCAGAAACGCATGGCCGATCGCGTGCATCAGGTGCGTCTTGCCCTGCCCCGTCCCCGAATGGAGGAACAGCGGGCTGAACCGCGGCACACCCGGTTCGGCCAGCGCGCGCGCCGCGTTGAACGCGACGCGATTGGCCGCATCGACGACGAAGCGATCGAAGGTGAAGCGCGGATCGAGCGGCGGTCGCTCAGCACGCGGTGCATCGCTGGCGACGACGGCGGGGGCCGACTGCACGAACGGCAGCACCGCGGCGGGCTGCGGCGCGGGGGTCGCAGGCGCCTCGGCAACCAGCTTCACCGCCGGGGCCGCCACACGCGTCTCGATCGACACGCTGCGCACGCCGGGCAACAGCGCGCGGAATTCCAGCATCAGCCGGTCCGCATAATGATTGCGGACCCAGTTGGTCATGAAGGCGGATGGCAGCGCGAGGCGGATCGCATCGGGATCACCGTCCTCGATCAGCTCCATCGGCTTCAGCCACTGTTCGAACAACCGCGCACCGGCCGATTCGCGCAGGTTGCTGCGGACGCGCGCCCAGGCGCGTTGCGCCTCGCTCTCCGTCACCGCCGCTACCTGCCGATCGTTCAACGCACGCCCCTTCGTTACCGGAAGCGACGCGTGTCACCCCAGTGGCTGTAGTTCAGACAGACAGATCCCCCTTACGACCACCGGCCGTTCGGCATGCCCACGCTGTTCAAGTCCCCGCTGGCCCAGAACGGCGCCGCGGTGAAGGCGAGTTATGAAGCCTTGCCCGAGTCGATCAAGCCCCCCGCAGGTCACATTCCTGAAATAAAGAGGATTGACAGCCCTCCGCCCGCGGAAATGCGTTCGGAAATCTTATAAGCCTTTGATATTACGCCATTAATCCACGCAACCAGACCTGCAGGGACGACGGACTCGGGGCACGAATCGCGGTGAGTCCTGCCTTTCACTTTTCGTTCCAAACCCATCCGTTTTGGGCATCAAAAAAGCCCGCCGGGATGGTCCCGACGGGCTGATTTGCGGACGTGAAGGACGGCTCAGGCGAGCGCGGTCACGGCCTTGGTCAGACGCGCGAACTTGCGGCTCGCGGTGTTCTTGTGCAGCACGCCCTTGGCGACGCCACGGGCCAACTCCGGCTGGACGGCCGACAGCGCCGTGGTCGCAGCAGCCTTGTCGCCCGAAGCAAGCGCCGACTCGACCTTCTTGACGAAGGTCCGGATGCGGCCGACGCGGTTGCCGTTGATTTCGGCGCGGCGTGCGTTGCGACGGATGCGCTTCTTGGCTTGCGGCGTATTCGCCATTCGGTACGTCCTTGCGAGTAATGTGGTCAGTGTAAAAGAGGCGCCGGGAACACCCTACGCCGTCTCGAAGGCAGCGCCCTTAGCGATTGCGGGAGGCGGGGTCAACCTTGGGAGTGACATGACGCCCCCTTCTCTGCCCAACTTTTCGTCTTCCCCGCGCACGGTCGTCATCCCGACGCATGGTCGTCATCCCGACGCATGGTCGTCATCCCCGCGAAGGCGGGGATCCATAACCTCTAACGTCGGAGATGGAGCTGAAAGGGTAGCGTGTCTGGATTCCCGCCTGCGCGGGAATGACGAATGCAGGGCCCATGCAGAAAGCCAAACCCTACCCCCTCTGACACTTCGGACAATAAAATGTCGACCGCCCGCTATCCACCCGCCGCTGCACCGTCCCACCACAAGCGCACGGTTCCCCCTCGCGGCCATAGACCAGGAATTGCTTGGAGAAATACCCCAGCTCGCCGTCCGGCCGGGCATAGTCGCGCAGCGTCGATCCGCCGGCCTCGATCGCCGCAAGCAGCACGTCGCGTACCGCCACCGCCAGCGCCTCGAGTCGCTTCACAGATATTTGACCCGCCGGCCGCGTCGGCGATATCTGCGCCACGTGCAGCGCTTCGCACACATAGATGTTGCCAAGGCCCGCAACGATCCGCTGGTCGAGCAGCATTGCCTTGATCGGCGCCGCGCGGCCCTGCAACGCATCGTGCAGATAGGCCCCGGTGAAGCCCTCCCCCAGCGGCTCCGGCCCCATCGCCGCGAAGGGCGGATACGCGTCGATCGCCGCCGTCTCCCACAGATCGAGGAAGCCGAATCGCCGCGCGTCGTTGAGCGCCAGGCTGCGCCCCTCCCCCGTCTCGATCAGCAGGTGATCGTGCGCGAGTCGCTCGGCCGGGTCGACGCGCCAGCGCCCCGACATGCCGAGGTGGAAGATCAGCGTATCGCCGCGATCGGTATCGATCAGCCCGTATTTGGCCCGCCGGCCCAGCGCCGTCACCATCGCGCCCGTCAGCCGCTGGCGCAGGTCGACCGGGATCGCCTTGCGCAGATCGGCACGGCGCGGCTCGACATGGGTCAGGCGCTGGCCGGCGAGCACGGGGGTCAACCCGCGAACGGTGGTTTCGACTTCGGGAAGCTCTGGCACGCCGCCAAAGCTAGGTAGCGTTTGCTCCCGCCACAAGCCACGGCTAGGGCGGGTGCCATGACCGATACCGCCCCCACCGGAACCGTCTCCTTCGGCTACGAAGATGTCGCGCCGGACGAGAAAACCGCCCGCGTCGGCGGCGTCTTTTCCAGCGTCGCCAAGAACTACGACCTGATGAACGACGCCATGTCGGGCGGCATGCACCGGCTGTGGAAGGACCGCTTCGTCCGCCGTCTGCAACCGCGCGAGGGCGAGCAGGTGCTCGACATGGCGGGCGGCACCGGCGACATCGCCTTCCGCATCGCGGAATCGGGCGCGTCGGTGACGGTCGCGGACATCAACCCCGATATGCTCGCGGTCGGCATGGAACGCGCGGCCAAGCGCGGGCTCGACAGCCTCGTCTGGACCGAGGCGAATGCCGAGACGCTGACCTTCCCGGACCGGTTCTTCGACGCCTACACCATCGCCTTCGGCATCCGGAACGTCACCGATATCCCCAAGGCGTTGCGCGAGGCGCATCGCGTGCTGCGCCGCGGCGGCCGCTTTTTCTGCCTCGAATTCTCGACCACGACCTGGCCGGGGTTCAAGGAAGTCTATGACGGCTATTCGCACAAACTGGTGCCCAAGCTCGGCCAGCTGCTGGCGCAGGATGCCGACAGCTATCGCTATCTGATCGAATCGATCCGCCGCTTCCCCGACATGCCGACGTTCAAGGGCATGATCGCCGACGCAGGCTTCGTGCGGACGAAGGTGGAACCGATCATTGGCGGCCTCGTCGCGATCCATTCGGGCTGGAAGATCTGATGGCGCACCGACCATGCTCCTCCCGGACGGGAGGGGCGCTCGCGTGACGACCTCCGTCGTCCATATCTGGCGACTGCTGAAGTGGGGCCGCATCCTCGCGCGCCACGGCGCGCTGCGCGGGATCGAGCAGGACCGCAACACGCCTGCCCCCGTCCGCCGCCTCGCCCGCGTCGCCCGCTTCGGCGCGCGCGTGCCGGCCACGCCGCGCTACGCCGATGCCTTCCAGGCGATCGGCCCCGCCGCGATCAAGCTCGGCCAGACGCTCGCGACCCGGCCGGACCTCGTCGGTGACGTCGCGGCCAACGACCTGCTGCGCCTGCAGGATCAGCTGCCCCCCGTGCCCTTCGACACGATCTGCGCCGCGATGGAGGCCAGCCTCGGCCGTCCGCCGAGCGCCGTCTTCGCCCAGATCGACGAAACCCCGGTCGGCGCCGCGTCGATCGCACAGGTCCATCGCGCGATCACCACCGATGGCCGGCAGGTCGCGGTGAAGGTGCTGCGCCCGGGCGTCGAGGCGGATTTCACGCGTGCGATCGACACCTATCAATGGGCCGCCGCGCAGCTCGAAGGGCTCGGCGGCGAGGCCAAGCGCCTGCGCCCCCGCCTGACGGTCGAGAATTTCCGCCGCTGGACGCTGCGCGAACTCAACTTCCAGCGCGAAGCCGCCTCCGCCTCTGAACTCGCCGAGGCGATGACGGCGGAACCCGATTTCGTCGTCCCCGCGATCGACTGGCAGCGCTCGTCGACGCGCGTGCTGACGATGGAATGGATCGACGGCATCAAGCTGTCGAACCGTCAGGCGCTGATCGACGCCGGCTATGACGTGAAGAAGCTCGCCAACACCTTGGTGCAGGCGTTCCTGCGCCAGGCGATCGCCGAGGGCTTCTTCCACGCCGACATGCACCAGGGCAATCTGTTCGCCCTGCCCGGCGACAAGATCGCCGCGATCGATTTCGGCATCATGGGCCGGATCGACCGACGCGCGCGGGTGTGGCTGGCCGAAATCCTCTACGGCCTGATCACCGGCAATTACAAACGCGTCGCCGAAATCCATTTCGAGGCGGGCTATGTCCCCGCGCACCACAATGTCGCCGAGTTCGCGACCGCGCTACGCGCCGTGGGCGAACCGATGCGCGGCCTGCCGGTGAAGGACATGTCGATCGGCATGATGCTCGACGGCCTGTTCAGCATCACCCGCGATTTCGACATGGTGACGCAGCCGCACCTGCTCCTGCTCCAGAAGACGATGGTGATGGTGGAGGGCGTGGCGACCAGCCTCGATCCCGATATCAATTTGTGGGAATCGGCCGCGCCGTTCGTCCGCGAGTGGATCCGCACCGAGTTGGGGCCCGAAGCCGCGATCGCGGATCGCCTGATCCAGGACGTCCGCACCATCGCCGGCCTGCCGGAACTGATCCGCCGGATCGAGGCGCGCTACCCCGCACCCGGCGGCGAGCCCCCCGCCCCGCCACTGCGCGAGATCGAGGTCGTGCGCATCGGCGGCGGCTGGCGCTATGCCGCGGTCGCCGTGCTGACCGCCTGCGCCAGCGTGGCGGCGACGTGGCTGGTGCTGCACTGACGCCGATGCTGCGCCGGCCGCTCGTCCCGCTCTGGATCGCGCGCCCGTCGCGCTTTGCCGGGCTGAACGTGCGCGATTCCTGGTTGGTGGTAGTGGCGCTCGTCGGGCTGCTCCTTGCGACGCTACTGGTCTTCGCGACGCCGGTCCCGGCTGCGGCGACCGACGGCGCGCGGGCCACCGACGGCCAGACCGACATCGCGCTGTACGACGGCATCGTCGAGGCGGTGCGCCACGGCGCGTCTTATTATCCTGCCGCGATCGATGCGATGCGCGCGGGCGACTATCCGCTGCGGCCCTTCGTCACCGTGCGGCTGCCGACGCTTGCCGTGGTGGAGGCCGCCCTGCCCGGACCTCTTGTACTGGTGCTGCTCGATCTGCTGGCAGCGACCGTCGTCGTCGCCTGGTGGGTGCGGCTGCGCGGCGTATTCACGCGCCTGCTGCCGCGGATCGTCGCGATGATGCTGCTCGCCGCGGGGCTCATTCCCTTCGTCCAGCCGAGCCTGTCCGCCTTCCATGAAATCTGGGCGGGCCTGCTCCTGGCGCTGTCGCTAGCACTCTACCGCGTCCGCGATCCGCTGCCCGCCATTGCCATCGGGCTTGCCGCCGCCGTGATCCGCGAGACGGCGGGGCTGTACCTGATCGTCATGCTGGCGATGGCGTTGGTCGAGGGACGCGGGCGTGAGGCGATCGGCTGGGCCATCGCCTGCGTACTGCTCGCCGCGGTCCTGGCGCTCCATGCGCATGCCGTCGCCGCCTTCGTCCGCCCGCTCGATCCCGTGTCGCCGGGCTGGTCGGGACAACTCGGCTTCGGCTTCTTCGTGCGGACGATGACGCTGTCGACGGGGCTGGCGCTGTTGCCGATATGGCTGACGGCCCCTCTCGTCGGCCTGTCGCTGTTCGGCTGGGCGGCGTGGCATACAGGTCTTGGCCTGCGGATTGTCGTCCTGCTCAGCGGCTATGCGTTGGTGCTGAGCGTCTTCGGCCGGCTCGACACCTTCTATTGGGGCTTGCTGATCGCGCCGGTGCTGCTCGTCGGCCTCGTCTTCGTGCCCGATGCGCTGCGAGACCTGTCGAGCGCCGTGTTCGACCGGCGGCGGATCACGGTAAAAAGGATCGTGCGATGAAACGTGTCCTCCTGATCGTCGGCGGCGGCATCGCTGCCTACAAGGCGTGCGAACTGATCCGCCTGCTCAGGAAGCGCGGCCATGCGGTGCGGTGCGTGATGACCGAGGGCGCAAGCCATTTCGTCACGCCGATGACGCTCGCGGCGCTGAGCGAGGACCAGATCTACACCAGCCTGTGGGACCTGAAGGACGAGGCGGAGATGGGCCATATCCAACTCAGCCGCCAGGCCGACCTGATCGTCATCGCCCCCGCGACCGCCGACCTGATCGCGCGCATGGCGGCCGGGATCGCCGACGATCTTGCAACCACGCTCCTGCTCGCGACCGACACGCCCGTTCTCGCCGCACCAGCGATGAACGTGAGGATGTGGCAGCATCCGGCGACCAAGCGCAACGTCGCGCAGTTGCGCCGTGACGGCATTATTGTGCTGGAGCCGGACGAGGGCGCGATGGCGTGCGGTGAATATGGCCCCGGTCGCCTGCCGGAACCCGAAGCGATCGCCGCCGCCATCGACCGCGCGCTCGCCCCGGCCGATACCCGCCTTTCCGGGCGCCATATCCTCGTCACCGCGGGACCGACGCATGAGGCGATCGATCCGGTGCGCTACATCGCCAACCGCTCCTCCGGGAAGCAAGGCTTCGCCATCGCCGGTGCGCTTGCGGCACTAGGGGCCGAGGTGACGCTGGTGGCGGGCCCGGTTGAGCTCGCCACGCCGCAGGGCGTCCGCCGCATCGACGTGGTGTCGGCACAGGATATGGCGGACGCGGTGCAGGCCGCACTGCCCGCGGATGCCGCGGTGATGGTCGCCGCGGTCGCCGACTGGCGCGTCGAGGCCGCGCCGCAGAAGGTCAAGAAGGGCGAGGCCCCGCCTGCGCTCACCCTGACCGAGAACGTCGATATCCTCGCCACGGTGGCGCAAGGGCCGAACCGCCCCCGTCTCGTCGTCGGATTCGCGGCAGAGACCGAACAGGTGATCGACCACGCCCGCGCCAAGCGCGATCGCAAGGGGGCCGACTGGATCGTCGCCAACGACGTGTCGGGCGACGTGTTCGGCGGCGACGCCAATACCGTGCATCTGGTGACGGCCCATGGCGTCGAGTCGTGGGAACGCATGGGCAAGGACGCGGTCGCGCTCCGGATCGCAGACCGCATCGCCGATGCGCTTATACGTTCTTGATACGTTCCGATTCGTTTGATAGCCTCACCCCCTGACACAAGGGGAGACGATGCATGAATCCGTACGTGACGCTGGGCGCCGCCGATACCGACGTGGCGCATGCTTTCTACGATGCCGTGCTGGCGACGATCGGCTGGTCGGCGCATGCCAGCTTTCCCGATTGGCGCGGCTATTCCGCGGGTGGCAGCGGCGACGGCCTGACGCTCTGGATCTGCAAGCCGTTCGACGGAACCCCGGCAACCGCGGGCAACGGCACGATGATGGCGTTCGGCGCCCAGACGCGCGACGAGGTCGACGCCTTTCACGCCGCGGCAATGGCGCATGGCGCGCAGGATGAGGGCGCGCCCGGTCATCGCGAGCATTACGGTCCCCATTGGTATGCGGCCTATTTGCGCGATCCGACGGGCAACAAGCTGGCCATCGTCCACAACAGCTGATCGTACCACATTCGACAAGCCCCGCGCCGGGGCGCTAAGAGCGACGCCATGACCGCCTTTACGATCCGCATCCAACGCCTACCCCATGGCGAAGGCCTGCCCCTGCCCGCTTATGCCACTGATGGCGCCGCGGGCATGGACGTCGTCGCGGCCGAGGCATTGACCCTGGCGCCTGGCGCGCGGGCGGCGGTCGCAACCGGCTTCGCCTTCGCCATTCCCGATGGCTTCGAGGTCCAGGTGCGTCCGCGCTCGGGGCTTGCCCTGAAACACGGCATCACCTGCCTCAACACGCCGGGGACGATCGACAGCGATTATCGCGGCGAGGTGAAGGTGATCCTGATCAATCTGGGCGACGCGCCGTTCCCGATCGCACGCGGCGACCGGATCGCTCAGATCGTGCCCGCCCCCGTCCAGCGCGCGGCACTGGAAAGTGTTGAAATTTTGGAGGATACTGCGCGGGGTAGCGGAGGATTCGGGTCCACCGGACGATGATGATCGCATGGTTCCTTGCAGCGCAGCTTGCCGTGGCATCGCCCGCACCGATGCCGCCGCAGGATTGGAGCACCTTGCGACCGCTGCCCTTCGCCCGGGCTGTCGATGATGGCATGACCCTGTCCGCGTTCGTGCGGAGCGAGGTGCAGGCCGGCCGATGCACCGCCGCGATCCAGACGGCCGCCGGCTGGACGCTCAAGGTCGATCTCGCGGTCTTGTTCTCCGCGGCGTCCCAGCCGCGACGCATCGTCCCCCGCGCCATCGGTTGCCCATCGGTCGAGCAATATTCTGCCGGCCTCGTGTCGAGCATGATGCGCAGCGGCACGCCTGTCGGCACGGTCGATCCCGGCAACTGGTATCGCACCAGCCTGACCTTTTCATGGCCGCAATGACGCGCCGGTCGAGCCGCTGCGCGTGATCCTGTCGGACGCCGAACTCACCCGCTACGCCCGCCACATCATCCTGAAGGACGTGGGGGGCGCGGGTCAGCAGCGCTGGAAACAGGCGCACGTGCTGGTGATCGGCGCGGGAGGGATCGGCTCGCCCGCGATCCAATATCTCGCCGCCGCCGGGATCGGCACGCTGACGATCGTCGACGACGATTCGGTCGATCTGTCCAACCTGCAACGCCAGACGATCTACACGACCGGGGACATCGGCCATCGGAAGGCCGAGACCGCCGTCGCCGCCGCCCGGCGGCTCAACCCGCATGTCGAGGCGCATGCGGTGTGCCAGCGGATCGATGCCACCTCAATCGCACCCCTGGTAGCGGACGCGCACGTCGTTCTGGACGGCTGCGACAATTTCGCGACGCGGCTGGCCGTAGCGGACGCCGCTTATGCCGCACGCGTGCCGCTGGTGTCGGCGGCAATCGGCCAGTTCGACGGACAGCTCGGCGTGTTCCGTGGCTGGGAAGCGGACAAGCCCTGTTATCGCTGCTTCGTCGGCGACGATCCCGAACGCGCGGGCGTCAGTTGCTCCGAAGACGGCGTGTTGGGGCCGATGGCCGGCATGATCGGCAGCTTGGCCGCGCTCGAGGTATTGCGCGCCCTACACCCCTTCGGCGCGGACGCGGCCGGCAAGCTGCTGCTCGCCGACACGCTCGACCTGCGCTTCCGTACCCTGTCGCTCCCCAAGGACCCCGGTTGCCGCACCTGCGGCGGCTGACGGATCAGCCGAGCAGCATCTGCGCGAAACTGCGCACCGCCGGGCCGATGTCCGGCCGCGCCAGCGCGAGCGCGAGGTTCGCCTGGATATAACCCGCCTTGTCCCCGCAATCGTAACGCGCGCCATCGAAGGTGAAGCCGTGGAACGGCTGCTGGCCGATCAACTGCGCCATGGCGTCGGTCAGCTGGATCTCGCCCCCCGCACCCTTTTCCTGGCGCTCGAGGATGCGCATCACTTCCGGCTGCAGAATGTAGCGGCCGGGGATCATCAGGTTCGACGGCGCGGTGCCCTTTGCCGGTTTTTCGACCAGCGCCGTGACCTCGGTCAGCCGCCCGTCTACTTTGCCCGGCGAGATGATGCCATATTTGTCCGTCTCGCTGTCGGCCACTTCCAACGCACCGACGATATTGCCGCCGACCTTGTCATAGGCCGCGACCATCTGGGCGACGAAGCCCGGCGTGCCGACCATCAATTCGTCGGGCAGCAAAACCGCGAACGGCTCGTTGCCGACGATCTCGCGCGCGCACCAGACAGCGTGGCCGAGACCTAGAGGCTCCTGCTGGCGGATGTAGACCGGGCTGCCCGGCTTCATGCGCGTGCCGTCGACGATCTCGAGGCTCTTGCCCCGCGCGCGCATCGTGTCTTCCAGTTCGTAGGCGATGTCGAAATGGTCTTCGAGCGCATGCTTGCCGCGGCCGGTGACGAAGATGATCTGCTCGATCCCCGCCTCGAGCGCCTCGTCCACCGCATATTGGATCAGCGGTTTGTCGACGACCGTCAGCATCTCCTTCGGCATCGCCTTGGTCGCCGGCAGGAACCGGGTGCCGAGGCCCGCGACCGGGAAAATCGCCTTGCGTACGCGCTTGATCGTCATCGGTGACCCTAAATCCGGCATGACGCCGCAGAAAAACGGCGCCAACGTTTACTCGCTTGTTAACGGGCGCCGCACTAACCTTCGGCAATGACTACGACAAGCCGCCCCCGAACTTTGGTCATCTTCGGCACCCGCCCGGAAGCGATCAAATTGTTCCCGGTCGTCCGGGCGCTGCAACAGGTCGATGGCATGGACGTCGTTACCTGTGTGACCGCACAGCACCGGGGCTTGCTCGATCAGGTGCTGGCGATCGCGGGCCTCACCCCGGATGTCGACCTCGACCTCATGGAGCCGGGCCAGTCGCTCGACCGGCTGACCGCGCGCCTGCTGACCGCGCTGGGCGAGGTGATGGATCGCATCGCGCCCAACCGCGTCATCGTCCAGGGCGACACCGCGACCGCCATGGTGGGGGCGCTCGCTGCCTATTATCGCAAGATTCCCGTCGCGCACGTCGAGGCCGGGCTACGCTCCGGCGACATCTATCATCCCTGGCCCGAAGAGGTGAACCGTCGCATCGTCGCGCCGATCGCCGACCTGCACTTCGCGCCGACCGAGACGGCGGCGGCGGCTTTGGCGCGCGAGAATGTGACGAAGGGCGTCCATGTCACGGGCAACACCGTGATCGACGCGCTGCACTGGACCCGCGCACGCATCACCGAACAGCCAGACCTCGCCAGCGATCTCGCCCCGCTGCTCGCTCGCTTCGCCGGCAGGCGGATCGTGTTGGTCACGACGCATCGTCGCGAGAATTTCGGCGACGGCATGGCGGCGATCGGGCGGGCGATCGCGCGGATCGCGGCACGGCCGGACGTGGCCGTGCTCTTCCCGATACACCCCAATCCCAATGTCGCGGCCGTCATGGACGCCGTGCTACCGGCCGCCCCGAACGTCGCGCGGATCGCGCCGCTCGATTATCCGCATTTCATCCGCGCGCTCGACGCCTGCACGATCGCATTGACCGACTCGGGCGGCGTGCAGGAGGAAGCACCCGCACTCGGCAAGCCCGTGCTGGTGATGCGCGACACGACCGAGCGGCCGGAAGGGGTTTCAGCGGGCACCGCGCGCCTCGTCGGCACCGACGAAGCGCGCATCGTTTCCGAAGTGTTCACCCTTCTCGACGACAAGGCGGCCTATACCGCCATGGCCCGCGCCCACAATCCGTTCGGCGACGGTCATGCCAGCAGCCGGATCGCAAGGATCGTCGCCGATGGTTTCGGACTCTGAATTGAAGGTCGTCGTCCTGGGGCTGGGCTATATTGGCTTGCCCACCGCCGCCGTGATCGCGCGCACCGGTGCGCGCGTGCTGGGCGTCGACGTCACGCCATCGGTGGTCGAGACGGTCAATTCGGGCCGCGTGCATATCGAGGAGGTCGACTTGGACGGCCTCGTCTCGGGCGTGGTCGCCCGCGGATCGCTGCGCGCCTCGCTGACGATCGAGCCGGCGGATGTCTTCGTCATCGCGGTGCCGACGCCCTTCGCCGACGATCATGCGCCCGACATCCGCTTCGTGCTCGACGCCGCGACGACGATCGCCGCCGTGCTGAAGGCGGGCGATACGGTAATCCTCGAATCGACGTCGCCGGTGGGCACGACCGAGCGGGTCCGTGACCTGCTCGCCCAATTGCGCCCCGACCTGCGCGTACCCGGCCGCGCCGGCGAAGCCGCCGACGTCGCCATCGCCTATTGCCCGGAACGCGTGCTGCCCGGCCGCATCCTCGTCGAGCTGATCGACAACGATCGCGTGATCGGCGGCATCACCCCGCGCTGCGCCCGCAAGGCACTGACCTTCTACCGCCGCTTCGTGCGCGGCGCGTGCGTCACCACCAATGCCCGCGCAGCGGAGATGACGAAGCTCACCGAAAACGCCTTCCGCGACGTCAACATCGCCTTCGCGAACGAATTGAGCCTCGTCGCCGACACGATGGGCGTCGACGTTTGGGAGGTGATCCGCCTCGCCAACCGCCATCCGCGCGTCAACATCCTGCAACCCGGCCCTGGCGTCGGCGGCCATTGCATCGCGGTCGATCCCTGGTTCCTGGTCCATGCCGATCCCGCCAACACGCCGCTGATCCGCACCGCCCGACTGGTGAACGACGGCAAGACCGATCACGTCATCGCCCAGGCCGCGGCGCTGATCGAGGCGCATCCCGGCGCGCCGGTCGCGTGCCTGGGCCTCGCGTTCAAGGCGAATATCGACGACTTCCGCGAGAGCCCGGCGCTCCGCGTCGCGCAGGCGCTCAGCGAACGGTTCGGTGCGCGCGTGAGCATCGTCGAGCCCTATGCCGACCGCCTGCCGCCCGCGCTGGAAGCCCATGGCGCGACGCTGATCGACATCGACACCGCCATCGATGCCTGCCCGATCATGATCGTGCTGGTCGATCATGACGTGTTCCGATCAGTGCCGCTGGAGGAGCGCGCCGACAAGCTGGTGCTCGATACACGCGGCATCTGGCCGGACCAGCCCGCCCCCCGATCGCCGCGCGACGCGCTCCGCCTCGCGGGTTGACGCCTGCCCGTCAGGCGCGGTTCAGGGTGTTGCCGCCACCGGTACGGCGCCCTATCTGCCCTGCCTGCTCGACTGACGGGATTTCATGCTCAAAAAGTTGCTACAGGGGCGCCGCGCGGCGGCCGCTCCCACCCCTGCGATCCCCGATGGCGAACGCGTCTATGCGGTGGGCGATATCCATGGCTGTGACGACCAGCTGAGCCGCCTGCTCAGCGCGATCGACGCGGACGACGCGGCGCGCGGGCGCGCGCAAACGACGTTGATCTTCCTCGGCGACCTGGTCGATCGCGGCCCGGCCTCGGCGGGTGTCATCGAGCGGCTGTACCGTCTGGCCGCAGACCGCCCCGCCACCCGGTTCCTGCTCGGCAATCACGAAGAGGTGTTCCTCGACGCACTGAAGGGCGACCCGAAGGCGCTACGCATGTTCTGCCGCATCGGCGGGCGCGAGACGATCCTGAGCTATGGCGTCGATTCCACCGAGTACGACCGGATGGACTATGACGAGCTGCATCAGGCGATGCAACGCCACGTGCCGGCCGAGCATCAGGCGTTCGTCGAGCGATTCGAAGACCTGATCGTAATCGGCGACTATGCCTTCGTCCACGCTGGCGTCCGCCCCGATACCGATCTGGCGGCCCAGCGCACCGCCGACCTGCGCTGGATTCGCAAGCCGTTCCTCGATCACAACGGCCCGCTGGAGAAGGTGATCGTCCACGGCCACACGATCAGCGAAGACCTCGACGTGCAGGGCTATCGCATCGGCGTCGATACGGGCGCCTACCAGACCGGCCGACTGACCGCGCTGGGACTGGAGGGCACCGAGCGCTGGACCGTGCAGGTCGGCTGACGGGCTGAAGGGATACTCTGGCCCGGTCAGGCGTTGTTGGCGCGGCATATGGGGGGGTTCATGCCGGACCGACCCCTGCTATGACCGCGGAGACGGCATCATCCGGTGTCGTATGAAATGCTGTCCGCGAGCGTAAACGGCCGGCGTGAGTGGTTGTCTTGTTTACCTGTTTATGGCAGGGCGACCGTGACGAACATGAAGAGGGAGTTTTTATGCGTCTTGGGAAGTATCTGATGGCCGCTGCGGCCGCGACGATGGCTGTTGCTCCGGCGGTTGCCGCTCCGGCGAACCCGGCGGCGAGCCTGTCGGTCGCCAAGTCGGTCCGCACCGGTTCGGTGTCGGGCAAGAAGAACGAGCTGGCCGGTGGCGGCATCCTGATCGCCGTTCTGGCGGTCGCTGCCGTGGCTGCTGGCATCGTCGTCGTCGCCGACGACAACAGCGGCAAGGCCGACAGCAACTAAGTTGCTGTGACAACTTCGGTTGGGAAATAGCGGTCTTCGGGCCGCTATTTTTTTGCCCGCCGTCTGCCGCCCGGTTCGCGGCTAGTGCGTGATGACATGGCGTTCATCCCCCTTCTCCGTTCGCCCTGAGCCTGTTGAAAGGCAGGGCGCCACAGGCGAGGTCGGCGCTTGCGGGCACCTGTGCTTCGCAAGCTCAGCACGAACGATTCTAAATCATGTCATCCGGCTCTAGCCCATGGCGGAGGGTTATCGTGATGATGCGACCCCAGCCCTTCCCGGTTGCCCCTGCCCCGCGCGCCCGCTAACCGGGCGACTTGATGCAAGCCTCCGATCACAGCCCCGCCGCCCAGCTTCCGGGCGGCGCCGTTTTCCCGCACCGGCACCTGACCGGCATCGACGGCCTCCAGCCGCATGAGATCGCCTTTCTGCTCGACGAGGCGGAAACGTGGATCGCCGCGAACCGCAACCATGCGGCGCCCGACAAACGCCTCGACGGCCTCACGCAGATCAACGCCTTCTTCGAAAACAGCACGCGCACGCTGCTGAGCTTCGAAATCGCGGGCAAGCGCCTGGGCGCGGACGTCGTCAACATGCATGCCGCGCAGTCGAGCGTGAAGAAGGGCGAAACGCTGATCGACACCGCGCAGACGCTGAACGCCATGCGCGCCGACGTGATCGTCATCCGCCATATGGCCTCGGGCGCGGTGCGGTTGATCGCGGACAAGGTCGACTGCCCGGTGCTCAACGCCGGCGACGGGCGCCACGAACATCCGACGCAGGCACTGCTCGACGCGCTGACCATCCGCCGCCGCCGCGGCAGCATCGCCGGCCAGCGCGTCGTGATCTGCGGCGACGTGCTGCACAGCCGCGTTGCGCGCTCCAACATCCTCGCGCTCACCGCGCTCGCCGCAGAGGTCCGAGTCTGCGCGCCCTCGACGCTGATGCCCAAGGCAGTCGAGCGGATGGGCGTCACCCCCTTCACCGATTTCGACAAGGCGCTGGTCGGCGCCGACGTCGTCATGATGCTGCGCGTCCAGAACGAGCGGATGGCAGGCGATTACATTCCGTCGAGCCGCGAATATCGGCTTCGCTACGGCCTGACGCCCGAGCGAATCGCCCGACTGCCCGATGCATTGGTCATGCACCCCGGCCCCATGAACCGCGGCGTCGAGATCGATTCGAGCGTCGCGGACGGGCCGCAATCGGCGATTACCGAACAGGTGGAGATGGGGGTGGCGGTGCGCATGGCCTGCCTCGACGTCCTCACCCGCCGCGCCCGCAAGGTGGAGGGCTGGGCATGAGCGTGATCGGCTTCATCAACGCCCGTCTCGCCTGCCCCACCGGCGGCGTCCGCGACGGCAGCCTGCTGGTCCGCGACGGCGCGATCGTCGCCAGCGGCACGATCGACCTGCCCGCCGATGCGACGATCGTCGATTGCGGCGGCAAGACGCTCAGCCCCGGCATCGTCGACCTCGGCGTATTCCGCATCGATCGCGCCGCCTTCCGGGCGGGCGGCATCGTCCGCGTCGCGCTGATGCCGGATGGCAATCCGGTGCTGGACGATCCCGGCATCGTCCAGCGCGCCGCACTGATCGGCAAGCCCGACCTGTGGATCCACCCCATCGCCGCGGCAACGCGCGGCCTGGCCGGGGCAGAGATGGCGGAAATGGCGATCTGCGCGTCCGCGGGCGCGCGTGCGGTCGGCACGGGTCGCGGCTGGATCGCCGATTCGGGCGTCATGCTGCGCGTCCTCGCCTACGCGCGTGACCTCGACATCGTCGTCGTCGCGCATGCCGAAGATGGCGCGTTGACCGCGGGCGCCGTCGCGACCGATGGCGAGACGGCGACGCGACACGGCCTGCCCGCCGCCCCCGCCGTCGCCGAAGCCTTGGCCGTCGCGCGCGACCTGATGCTGGCAGAGGAAACCGGCGCCCGGCTCCATATCCGGCAGGCGACCACCGCTGCGGCCTTCGACCTGATCCGTGCCGCCAAGCGCCGCGGAGTCCGCGTCACCTGCGGTATCACGCCCGCCCATCTGCATCTGTCGGATATCGCGATGAGCGATTTTCGCACCTACGCCCATGTCTCTCCACCGCTGCGCAGCGAGAGCGACCGGCAGGCCGCCCGCGCCGCGATCGCGGACGGGACGATCGATGTGCTGTGCTCGGGCCACGATCCGCACGGCCCGGAAGCGAAGCGCCTCCCCTTCGTCGATTCGGCGGCCGGCATGGCGGGCGCAGAGACGCTGTTGCCGCTGGGGCTGATGCTGGTGCGCAACGGGCTGCTGCCGCTCGAACGGCTGCTGGCGATGCTGTCGGTCAACCCTGCGCGCGTGCTGGGACTGGAGACGGGTACGCTCGCCGCCGGGCAGCCGGCGGACCTGATGCTGTTCGATCCGGAAACGCCGTGGCAGGTCGATGGCACCGCCTTCGCCTCAGAAGGCAATACACCCTTCGACGGCCTGCCCGTACAGGGCCGCGTGCTCCGCGTGTGGAAGGGCGGGCGCGAGATCGCCTAGGCGACCTGCGCTCCCGGTTTGCTCGTCAGCGCGACGCCAGTTGCACCGGCGTCCGCAGCCATTGCGCGATGCGATCCCCCGCCTCGCGGCGGACGAAGCAGGCGCCGCCCTTGGCGCGATAGGCGCGGCACATCTGCACCGCCGCATCGCGGGTAAAGCCACCCAACGACAGACGATACAGCGACCCCTGTTCGGCGGCGAAGCGCGCGCTCGTCGGCTGATGACCGGACAGCGAGGCGAAACGGCGCGTCGCATTGGCCCAGCCCGACCGGGCCACCGCCGGGTTGCTGAACGCACCCAATTGGACGAACCAGTCGCCTGCCGGCGCGGATCGGGCGAGCGGCGTCGCCGCAGGCACGTCCTGCACCACATGGCGCTGACCACTGCCAGCAAGCGCCAGCTTGGCGGGGGTGGCATCGGCGCGGATCAGCATCGTCGGCGCTGGCTGCACCGCATGGTGCTGCGGTGGGAGGTCGACCTTCGCGAATTGGACCGCCGGTGCGGGCGCCTCGGCAGCGACCGGCGTGGGCGTCTCGACCGCGGCCGTCTGCACCGGCGCATCCGGCATCGGCGTCACCGGCGTCGGCGCGTTGAGTGCCAGCGCCACCGGCCGGCCCGCATCAGCAACCGGCCGCACGCCGAGCAGGCTCGCGACCTGATCGGGCGCGCCCTTCGGCTGGGTGAAGGCGGCCCACTGCTCCATCCGTGCGTCGAGATCGGCGGACGACATATCCGCCGCCGCGGCGATCCGCGCCATGTCCCAGCGCCCGGCGAGCGCATAGCTCAACGCCAGGTTCTGGCGGATCTTCGCGGTCGCGCCCGGCGCGCGCGCCGCAGCGTCGAGGATCGTGATCGCGCCCGCCGGATTACCGGCCAGCGCCGTGGCAAGGCCCAGGTCGGCGGCGGGGATATCCTTGGCATGGGCGTCCAGCGTCGCGCGCGCCGCGGACCAGTCGCCCGTCGCGATCTGCGCCAGTGCGAGGTTGAGCGCGGCCTTGCCGTTGCCCGGCATCAGGTCGACGACATCGGCAAAGGTGTCGCGCGCCGACGCGAAGCGCCCTGCCTGCAGATAGCCCTGGCCCAGCAGCATGCGATAGCCCGCGTCGCGCGGTGCCTGCGATACCGCGCTTTCGGCATAGGCCACCGCGGACGGGTCCCGCGTCGCCAGTGCGCGCGCGGCCTTTTCGGCGTCGCGGTGCGCCGCCTTGGCGGTACGCGCCGCCGCGCGGTCGCTCGCCTTGGCAAGGTGATTGCCGGTCGCGGTGCAGCCGACCATCGTGCCGCCGAGCACGAGCGCGGACAGGCCGAGCGACAGTATGAGACGCGGTGTCATCGGATAAACCCCCAGTGTTTCGCGACCCTGGTGCGGTGCGGCCGGGTCATGGCCGAGTCCTTGCGCGCGACAATTGCGCGACGAGCGTATCGACCTCGGGCACCGCGACGAGCAGCGCGTCGAGGGCGTCGGTCAGCAGATCCTGTGCGGATCGATCGGTGATGGCGCTGGCCAGCCGCAGCCGCAGATGCCGATCGGCATCGATGCGCAGCGCCAGGGCCGTCTGCCCTTCGGTTGGCGTCTCGCGCTGGATGCGCTGGGCTGCGGCGAGGGAGACCTCGGCCACGGCGGCGGGTCGGCCGATTTGCGCCGCGAGCAGGTCGCGCTGGACGAGCACGGGTGGAACGCTGTCTGCCGCCCCCATGTCGTTCCAGCCGAGGTCATCGCTCTGGCTGGGGGGAAAGCTCATCAGTGCGCCGCTGCGCATCGCCGGCCGCGCCTGTCCCTTGCGGGCGAGCAGGCCGGACGACAAGGCCGCCATCGGCTTGGACGATGCGGTCACGCGATCAGCCCCCGATCACCCGGCGACCGAAGCCACCGCCCGCCGGACGCGCGCCGAAGCCGGCATGGCCCGACGCATTCGGCACGCTGAACACGGTCCGGCGGAAATTCTTCTCCAGCCGGTCGGCGACAAACGTCCACAATTCCGTGATCTCTGCCGCGGATCGTCCGTCCGGGTCGACCTCCATCACGGTTCGGCCATCGATCATAGACGCCGCGTAATCGGTGCGCTGGTGAATGGTGGTGGGGGCGACGGTGCCGTGCTGCGACAACGCGATCGCGGCCTCGCTGGTAATCCGAGCATGCGGCGTCGCACCGTTGATGACGAACACCACCGGCTTGCCCGCCCGCTCGCACAGATCGACGGTGGCACCCACGGCGCGCAGATCGTGCGGGCTGGGCCGCGTCGGCACCACGACGAGTTCGACGACGGCGATGACGCTCTGGATCGCCATGGTGATCGCTGGCGGCGTATCGATCAGTGCCAGCTTGAATCCCTGCTGCCGCAAGACTTCCAGGTCGGCCTGCAACCGCGCGACCGTGGTCTGCGCGAAGGCAGGAAAGTCGGCGGTCCGCTCGTTCCACCATTCGGACAGGCTGCCCTGCGGGTCGATGTCGATCAGCACGACGGGACCATTGCCGGCCATCTGCGCCTGCACGGCGAGATGCCCCGACAAGGTCGTCTTGCCCGACCCACCCTTTTGCGATGCCACCGCGAGGACGCGCATAGCTTCCCTTCGAACCGTCCAAATCTGTCGCGATACCTGTCAGATCGAGGCTAAGAACCGGTTAATGGGACGGTGTGCGGCGATCCCACTTTGCCTTGCGCGATCTGGCGGGGCATGGTGGCGGCAACACGGGATCAAAAAGGGCAGCGGAATGCGGAACTTCGGTGGACTCGCACGCGCGGCGCTGGCGGCGGGCATGGCGCTCGCCACGCCGGCGGGCGCGCAGAGCGTCAAGGCGGGCGTCGACGCCTGGGGTCGCGGCGATTACGACGGCGCGGTCGCACAATGGCGCGGGCCGGCGGTGGCGGGCGACGCCGATGCGCAGTTCAACCTCGGCCAAGCGTACAAGCTTGGCCGCGGCGTGCCGGTCGATCCGGCGCTTGCGGAAAGCTGGTTCCGCAAGGCGGCGCTCCAGGGCCATTATCAGGCGCAGGACAATTACGGGCTCGCGCTGTTCCAGTCGGGCCGCAAGGCCGAAGCCGCGCCGTGGCTGGAAAAGTCGGTCGCCCGCGGTGAACCGCGCGGGCAGCTGGTGCTCGGCACGATGCTGTTCAACGGCGACGGCGTGCCGCGCGACTATCCACGCGCCTATGCGCTGATGACCCTGGCCTCGCAGGCCGGTCTGAAGGCCGCGTCGGAAACGCTGGCGCAGATGGACCAGTACATCACCCCGGCCGACCGCGAGCGCGGCACGGCGCTGGCCCAGCGGTATCGCGACGAGCTGCGCAATGCGCCGCCTGCCGCCCAGCGCAACACCGCGGTGGCGACGACCAGCGTGCCGCCCTCCCGCTCCGTCGAAACGCCTCGGCCCGCCAAGACGCCGCCGCGCAAGCCGGAGGACGTCATCCCGCCGCACCAGCGCTCGCCCGATCGCCCGGTCAACGACCGGATCGCGCCGCATGAACCGATCCGCAAAGCGCCGGCCGCCGCCGCTGCCCCTGCCGCCATGGGCGGATCGTGGAAAATCCAGCTCGGCGCGTTCAGCACCCAGGCGAATGCCAGCACGCAATGGGCGCGCGTCCGCGGCAAGCTGGGTGGCGCGCAGCCCGTCTACGCCAAGGCGGGCAACGTGATCCGGCTGCAGGCCAGCGGCTTCGCCAACAAGGCCGCGGCGCAAAAGGCATGCGCGGCTTCGGGCGTGTCCTGCGTGGTGGTGGCGCCCTAATTTCGGCGTGGTTCGAGCGGCCTGCCCTCCCCGTCACCCCGGACTCGTTCCGGGTGACGGGGTGGATGCGGATCGTCGCCTACGCCGCCCAATCCTTGCGCGCATAGCCCTGCGCGTAGAGCAACGCGCTCAAATCGCCATGATCCACCCGTGCCGCGGCCGCGGCCGCGACGATCGGCTTGGCGTGATAGGCCACGCCCAGCCCCGCCGCGCCGATCATCGCAAGATCGTTCGCGCCGTCCCCCACCGCCAGGCTCAGCGCCGGGTCGATCCCACGCTCCGCGATCGCGGCACGCAGCGTCTCCTCCTTGGTCGCCGATCCTACGATCGGCTTGGCGACCGTGCCCGTCAGCCGGCCGTTCTCGATCAGCAACACGTTGGCGATTGCCCGATCGAAGCCGATGTCCGCCGCCACCGGCTCGGCGAACCGCGTGAAGCCGCCCGACACCAGCACCGCATGCCCGCCCTGCGCGCGCATCGTCCGCACCAGCGCCTTGGCACCCGGCATGATCGTCACCCGCTCGGCAAGACATTGCGCGATCACGTCTTCGCTCAGGCCCTTTAGCAGCGCGACGCGGGCGTCCAGCGCCCCTTCGAAGTCGAGCTCGCCGCGCATCGCCGCCTCGGTGACGGCAGACACCTCCGCCTTGATCCCGGCATAGTCCGCGAGTTCATCGATGCATTCGACGGTAATCATCGTCGAATCCATGTCGGCGACGAGCAGCGCTTTCCGCCGCGAGGCGGTCGGTTGAACGATAACGTCGGTGGCGGCAAACGCGCCCTCCAGCGCGCCGCGCCCCGCTGCCGCATCAAGGGCGAACGGGACATCCGCCGCGACGCCCTCGTCCAGCCACGCCGCCGCGCCGGGCGCACATCCCGCCGCCGCCAGCCGGTCGACTGCGGCCGACAGGTCGCCTCGCGTCAGCGCTTCGCCTATGAGCGTTGCCGTGAACATGTCCGTCTCCCACCCCAAACCGAGCGTCGCGCTCATCGCAGGGCCGACCGCCAGCGGCAAGTCCGCTGCAGCGATCCGGATCGCCGAGCGCCACGACGGCGTCGTCATCAATGCCGACGCGAGCCAGGTCTACGCCGACCTCCGAATCCTCACCGCCCGCCCCGATGCCGCGGAAGAGGCGCGCGTGCCGCATCGCCTGTTCGGTCATGTCGACGGTGCCGACGCGCGTTATTCCGCCGCACGCTGGGCCGACGAGGCGCGCGCCGCGATCGACGCCGTCCATGCCGAGGGTCGCCTGCCCATCCTGGTCGGCGGCACCGGCCTGTACATGCGGACGTTGCTCGACGGTATCGCGCCCGTGCCCCCGATCGACCCCGCCATCCGCGCCGACGTGCGCGGCCTGCCGGTAGCCGAGGCGCATCGTCTGCTGTCGCAGGAAGACCCCGCGGCCGCCGCCCGCCTCGCCCCGGCCGACACCACGCGGGTGGCACGCGCATTGGAAGTGGTGCGCGCGACCGGCCGGCCACTCGCGCATTGGCAGGCGCAGCGGGTCGGCGGTATCGGCGACCGCATCCGGCTCGCCGCCGCGATCCTGCTCCCCGACCGTTCGTCGCTGTTCGACCGGATCGACGCCCGCTGCGAGACGATGTTCGCCAACGGCGCGATCGAGGAAGTCGCCACGCTGCTCGCCCGTAAAGACCTGCCCGCCGACGCGCCGATCCGTCGCGCAATCGGCGTGCCGCCGATCGGCGAATATCTGCGCGATGCGACCTCGCGCGACGCCGCACTGGCACAGGTTCAGCTCGACACGCGGCGCTACGCGAAGCGGCAATATACTTGGTTTCGCCATCAACCGCCCGAAGAATGGCACATCGCGACAGAATCGAATGAAATCGATGTCGCCATAGCAAGTTTATTATAGAAAAGGGTTGACCCCCCTGGCCCGTCCGGCTACCCGCGCCGCACCAAACGCAATTCTGGTGGAGACGAACCGTGGGCGAAAAGAGCGGAGCAGACATCCTGGTCGAGGCGCTGTGCGATCTCGGCGTGGAGGTCGTGTTCGGCTACCCCGGCGGGGCGGTCTTGCCGATCTATGACGCGATGTTCCGGGCGAACGCCAACGGCACGCGGATCAAGCACATCCTCGTCCGCCACGAACAGGCGGCGACGCATGCGGCGGAGGGCTATGCCCGCTCGACCGGCAAGCCCGGTGTCGTCCTCGTCACCTCCGGCCCCGGCGCGACCAATGCGGTCACCGGCATCACCGATGCTTTGCTCGATTCGATCCCGATGGTCGTCATCACCGGCCAGGTTCCGACCGGGCTGATCGGCACAGACGCGTTCCAGGAAGCCGACACGGTCGGCATCACGCGTCACTGCACCAAGCACAATTACCTGGTAAAGGACCCGGCGAAGCTGGGCCCGACGATCCACGAGGCGTTCCATATCGCAACCAGCGGCCGTCCCGGCCCCGTCGTCGTCGATATCCCCAAGGACGTTCAGGTCGCGACCGCGCGCTACACCAAGCCCGGCCCGATCCAGCACAAGACGTATCGCCCGCGCGTCAAGGCGCCGCAGTCGGAGATCGAGCAGGTCGTCGACATGCTTGCTGCCGCCGAGCGCCCGATCCTCTACACCGGTGGCGGCGTCATCAATTCGGGTCCGGCGGCGTCGCAGCTGCTCATCGAGCTCGCCCGCATCTCGGGCGCGCCGGTCACCTCGACACTGATGGGCCTTGGCGCCTTCCCCGCCTCGTCGCAGCAGTTCCTCGGCATGCTCGGCATGCACGGGACGTATGAGGCGAACATGGCGATGAACCAGGCCGATCTGGTGATCGCAATCGGCAGCCGCTTCGACGACCGCGTCACCGGCCGCCTGGATGCGTTCAGTCCGAACAGCCGCAAGGTCCATATCGATATCGACCGGTCGAGCGTGAACAAGAACGTCCGCGTCGACCTCGCCGTCATCGCCGACGCCGGCCATGCGATGGAGGACATGGTCCGCATCTGGAAGGCGCGCCAGCACCCCAAGCCCGACACCACCGACTGGTGGCGCCGCATCGCCGGCTGGCGCGCGGTCGGCTGTCTCGACTTCCCCGAAACCGCCAGCGACATCATGCCGCAGCGCGCGATCCGCGCCTTGTGGGAGGCGACGCACGCGCGCAACCCGATCATCACGACCGAGGTCGGCCAGCATCAGATGTGGGCGGCACAGCACTTCGGCTTCGAGAAGCCCAACAGGTGGCTGACCAGCGGCGGCCTCGGTACGATGGGCTATGGCCTGCCCGCCGCGATCGGCGCGCAGCTCGGCAACCCCAATGCCTTGGTGATCGACATCGCCGGCGAAGCCAGCATCCAGATGAACATCCAGGAACTGGCGACAGCGACGCAATATCGCCTGCCGGTCAAGATCTTCATCCTCAACAACGAATATATGGGCATGGTCCGCCAGTGGCAGGAGCTGACCTATGAAAGCCGCTACGCCGAAAGCTATTCGGACAGCCTGCCCGACTTCGTGAAGCTGGGTGAGGCCTATGGCTGGAAGGGCATATTGATCGACCGCCGCGACCAGCTGGAGGACGGCATCCAGGCGATGCTCGACCATGACGGCCCGGTGATCGTCGACTGCCGCGTCGCGAAGCTCGCCAATTGCTTCCCGATGATCCCGAGCGGCGCCGCGCATACCGATATGATCCTGCAGGCCAATGAGGTCAGCGGCACGATGGACGACGAGGCGAAAGCGCTGGTTTGACCCTTTATTCCTCCCCGGCACGGGGAGGGGGACCATGCGGAGCATGGTGGAGGGGGAGTGCGGCAAGCGATGGCGCCGGTGGAGGGCCCCCTCCACCACTCGCTACGCGAGCGGTCCCCCTCCCCGTTCCGGGGAGGAATTTGATTTGCACATCAAGACCGAAGCCACCGAACGCCACACTTTGGCGGTCATCGTCGACAACGAACCGGGCATCCTCGCGCGGATCGCCGGCCTGTTCACCGCACGCGGCTATAACATCGAAAGCCTGACGGTCAGCGAGATCACCGCCGACAAGACGGTCAGCCGCATCACCATCGTCACCAGCGCCTCGCCGGCGACGATGGAACAGATCATCGCCCAGCTCGATCGGCTGGTGCCCGTCCACAAGGTGACCGACCTCACCGCGCAGGGCGCGCATGTCGAACGCGAGCTCGCGCTGGTGAAGGTCGCGGGCAGCGGCGATCACCGGATCGAGGCGCTGCGCCTCGCCGACGTGTACCGCGCCCGCGTGGTCGATGCGACGACGACCAGCTTCGTGTTCGAGGTGACGGGTTCGATCGAGAAGATCGACAAGTTCGTCGAGCTGATGGGCGAAGTCGGCCTGATCGAGGTCGCCCGCACCGGTATCGTCGCCATCGCCCGCGGCAAAGAGGCGGCGTAAGTTTCACCACCCGTTCCCCACAACCCTCCCGTCACCCCGGACGTGATCCGGGGTCCCGCTTCTTCAACCGGCGGGACAACAGCGGGACCCCGGCTTGAGGCCGGGGTGACGAAAGGAAGTACAATGAAGGTCTATTACGATCGCGACGCCGATCTGAACCTCATCACCGACAAGAAGATCGCCATCGTCGGCTATGGGTCGCAGGGCCACGCCCATGCGCAGAACCTGCGCGACAGCGGCGTCAAGGACGTGGCGATCGCGCTGCGCGAAGGGTCGGCCACCGCGAAGAAGGCGATCGACGCCGGCTTCAAGGTGCTGTCGAACAAGGAAGCGGCGGCGTGGGCCGACATCGTCATGATCTTGGCGCCCGACGAGCATCAGGCGGCGATCTGGGACGCGGACCTCAAGGGCAATATGAAGCCCGGCGCGGCGCTCGCCTTCGCGCACGGCCTCAACGTGCATTTCGGCCTGATCGAGCCCCCCGCGGACATCGACGTCATCATGATCGCGCCCAAGGGCCCGGGCCATACCGTGCGCAGCGAATACGTCCGCGGCGGCGGCGTGCCCTGCCTGATCGCGATCCATCAGGACGCCAGCGGCAACGCGCATGACGTCGCGCTCGCCTATGCGTCGGGCGTCGGCGGTGGCCGGTCCGGCATCATCGAAACCAACTTCCGCGAGGAATGCGAAACCGACCTGTTCGGCGAGCAGGCCGTGCTGTGCGGCGGCATCACCCACCTGATCCAGGCGGGTTTCGAAACGCTGACCGAGGCGGGCTACGCCCCCGAAATGGCCTATTTCGAATGCCTCCACGAAACCAAGCTGATCGTCGACCTGCTGTATGAAGGCGGCATCGCCAACATGCGCTATTCGATCAGCAACACCGCCGAATATGGCGATATCGTCACCGGCCCGCGGATCATCACCGAGGAAACGAAGAAGGAAATGAAGCGCGTGCTCGCCGACATCCAGTCGGGCCGCTTCGTCAAGAACTTCGTCCTCGACAACCGCGCCGGCCAGCCCGAGCTGAAGGCCAGCCGCAAGCAGGCCGCCGCGCATCCGATCGAAAAGGTCGGCACCGAACTGCGCGCGATGATGCCCTGGATCGGCGCCAACAAGCTGGTCGACAAGGCGAAGAACTAAGCGGTCCTGTAAATCCTCCCCCGCCAGGGGGCGGGGGACCGTTCGGCGCCTGCCGAATGGTGGAGGGGGAGGACGGCGACGCCCGTCCAGCCGAGGCGTGTCGCTTCCCTCCCCCTCCGTCACGGCTTCGCCGTGCCACCTCCCCCTGGCGGGGGAGGACTACGACAGCCAAGCGCGCAACCAACCGTTTCCGAACCGGCACTTTCCCCCTGCGCAGCGTTATGGTCAAACCCGAAACGATTGTTCCCAGGGAGACCCACCACATGCGCCTGATCCTCGCCGCCGTCCTGGCCGCTGCCGCCGTGCCCGCTATCGCGCAGGCCCCCGCCGGCCTGCCCGGCTCGCCGAACGCCGCCGCCGTGACCGCTGGCACCTATGCCGTCGATCCCGCGCACACGCAGGTGACGTGGACGCTCAACCACATGGGCTTCAGCATGCTGTCCGGCCAGTTCGGCGCGGAAGGCGGCTCGCTGACCATCGATCCCAAGCGCCCCGCCGCGGCGAAGCTCGACGTCACGTTCGCGATCAACAAGCTGTCGACCACGTCGGAACAGTTCAAGCATCATCTAGAATCGAAGGACTTCTTCGACGCCGCGACCTATCCCACCGCGCGCTTCGTCTCGACCTCGGTCGTCGCCAACGGCAATCGCGCGAAGATCACCGGCAACCTGACGATCAAGAACGTCACCAAGCCGGTGACGATCGACGCGACCTTCGTTGGCGCGGGCACCAACCCGATGAGCAAGAAGCTGAACTTCGGCTTCCGCGGTACCGCGATGATCAAGCGCAGCGATTTCGGCCTCGGCTATGCGCTCCCCGTCGTCGCCGACGATGTGAAGCTCGACATCAACGCCGCCTTTACCGCGCAATAAAATGGTCGTGCGTGCGGGATGGCCTGAAACTTTTCCGCACGCACCGCCCGTTTGGCGGGTGGACAAAGCCGCCGCGCTCCGTCATGACGCAGCCGTGATGATGAGCGCCGCCGCCACCCTGCGACTTACCCGCCCTTAGGGGCGGCCACTGCTCATGCATGCTCCCCTAAGGGCCGGATAACGCTTCAGCGCCACCTTGCCGCGCCGGCAGCGCGCGGCCGACGACGGGACTCCCCATGCTTCGCGATCCTTCGACCAAATACCGCCCCTTCCCCACCATCGACCTCGCCGACCGGCAATGGCCGTCGCGGGTGATCACCCAGGCCCCGCGCTGGCTGTCGACCGACCTGCGCGACGGCAATCAGGCGCTGATCGACCCGATGGACGCGGAAAAGAAGACGCGCTTCTTCGATCTGCTGGTGAAGGTAGGCCTCAAGGAAATCGAGGTCGGCTTCCCAAGCGCCGGTGCGACGGAGTTCGACTTCATCAGCGGCCTGGTGAAGACCGATCGCATCCCCGACGACGTGTTCGTCCAGGTCCTCACCCAATCGCGCCGCGACCTGATCGAGACGAGCTTCGCCAGCCTCGACGGCGCGAAGCAGGCGATCGTCCACCTCTACAACGCCGTCTCGCCGGCGTGGCGCAAGATCGTGTTCGGCATGACCCGCGACGAGGTGAAGCAGATCGCGATCGAAGGCGCCAAGGTGCTGCGCGACGAGGCCGCCAAGCGCCCCAACACCGATTGGCGGTTCGAATATAGCCCCGAAACCTTCTCGACTGCCGAACTCGATTTCTCGGTCGAGGTGTGCGCCGCGGTGATGGACGTGCTGCAACCCACCGCCGATAAGCCGATCATCTTCAACCTGCCCGCGACGGTCGAGTGCGCGACGCCCAACGTCTATGCCGACCAGATCGAATGGTTCGGCCGCAACATCCCGAACCGCGACGCGGTGGTGATCTCGCTCCACACCCACAACGACCGCGGCACCGGCGTCGCCGCGGCGGAGCTGGGGCTGATGGCCGGCGCCGATCGCGTCGAGGGCTGCCTGCTCGGCAACGGCGAGCGCACCGGCAATTGCGACCTCGTGACCGTCGCGCTCAATATGTACACGCAAGGGGTCGACCCGCGGCTCGACCTGTCGGACATCGATGCCATCGTGAAGACGGTGGAATATGCGACGCGCATCCCCGTCCATCCCCGCACCCCCTATGCCGGCGAGCTGGTGTTCACCGCCTTTTCGGGCAGCCATCAGGACGCGATCAAGAAGGGGTTTGCGGCCCGCGAACAGCAGAACGACGAGGCGTGGGAGGTCCCCTATCTGCCGATCGACCCCGCCGATCTCGGCCGCAGCTACGAAGCGGTGATCCGCGTCAATTCGCAGTCGGGCAAGGGCGGCGTCGCCTGGGTGATCGAACAGGACAAGGGCCTGAAGCTGCCCAAGCGCCTGCAGGCCGATTTCAGCCGCCACGTCCAGGCGCTGGCCGACGAAACCAGCCGCGAGCTCGGTGCCGCCGACATCTGGGGCCGGTTCGAGGCGACCTACCTGCCCCGCGAAGGCGACCGGTTCGTGCTTCGCGACTATGAGGAGCGCGGCACCGCCGGGGATCGGCTGTTCGTCGGCCGCGTCGCGGTGGATGGCGAGGAGCGCTCGATCTCCGGCCGCGGCAATGGCCTGATTTCCGGCGTCATCGCGGCGCTCAGCGAGACGACGGGGCCTGACCTCGACGTAGTCGATTACAGCGAGCATGCCATCGGCCATGGCGCCGATGCGCAGGCCGCGGCCTATGTCGAATGCCGCACCGCCGACGGCCGCACCGTGTTCGGCGTCGGCCTCGACACCGACATTGCCACCGCCTCGGTGCGCGCGGTGCTCAGCGCCGCCAACCGCGCCTGAAGCCCCAGCAGGCGCCGCCCCCCGGGGGGGGCGCCTCAGACGGTGAAGCTCTCGCCGCAGCCGCAGGCGCCCTTGGCGTTGGGGTTGTTGAAGACGAAGCCGGCGGTGAAATCGTCCTCCACCCAATCCATCGTCGATCCGACGAGATACAGGATCGACCCGCCGTCGACGAACAGCGTGCCGCCGGGCGTCTCGATCCGCTCGTCGAAGGGCTTGGCTTCGGTGACGTAATCGACCGAATAGGCGAGGCCCGAGCAGCCACGACGCGGCGTCGACAGCTTGACGCCGATCGCGCCGTCGGGCGCGCGCGCCATCAAGTCGGCGATGCGCGCATCCGCCGATGGGGTGAGGATCAGCGGCGCCGGGCGCTGACGGAGCGTGGTGGCCATCACAGCATCCCCAATTCGAGTTTCGCCTCGTCGGACATCTTCTGCGGATCCCAAGGCGGATCCCAGACGAGGTTGACGTCGGCGAAGGCGATGCCCGGCACCGCGGCGACGCGCATCTCCACCTCGGCCGGCATCGATTCCGCGACCGGGCAATGCGGCGTGGTGAGCGTCATCGTCACCACGGCCTGCCCCTCGGCCGTCACCTCGACGCCGTAGATCAGGCCGAGGTCGTAGATGTTGACCGGAATTTCGGGGTCGTAGATTTCCTTGAGCGCGTCGATCACACCTTCATATAGTGCGCCGCCCGGCTCGCCGGGCGCATCGCCCTGCGGCTTCTGCTGAAGGAAGCCCGACAGATAGTCGCGCTGGCGCGGCTCGGCTGCATCGTCAACGCGCGCGCGCGGCGGCGTTTCGACCGCGTCCACTTCCTCGATACGGATCGTATCGCTCATCCGAATATCCTCGTTACGCGTTCGACGCCCTTCACCAGCGCCTCGATATCCTGCGGGCCGTTGTAGACCGCGAAGCTCGCGCGCGCGGTCGCGTCGACGCCCAGCGCCTCCATCAACGGCTGCGCACAATGATGGCCGGCGCGGATCGCCACGCGGCCTTCGTCCAAGATGGTGCCGACGTCGTGCGGATGCACCCCCTCGACCGCAAAACTGACGATGCCGGCGCTGTCCTCCGGCCCGAACAGCCGGACCGAGTTGAGCGACGACAGCGCCGCGCGCGCGTCGCGGACCAATGCGGTTTCGTGCGCGTGGATCGCCGCGAGGCCGATGCCCTCGACATAATCGATCGCGGCGGCGAGGCCGAGCGCGCCGACGATATGCGGGGTGCCTGCCTCGAACCGGCCCGGCGGGGGCGCATAGGTCGTCTTGGCGAAGGTGACGCGATCGATCATCGATCCGCCACCCTGATAGGGCGGCATCGCCGCGAGCAAATCGCCCCTGCCCCACAGCACGCCGATCCCGGTCGGGCCGTAAAGCTTGTGGCCGGAGAAGACGTAGAAGTCGCAGCCGATCGCCGCGACATCGACCGCGACGCGCGGCACCGCCTGGCAGCCGTCGAGCAGGATCTTGGCGCCAACGCCATGCGCGAAGTCGGTCGCGCGCTTGGCGTCGAGCACCGAGCCGAGCACGTTCGACACATGCGCCAGCGCGACGAGCTTGTGCTGCGGCGTCAGCATGCGCTCCATCGCGTCGAGGTCGATGCGATGGTCGTCCGTCAGCGGCAGCACGTCGATCGCGGCGCCGACTCGCTCGGCGACCATCTGCCAGGGTACGATGTTGCTGTGATGCTCCAGCATCGACAGCAGGATGCGGTCGCCGGCCTTCAGCTGCGTCACAGCCCAGCATTGCGCGACGAGGTTGATCCCTTCGGTCGCGCCGCGGGTGAAGACGATCTCGTCGGGAGTTGCCGCGCCGATGAAGCGCGCGACCTTCTGGCGCGCGGCTTCATAGGCCAGCGTCATGTCGGCGGAACGCTGGTACACGCCGCGGTGGACGGTCGCATAGGTCTCGCCATAGGCGCGGGCAATCGCGTCGAGCACGGGTTGCGGCTTCTGCGCGGTGGCGGCGGTGTCGAGATACGCCCAGCCGGCGGGGATCGCGGGGAAGTCGGCGAGCCGGTCGAGCGGGGCTTCGGTGGCGGTCATGCGACGGCTCCGCACGCGCGGAAGTGGACGAAGTGGAGGGTACGTAACCCTTCGAAACGCCCTCTCCCATCGGGAGAGGGAGGGAGCCGCAAAGCGGCGGAAGGGTGAGGGCAGCTGGCAGCGTCGATCATGCGCCGCCCTCACCCTCCCCACCCGGCTGCGCCGGGCGGGTCCCCTCCCTCTCCCGATGGGAGAGGGCTTTATCCAGCCAGCCGTCGGCGTCGGCTGCGAACACCTCGCGCACTGCTTCGTCGGCGATCCGGTCGAGCGCGTCCGCAACGAACGCCCGCGTCAGCAACGCCTTCGCGCGCGCCGCGGGGATGCCGCGGCTTTGCATGTAGAAGAGCGCGCGTGCATCGAGTTCGCCGACCGTCGCGCCGTGCGCGCACTTCACGTCGTCGGCGAAGATTTCGAGCTCGGGCTTCAGGTTCACCGTCGCGGTGCGTTGCAGCAGCAGACCGCGCAGCGACTGTTCGCCGTCGGTCTTCTGCGCATCGCGCGCCACCTCGACCGCGGCGGCGAGGCTGACGGTCGAACGATCGGCAGCGACCGCGCGCCACAGCTGGTGCGACTGCCCGTTGGGGTGGGCGTGGCGGACGCGGACCGCGCATTCCTGGCGCTGCTCGTCACGGGTCAGCAGCGCGCCGCCGAGTTCGGCATAGGCGCCGTCGCCGTTCAGCGTCAGCGCGGCGTCGAGGCGGGTGCCGGCAGCGGTGGCGCCCAATGCGACGCTGACGAAGCTGGCGGCTTCGGCGATGGCCACCTCGTCCCGAGTCGAGACGAAGCCCGCATCCTGCACGATCCGCACCGCGCGCATGACGCGGGCGCCCTTGCCCAGATCGAACCGGGTCAGCGTGTTGGTCCAACCGGTGCCGGTATAGGTTTCGACCAGCGTGAGGACGGCGTCTTCGCCGAGCGTGATGCTGAGCGGGGTGTGGCCGTCACCGCCCGCATTGGCGCGGACGATCTCGAGGCGGGTGACGCTCCGGGGCGCGAGCGTCACGCCAAGCCCCTGCCCCGCCGCATGGCGGGCGAGCGGGTGGTCGCTGGCGAGCATCATGGACGCGATGTCGAGCCCGGCCGGTTGGTCGACCAGATCGCCGTCCACGAACACCAGCCGGATGGCATCGGCCAGGATCGGTTGCGGGATCGCTGCCGTCGTCGCGGACAGCGCGCGCGCGGCCTGCAGCGCGGGCATATCGGCCCAGCGGAACGCCTCGTCGCGGGTGGTGGGAAGGTCGAGGACGTCGGTCATGCGGCGATGCTCTTTTGATCGCGCGAAGACGCGAAGACGCGAAGAGACGAGGTTTCACGCGGAGACGCGGAGACGCGGAGAGGACGAATGGTGCCTGAGGCGCTCGGCTTCCAGTCCTCCCCCGCCAGGGGGAGGTGGCGCGGCGCAGCCGTGACGGAGGGGGAGGATATGGCGAGGCTCGCGTATGCGGAGACGCCCCCTCCACCCCTCGCCTGCGGCGAGCGGTCCCCCTCCCCCGCTAAAGCGAGGGAGGACTTTTGGGACAGCGTCACGCGACCACCCCCGCATAGCCTTCCTTCTCCAGCTCCAGCGCCAGCTGCGGTCCGCCCGAACGGACGATGCGGCCGTCGGCCAGAACATGGACGTGATCGGGCTGCACGTAGTCGAGCAGGCGCTGATAGTGGGTGATCAGCAGCACCGCCTTGTCGGCTTTGCGCATGATGCGGTTGATGCCGTCGCCGACGATGCGCAGCGCGTCGATGTCGAGGCCCGAGTCCGTTTCGTCGAGGATTGCGAACTTGGGGTCGACGATGCCCATCTGCACCATCTCGTTGCGCTTCTTCTCGCCGCCCGAAAAGCCGACGTTGACCGGGCGCTTGAGCATTTCGGCATCCATTTCGAGGGATGCGGCCTGCGCGCGGGCGAGCTTCAGGAATTCGGCGCCCGACAGCGGCTTTTCGTCGCGCGTCGCGCGCTGGGCGTTCAAGGCCTCGCGCAGGAACTGGACGTTGCTGACGCCGGGGATTTCGACCGGATACTGGAAGCCGAGGAACACGCCGGCGGCGGCGCGTTCGTTGGGTTCGAGGTCGAGCAGGTCCTGTCCGTCGAAGGTGATCGAGCCTTCGGTCACCTCATAGCCGGGGCGACCGCCGAGCACGTAGCCCAGCGTCGACTTGCCCGCGCCGTTCGGACCCATGATCGCATGGATCTCGCCCGCGTTGACGGTGAGGCTGAGGCCCTTGAGGATCGGCTTGCCGTCGATCTCGGCGTGGAGGTTTTCGATTTTCAGCATCAGCGGGAACGCTTCTTCTTTGAAAGATGGATAACGAAAAACAGGAACGAGAAAACGATTGCCAGCGTGCTCACCAAGCTAACCGCAATTACCACCGCCAAGCCTGACCAGCCGGCAATCGTCACTTGCTAAGTCCGCCGCAGCACAACACGCCACCGTCACCCCGGACTTGTTCCGGGGTCCACTCCTCCACTCGGGCAGCGCCCCCTTGTGGCACGGTGGATGCCGGAACAAGTCCGGCAGGACGGGGTGCTTGGGTCATCCGACGGAGCCTTCCAGCGAGATCCCCAGCAGCTTCTGCGCCTCAACGGCGAACTCCATCGGCAGCTGTTGCAGCACTTCGCGAGCGAAGCCGTTGACGATCAGCGCGACCGCCGCTTCCTGATCCAGGCCGCGGCTCATCGCGTAGAACAGCTGGTCCTCGCTGATCTTCGACGTCGTCGCCTCATGCTCGATCTGCGCGCTCGGGTTCTTGACCTCGATGTACGGCACGGTGTGTGCGCCGCACTGGTCGCCAAGGAGCAGGCTGTCGCACTGGGTGAAATTGCGGACGTTCTCCGCGGTCGGCGCGACGCGGACCAGGCCGCGGTAGGTGTTGTCGCTGCGACCCGCGCTGATCCCCTTCGACACGATGGTCGACTTGGTGTTCTTGCCGAGGTGGATCATCTTGGTGCCGGTGTCGGCCTGCTGGCGATTGTTCGTCACCGCGACCGAGTAGAATTCCCCGACCGATCCATCGCCCGCAAGCACGCAGGACGGATATTTCCAGGTGATCGCACTGCCGGTTTCGACCTGCGTCCACGACACCTTGCTGTTCTTGCCCTGGCAGAGCGCGCGCTTGGTGACGAAATTGTAGATGCCGCCCTTGCCGTCCTCGTCGCCCGGATACCAATTCTGGACGGTCGAATATTTGATCTCGGCATCGTCCATCGCGACGAGTTCGACGACCGCCGCGTGCAGCTGGTTCTCATCGCGCATCGGGGCGGTACAGCCTTCGAGGTAGCTGACGTACGAGCCCTTGTCGGCGATGATCAACGTGCGTTCGAACTGGCCGGTGTTTTCGGCGTTGATGCGGAAATAGGTCGACAGCTCCATCGGGCAGCGCACGCCCTCCGGAATGTAGACGAAGGTGCCGTCGCTGAAGACCGCGCTGTTGAGCGTGGCGAAATAATTATCGCGCTGCGGCACGACCTTGCCAAGCCACTTCTTCACGAGGTCGGGATATTCCCGGATCGCTTCGCTGATCGAGCGGAAGATGACGCCGGCGGCCTCCAGCTCCTTGCGGAAGGTCGTCGCCACCGACACGCTATCGAACACCGCGTCCACCGCGACGCGGCGCCTGGGTTCGCTGCCGTCCTCGACGCCGGCGAGCATCTTCTGCTCTTCCAGCGGGATGCCGAGCTTTTCGTAGACGCGCAGGATTTCGGGATCGACCTCGTCCAGGCTGCCGAGCTTCGGCTTCGCCTTGGGCTCGGCGTAATAATAGGCGTCCTGGTAATCGATCGGGGGGACGTTGAGCTTGGCCCAGTCCGGCGCCTCTAGCGTCTGCCACAGGCGGAAGGCCTTCAGGCGCCAGTCGAGCATCCATTCGGGCTCGTCCTTCTTGGCGCTGATGTAGCGGACGGTGTCTTCGCTCAGCCCCTTGGGCGCGAAGTCCTGTTCGATATCGGAGGTGAAGCCCCATTCGTAGGTCTTGGAGACGGCCGCATAGGCTTCGGCGTTCTTGGTGGCCATGGGTTACACCTGTACAGGAATGCGGGGCGCGGCGGCGGCCGGCGCGCGGGAGAGATGGGCGAGGCTGACACCGGCGAGCGCGCCGCGGACGGCTTCGTTGACGATGCCCCAATGCGGGCGGACCTGGCACGCGCCTTCGATCGCGCAGTCGTGGCGACTGCCCTCGACGCAAGAGGTGAGCTGGATCGGGCCCTCGACCGCCTCGACGATGTCGGCGAGGCTGATCGCAGAGGGCGGGCGCGACAGACGAAAGCCGCCGCCGGTGCCGCGCGTGCTCTCGATTAGGCCGGCGGAAGACAGGCGGCTGACGAGCTTCTGCGCGGTGGGCAGCGGCACGCCGGTTTCTTCGGCGAGCAGCGTCGCGTTCAGCCGGCCCGCGGCACCGCAGTGGCGCGCAGCGGCGGACATCATCACGACCGCATAATCGGCGAGGCTGGAAAGGCGCATGGCTCCGAACTGCTTGTTGCACGCCGGTTGTTGAGAACGGCTCGCAAATCGGATCAATTCGATCCGATTGCCAGATAGGGGTTTGTGTGGCGGGGTCAAGCGGGGGTGTGGTGTTTGCGTCGCGGGCGGGTCGATATGGTACGGAAGGGGCGCCCGCCCCCTTCGTCATTCCCGCGGAGGCGGGAATCCAGATGCGCAGGTCTTCGATGGGGCCGCACCGGTAGCGGTTATGGATTCCCGCCTTCGCGGGAATGACGGATTTGGGTGGGAGGAACGCCCTCCTCCCCGTCATCCCGGGGGACGCCGGGATCCATGGAGGCGGGACGCTCGTGTTGGGCAGGAACCGCGGGAGGCATCGTGTCCATGGATCCCGGCTTTCGCCGGGATGACGAAGGTTTGCATCGGGATGACGAAAGGAGGGCGGGACGGCGCGTGGCGGCTTTGACCTTCGCCCTCCCCAGTGCGATGGGCGCCACCATGTATCAGACCCTGCGCCCGCTGCTGTTCACCCTCGACGCCGAGCGCGCACATGGGTTGACGTTGAAGGCCTTGGCGGCGCGCGGAAAGCTGCCCGTCGCGGCTCACACCCCAAACCCGCGACTCGCGACCCAGATCGGCACTCTCCGGTTCGCTAATCCGCTTGGCGTCGCGGCGGGCCTCGACAAGGATGGCGTCGCGGTCGACGGGCTGTTCGCGATGGGCTTCGGCGCGGTGGAGATGGGGACGCTGACCCCCCTGCCCCAGACGGGCAACCCCAAACCGCGGCTGTTTCGGCTGGTCGCGGATCGCGCGGTCATCAACCGGATGGGGTTCAACAACGGTGGCCTGGACGCGGGCCTCGCCAATGCCCGTGCCGCAAAACGGCGCTCCGGCCGGCTCGGCATCAATGTCGGCGCCAATAAGGACGCGACCGATCGCATCGCCGATTACGTCACCGGCGTCACCGCCGCGGTCCCCCTCGCCGATTATGTCACGATCAACATCTCCTCGCCCAACACGCCGGGCCTGCGCGACCTGCAGCACGGCGCAGCGCTGGACGAGCTGCTCGCCGCCTGTACCGAGGCGCGGGGCAGCACGCCGCTGTTCCTGAAGGTCGCGCCCGATCTCGATGCGGCTGCGATCGACGGCATCGTCCGCGCGGCGATCGACCGGCGGATCGACGCGATCATCATGGGCAACACCACCGTGTCACGCCCACCGCTGCGCAGCCCGCATGCCGGCGAAACCGGCGGCCTGTCGGGCGCGCCGCTTGCCACGCTCGCACGCCAGCGCCTCGCCGATGTGCGCGCGGCGAGCGGCGGTGGCATCGCGCTGATCGCGGCGGGCGGTGTCGACAGCGGCGCGGAGGCCTATGCGCGCATCCGGGCAGGCGCATCGTTCGTGCAGCTCTATTCGGCGCTGGTCTTCGAGGGCCCCGGCCTCGCCCGCCGCATCCTGACCGATCTCGACGCATGCCTCGCCCACGATGGCTTCGCCAGCGTCACGGATGCCGTAGGGGCGTAACGGCTTGCCCTGACGCGGCGAGGCGTTAGGTTTCGCCGCGATGACCAGACTTGCCCTGACGCTCGCCGTCCTATCACTGCCGCTGCCCGCCCTTGCGGCACCGGCGAAGACCCCGGCCGGACCCAGGGCTCCCGGAGCGACGGCGCCCGCGCCGAAAGTGCCCGGCATGGTCAGCGCCGCCGATCCGCGTGCCGCGGCGGCGGGCGTCGAGATGCTGAAGGCCGGCGGCAGCGCCACCGATGCGGCGATCGCCACGATGCTCGCGCTGAACGTCGTCGAGCCGCAAAGCTCCGGCCTGGGCGGTGGCAGCTTCTGGGTGCGCCACGCCGCGCGCACCGGCCAGATCGACACGATCGACGCGCGCGAAACCGCACCGCACGCCGCCACCCCGCGCTGGTTCTACACCGCCGACGGCACGCCGCTGTCGCATGCCGATGCCGTCCCCGGCGGCCGCAGCGTCGGCGTGCCGGGCGCGCTGCGCGGCATGGCGCTGGCGCATCGCAACGGCGGCAAACTGCCCTGGGCGCGGCTGTTCGCGCCCGCGATCCGGCTGGCCAAGCAGGGATTCCAGCCCTCGCCGCGGTTCAACAATGCGGTTCGTTCGTTCGGCGGCGACCTGACGCCGCAGGGCAGCGCCACCTTCACGCCCGGCGCCGACGGCCTGATCCGCAATCCGGCGCAGGCGGCACTGCTCGAACGGATCGCCAAGCTCGGCCCTGACAGCTTCTACGTCGGTCCGCAGGCGCAAAAGCTCGTCGCGACGGTCAACGGTGCCGCGCGCAACCCGTCGCAGATGACCACCGGCGACATCGCCAGTTACGAAGCGAAGCCGCGCCCGAACCTGTGCGTACCGTATCGCACCTACAAGATCTGCGGCATGGGCCCGCCCTCGTCGGGCGGGATCACCGTGCTGATGATTCTGAAGCAGCTGGAACGGTTCGACATGGGCAAGCTCGGCCCGGCCAGCCCGGTGGCTTGGCATCTGTTCGCCGAAAGCTCGCGCCTCGCCTATGCCGACCGCAACATGTATGTCGGCGATCCCGATTTCGTGCGCGTGCCGATCACGGGCATGCTCGACCCCGCCTATATCGCGCAGCGCTCTGCGCTGATCTCGCCCAGCACGACGATGGCGACGGTCAGTGCCGGTACGCCGCCGGGCGCGCCGCCGCGCACCGCCGCGCCGGTCAGCGAGGTGGCCGGTACGACCGACCTCGCCGTCGCCGATCGCGACGGCAATGTCGTCGAGGTGACGACCACGATCGAAGGGCCGTTCGGGTCCGGCCTGATGGTCGACGGCACGATGCTGAACAACGAACTGACCGATTTCGACATCGTGCCCGTGGACGCAGGCTATCTGGTCGCCAACCGCGTCGAGGGCGGCAAGCGCCCGCGCAGCTCGATGGCGCCGACGATCGTCTATGACGCGCAGGGCAAGGTGCGCCTCGCGCTCGGTGCGGCGGGGGGATCGACGATCATCGCGCAGATCGCCAAGGCGCTGATCGGCGTGCTCGACTGGAATCTGTCGGCAGAGGACGCCATCCGCCTCGGCCTCGTCTACGCACCCGGCCCGGTCGCGACGCTGGAAAAGGGCACGCCCGCCGAAGCGCTCCAGCCCGCGCTCGCCAAGCTTGGCGAACGGACGCAGATCGCGCCGCTGGGCCTCAAGGCCAATGCGATCGAATGGAAGGGCAACCGCTGGGTCGGTGCCGCCGATCCGCGCAGCGAGGGCGCCGCGATCGACGAAACGGGCCGCGTCACCAAGCCGCTGCCCATGGCCCCCGTCGCCAATCGCCCCTCGGAATAAAAAGCGCGTCACGGACGTTACGGCAGGCGCGGGATCCACACGCGCCGCCGGCATGCAGGAGAGAGCCATGCGCACCCTCGAACACTTCCCCAATCTCGTCACCATGTTCTTCACGCGCGCGGCGGAAAAGGGTGACGCCCCCTTCCTGTGGGCGAAGCGCGACGGCCAATGGGTCGCCACGAGCTGGGCAGAGGCGGCGCGGCAGGTGTCGAGCCTTGCCGCCGGCCTGAAGGCGATCGGCATGAAGCGCGGCGACCGGGTGATGCTGGTCGCCGAGAACCGGCCGGAATGGTGCATCAGCGACCTCGCCATCATGGCCGCGGGCTGCGTCACCGTGCCGACCTATACGACCAACACCGAGCGCGACCACGCGCACATCATCGAAAATTCGGGTGCCTGCGCGATCATCGTATCGACCGAAAAGCTCGCCCGGACGCTGATGCCCGCGGTGCTGCGATCGAACCAGGGGCAGACGGTGATCGGCATCGACCCGATGCGCGCGCCGTCGACCAGCATCGATTTTCACGACTGGCACCGGCTGATCGCGGATCATCCCGCCGATCCCGCGCGCGTCGCGGCGGAGGCGGATTTCCAGCGCAACGATCTGGCCTGCATCATCTACACCAGCGGCACCGGCGGCGCGCCGCGCGGCGTGATGCAGCACCATGGCGCGTTGCTGCACAATGTGAACGGCTGCGCGGCGTTGATCTCCGAGGATTTCGGCTGGGACGACGAGGTGTTCCTGTCGTTCCTGCCGCTCTCGCACGCCTATGAGCATACCGGCGGGCAGCATTTCCCGATCGGGCTGGGCGGCCAGATCTATTACGCCGAGGGCCTCGACAAGCTCGCCGCCAATATCGAGGAAGTGCGCCCGACGATCATGTTCGTCGTGCCGCGCCTGTTCGAAGTGCTGCGCACGCGGATCAGCAAGGCGATCGAGAAGAAGGGCGGCATGTCCGCGTGGCTGCTCGACAAGGCGCTGGAGATCGGCGCGAAGCAGAGCGCGGGGCGGCTCTCGCTCATCGATCGGCCGACCAAGCTGCTGGTCGACACGCTTTTCAAGCCCAAGATCGCCAAGCGCTTCGGCGGGCGGATGAAGGCGATGGTGTCGGGCGGCGCGCCGCTGACGCCGGAGGTCGGGCTGTTCTTCCAGAGCCTTGGCCTTACCTTCCTGCAGGGCTATGGCCAGACCGAGGCGGCGCCGGTCATCTCGTGCAACCGGCCGCGCGTGGGCGTGAAGGTCGATACGGTCGGCCCGCCGCTCGAGGCGACCGAGGTGGTGATCGCGCCCGATGGCGAGATTCTGGTGCGCGGCGAGTTGGTGATGCATGGCTATTGGCGCAACGAGGCGGAAACCGCGCGCGTGCTGCGCGACGGCTGGCTGCACACCGGCGACATCGGCGAGATCGACGCGGCGGGCCGCATCAAGATCACCGACCGCAAGAAAGACCTGATCATCAACGACAAGGGCGAAAACGTCGCGCCGCAGAAGGTCGAGGGCATGCTGACGCTGCAGCCCGAGATCGTCCAGGCGATGATCGCCGGCGACCGCCGCCCCTATATGGTCGCGGTGATCGTGCCCGACCCCGAATGGACGCAGGAATGGTGCGCGGCGAATGGCACCGCCTGCAAGGCGGCGCGCCTTGCGGAAAACAGCGAATATCGCACCGCGATCGGCCATGCCGTGGAGCGCGTGAACAAGGACCTGTCCGTCACCGAACGCATCCGCCGCTTCATCCTGGCGGACGAACCCTTCGCGATCGAAAACGAACAGCTGACCCCAAGCCTGAAGATCCGCCGCCACGTGATCCGCGGCGTGTACGGCGAACGGCTGGATGCGTTGTACAAGGGGTGAGCGTAAAACGTATGGCTCGCCCCGTCGGCAAGCGGTTTGTGTCTGACGATCTGAGCAGTCTGCGAAAACGTATCCGGCCTTTCAGCATGGAGCCGTTGGCCAAGATGGAGATCCGCGCGTCCTGGTCCTCATA
>Ga0209816_1000195_pt1 | contig 49849 bp, 51 predicted proteins | sample CoawatmetaG01DNA_FD_187509 | JGI IMG/M metagenome (GOLD analysis project Ga0209816, IMG submission 187509) | Marine microbial communities from the West Antarctic Peninsula - Coastal water metaG017-DNA (SPAdes) (version 2) | ecosystem: Environmental > Aquatic > Marine > Coastal ...
GAAATTACTGAATTTTCAAAAATAAAATGAAAATTTAATTTTTTATCAATTATTTTTTTTAACAGTAATTCAAATTTAGTTTTATTTTGTGGGAACATATGAATACTGCACATCCCTATATTTGATTTATTTGAAGCACTATTAATTGTACTAAAGAGAAACATAAAGTTTTCTTGAAGACATGTTTCATTTAACGGAAGCTTGTAGATAAAATCATTCTCATGGCAATATATCCTAAGTAACTTATTCTGAATAGGAACTGGTAAAGCATACCCCCCAAATTGTCTTACACTAACATATCCAGTCAATATTAGCTTATCAGTCATTAAGATTAAATTTTAATCCAATAAGAGTTGCTGCTTTTGGGCTTAGCACTTTATAAAAAGATCCTAATTTTTTTTCACTTTCTTCTGATTGATGATAAGGGGTAAATAAATTTTTATATCTACAATTAAAGGAGAGCCTTGACGTTTTTGTTTCATTTAAAACATTACCATGTAAGCAAGTTGGTGAAAAAATTAAACCTTTACCATATGGGACATCTAAAAAAATATATTCATCTTTATTGTCAGTCATTAGCCGACCTAAACCTTCCTCTTCATAATTACTTAAGTCATTACATATCTTATGAGAAAATTTTGGGTTAAAAATAAACATAGAATTCGTATCTTTAGCATTAGTTAAAGGGATCCATAAGTTGACTTGAAATGGACTCTCTCCACTAAACATATCTGAATGGAGTGGCAAGATAGAGGATTCATCATTAGGTAACTGTATAGAAAAATTGACCATCTTACTTGATGCTAGCTCTGAGCCTACAACATCGAAAATAGCTTTTTTGGCAAGATCGAGATAATCTGAAGTAAATTCTTTGTTAATACTATTTATAAATTGAAAAAAACCGAGCCTTATTTCATTAAGATCTTCGACTGAGACGAACTCATGCAAAGAATCAAGATTTTCAGGGGGAATAATTACATTATGAGATTCTTGTAAATATTTAGTAAAAGAACCTTTTATAGATTCAAGCTTATCAATATTATCAATATCAATTATGAAATAACCATCATCAATTAATTTTTTTGAATTTTTTGAAAAATCTAGATAAAAATCTTGCAACATAGCAATGCTTGATATTAAAAGGTATATTTTATATTATTAGTAATTTCTAAAAAAACTTTATAGATCTTCAAAATATGGCTTTCCACTCGATATATGAACTTTCTTTGACAAATTTGGATCATAAGAACTTTTTGGCAATATTCTAAAATCAACTGAAAGCCTTATTTTTTTACTGGATTTATTCTCTGCTGCACCATGTATTAGATTACCAGGAAAAATACTGCTAAAGAAATAAGGCACAATCATTGGAGTGGAATTATCTAAATTTACACCACCAATTATTTTTTTAGGAGCATATAGAAAACCTATTCGGTTCCCGTCAGATCCTTTTTTTGTTATTGGATCTTCTATAGACTCTATAGATATATCCTCATCAGGTATTTTTTGGGATTCTGGGATAAATCTTAAAGTATTTAAATTTGTTACATTAAGAATAGGAGTCCAAATATTTAATGACTTCTCCATATTAGGGCCATAAAAAGTTTCTCTATGCCAGTTTATACTCTCTAAGTCTTTTCTTACTCCAAATCTCGTCGCTCTTAAGTAAAGGTTGGACTGTATTAAGAAAGATTCTTCCCCCATATAGCTTTCTATTTGACTCTTCAAATTTAGTGCAATCTTTCTAGAAAAGTCTTTCTGATTAAGGGCTTCTTGGGCCTCATTTACAATAGACCTATAATCATGAATAGTTAGACTTGAATAGTATGAATGATCCTCAGGAAAAAAATCAGTTACAATTTTTCTTAACTCTATTAACAAACTGTCGCTTGTGTGTTTAGCAAAGACTATCTCAGAATTTCTAAGATTGATACTCATGTTTTTCTCTTCGATATTCATCTACCTAACTTAACTTCTACCATTACTAGGAATGCATAATGAAGAGCTATAAAAATTATATGTAGTGAGTAATTTTTTGACTGGCCTTACAATTATTTTTGAGTTTCTAGACAGAAGATTAAATAACCTATTATTTCCTATATATATTTTTTCAGGGTTATAAAAAGTATATCCAAGATCTTGTAAAAACTTGAAAGAAGATGAGGATCCGTTTTCTATTTCTCTTCTCAATATTTCTAATATTATCACGGGCTGGTATTTTTGAATTAAATCCTTAGCACCCTTAAGAGCCTCAAATTCAAAAGTTGATGCTAAATGAATTATATTTTTTTTTATAAAAACAAACACAATAATGTATAGATTCCATGTAATGAAAGATTAAATTATAAAAGAAATACTAGTTAACATAATATTATTCTGAAACAAAAAGTTTAATGCTTTCTTCAACAGATCTAGGCTCAAAACCATTTATCGAAGCAAGATCGAAAGAAAAAAGTTGTGATTTTTTATTAGACTTCTTTTCAAGAATATCAACAGAAGAATTTAAATTTTTAATCATTAGATTTGCTACATCAATAACCTTTATTGGATTTTTACATGATAAATTACATGTTAAGTTTTTAGTAATTTGTTTTTTGGAGTAGTTTAAGATAAATTGAAAAATATCTTCAGAATAAATGCACGCATTGAATAATGAATCTTGATGTGATAGTGTTATTGATTGTTGATTGTTGATTAAATTCAACCATTTAGCCATAAAATTATTTTTTACATTTTTAACAAGAACTACGGGCAGCCGAAGGGATAAAAAGTTTACATTTTTGCCTTCACAATAACCCCTTAAATAATTTTCAAAGTTTAACTTTGATAATCCATAATATTCTTTAGAAGTTTTTTTAGAGTTTTCAGTCAATACATCTTCATAAGGGTCATCATATACTGATGAAGAAGACATATTTATTATTAATGAATTTGCACTTAAATTTATCCTTTCGAATAGATTAGAACTCCCAATTAAGTTAACTGCAGCAAGTTCAGATAAATCTTTTACACTGTTTGGGACAGCTGCAGCTGCATGAATAACCATATCAAACTCTTTATTTCTGGTGAATATATCATTTATTAGATCAAAACTTAGAACTTCTAATCTATAGTCTTCAATATCTAACAAAGTTCTTGAAAAGGCTAATATACGGCAATCCTTATAGGTATCTAGAAGTCTTCTAATAAAAAAACTACCTAAGGGGCTATTTCCTCCAGTTACAAGAATATTCATATTTAAGTATTTAAATGAATTCAAACATATTAAATTCCCTTAATTTTCAATCATCACTGGATAAGTTGATTTTTTTAGCACTTTTTAATATTTACGCGTTTATTTTCAATATCAAAATTATCAATTTTCATATATTGAACAAAATATTTATTTTGTGATCAACTAAATTTAATAAGTATTATATCCATCTTCTAAAAAACTATAACAATAGATGGATATAATAATCCTTTTAAAATAACAACCTAATACTACTAGTCCATTGAAGCAACTATTATTTAAATAAATCCCTTTGACTTATGGTTAAATTTTTTAGCCCTATTCAATTTCTAAAACAAGGAGAGACACTATGAAAAAAGTTCTAATTATAGGTGGAGGTATTGCAGGTTGTGCTGCAGCTCACCAATTAACACTTCAGGGTGGTTGGGACATCTCACTTGTTGAAAAAGGGCCTAATATTGGAGCTGGTAATTACACCCATTTTCATGGAGGGCACCCTCACACATTTGGCCCAAGACATTTAATAACTCAAAATGAGGATGTTTATAAATTTTTAAATAGTTATCTCCCATTGCGTGATTGTAGCGATCATATGTTTCAAACTTATGTTGAAAGAGACGCTCAATTTTATAACTATCCTATCCATAAAGATGATGTTCCTAAAATGCCTGAATCAAAAGAGATTGAGTTTGAGCTAGGTCAAAGGAATTTGGATGATGTCGCCAGTGCGAAAAACTTGGAAGAGTACTGGAATGCTTCAGTTGGTGGAACTTTATACGATAAATTTATCAATGGTTACTCAAAAAAAATGTGGCAAATTGAAGACAACAAATTGCTTGATGATTTTGCATGGTCCCCAAAAGGTGTTGCTTTAAATGAAGGTCCTCGAAATTCATGGGATGGAGCTTTCTATTGTTATCCATACGCAATTGATGGGTATAACTCATATTTTAAAATAGCAACTGAATCTACAAATGTATATTTAAATACGGAGATTACAAATTTTGACATAATTAATAAAGAAGTTGTCTTTAATGAAAAAAAACATAAGTTTGATGTAATTATTAATACAATATCTCCTGATTTACTATTCGATGAATGTTATGGTCCATTACCTTATGTGGGAAGAGATATGCATATGTTTGTTTTACCAATAGAATTTGCATTCCCTGAAAAAACCTATTTTATGTATTACGCTGGTAAAGAGAAATTTACTAGGCTAGTAGAATATAAGCGGTATACTCAATATAAATCTCCACACACTCTTATTGGAATGGAGATTCCTTCAAATAATGGAAGACATTATCCTTTACCATTTAAATCTGAACAAAATCGTGCTAAAAAATACTTAGATCTAATGCCTGAGAATGTATTTTCTATCGGAAGAGCAGGGACATACATGTACCATGTGGACATTGATGATTGTATTGAGCAGGCAATGGATATTGCTAAAAAATTAGCTTAATTTATTAAATTTTATCTTATAGTTAATAAGAAAATATTGTCACTTTAAACTTTCATCAATAACTATTAGAGGCCGAAAAACATTAGAATTCTTAAGATCATCTAAAGCTATATTAATTTCATCTAATTTATATTTTTTGGTAATAAGCCTTTCTAGTGGCATCATGCCTTTGTTATAAAAGCCAGCTAAGATTGGAATATCTCTATCAGGGTTGCTTGCCCCTCCCCAACTTCCTTTGATATTCTTGCCTGATATCAAAGAAAAAGGATCAATTGAAATCTTCTTTCCAGCTTCAGGGTGAGAGGCAAAAATGCTTAATCCACCATTATTTTTAACTGCCTCAAATGCTAATTCTATAGTTTCAACTTTTCCACCAGCATCAACACTATAGTCAACTCCAACTCCACTTGTAATCCTATTAATCTCTTCTAAAACATTTGAATTTAATGCATTTATTGTGTGTGTTGCACCAAATTCTTTAGCTAGCGTTAATTTTTCATCCGAAACATCTACCGCAATTATATTTTTACATTCAAAAGCCCTAGTTGCCATTAATCCACTCAAACCAATCCCACCAATACCTATAAATGCAATTGAAGAGTCTTTCTTAGGTTTTAATTGATTTAATACAATTCCAGCACCTGTAGGAAGAGCACACCCAAATAAAACTGAAATATCTTTAGGTAGGCCAGAAGGTAGTGGAACAATCCGATTTTCTGAAACAACTGTATATGTGCTAAAAGTTGTAACACCACCAGAGTTAATTATTTTATCCCCTAATTTATATTTAGCGCCATTAGCATTAATACCCTCACCTTTAATCCAGCCCAATATTACCCAGTCATCTACTGAAACCTTTTTTACATCAGCTGCAGTATTTACAACCTTTCCACAACCCTCATGTCCAAGTAAATGAGGCAAATACTTATCTTCTCCTCTTTGTCCTTCTACCTCCATCAATTGGCTTCTGCAAACACCACTATAGGCCATTTTTACAAGCACCTGACCAGGCATTAATTTTGGAATTTCCACTCTATCTTCTATTAAAAGTGGTTTGCCGCACTCCCAAAGAACAGCAGCTTTCATATGTGTTGGTATGTTCATTACTTTAATATTTAAATAAAAATTTTATCTTTAGCCCAATAAGTTATGAAGTAAGGCTAATTAAACTTTAAGAAATTCTTTGATACATTCTACGATGTATTGCACTTGTGCGTCCTCAAGTTCAGGATATATTGGCAAACTTAAAATTCTGGCAGCTTGTTCTTCAGCCATTGGAAAGTCCCCTATTTTATAGCCATACTGGTTTGAAGCTTCATGAAGATGTAAGGGTATTGGATAGTTAACAGCTGTCATAATTCCTTTATCTTCTAAAAAAGATTTTAAACTATCTCTATTCTTATGTTGAATAATGAATCTATGAAATACTGGCTTCTCAAATTCCTTAATACTAGGCACTTCAATATAATCTGATAATTCATTAATGTAATAATTTGCCAGCTCAAGAAACCTATCATTCCATTTATTTAGATAAGATAATTTTAGATTAGCAATAGATGCCTGGATTTCATCAAGCCTAGAATTCCAGCCCCAAAACTCACACTCATTTCTATTTTTTAGTCCATGATTGCGCATTTTTAAAACTTTATTATATAAGTCTTCATTATTTGTTGTAATTACACCACCATCTCCATGTACATGAAGATTCTTTAAAGGATGAAGACTAAAGCATCCAGCATCTCCAAAAGACCCACTTTTTTTTGACTTATATGATGCACCGACAGCTTGAGCAGCATCCTCAACAACTAGTAGATTATTCTCTTGAGCTATTTTGTTAATAGCTTCCATATCAGCAACCCTTCCAGTAAGATGGACCGGCATTATAGCTTTTGTTTTAGGAGTAATTGCTTTTTGAATTAAACTAGGATCTATATTGAAATCACAACCTACATCTACAAATACTGGTTTAGCACCAATATTTGCAATTGTCCATGCTGAGGCAACAAATGAGTTTGGCGCTGTAATAACTTCATCACCTGATTTAACTCCTAGGCCTAAAAGGCTAAAAGTAAGGGCATCCGAACCATTCCCAACACCAACGGCAAATGAAGTACCACAAAAATTAGCAAAATTCTTTTCAAATTCCTCCACTTCTCGTCCTAAAACATAATTTCCTGTTAAAGAAATTCTATCAAACCTACTTAGTATTTCCTCTCTAAGTCCTTGGTACTGGAGCCCTGGATTAACAAATGGAATTCTCATAATTTATGAATAAAATTCTTTAATTTTTTGCACCGTAAACCTCATTTGATCTTCAGTAATAAATTCATGGACTGGAAGAGATAATACTTCCTTACAAACATTTTCTGTAGAAGGGAAGTCGCCAATTGAGTAACCAAAACCTTTTGCTGCTGGTTGTAAGTGCATTGGGGTTGGATAATGTACTTTTGCATCAATACCATTTTCAATAAGATATCGTTGCAATTCATCACGATTACTTACTCTAATACAATATAGATGAAAAACCTGTTTAACTGATGAAAACCTAGCTGGAATTTTTATTTGGGAAAGCCTCGAAAGCTCTTTGTCATAAAAGTGGGCATTACTTATCCTCATATCTGTAATGTGATTGATCTTCTTTATATAATGATTCCCCACAATAGCTTGTAGTGTATCTAGTCTAGAATTATATGCAAAGACATCACATATATCTCTGTCTCTCAAGCCATGATTCCGAAGTAATACTAATTTATCATGTATTTCTTTATTGTTAGTAACGATAATTCCACCATCCCCCCAGACATTTAAATTTTTTAAAGGATGCATGCTAAAACACGCGGTATCTCCAATTGAGCCTGCAGTTTTATCATCTCTTTTTGCATTTATAGCGTGGCATGCATCCTCTACTATTACAAGATTATGCCTATCAGCAATATCTCGTATAGAGTCCATATCACATATTAGGCCTGACCAATGAACTGGCATAATAGCTTTGGTAAGAGGAGTGATCGCCTCTTCTATAAGATTTGGGTCAATATTGTAATCATCACCAATATCAACAAAGACTGGGGTTGCTCCTGCAGTAACAATTGCACCAATAGTCGCATAAAATGTATAAGGAGTAGTTATTACCTCGTCCCCCTCTTTGACACCCATTGCTTTCAAAGAAAGGAAAAGAGCATCAGTACCACTACCTACTCCAATTGCATATTTTGAATTAGCAATTTTCTTAAACTCTTCTTCAAATTCGTTAACTGCACTTCCAAGGGTGAAGTCCCCCCTAACTACCAATTTTCTTATTTCCTCTATAACTTCTTCTGAATCTTTAAATTGCTGAGGAAGGTAGTTATGATTTATTGGTAATTCATTAGTAAGCTTATATTGCTTAGGTAAAAAATTATGATTTATGTTTTTCATAGATACTTTTAACTGATTAAAAAATAAGTTTTATTCTTTTTACAAAGATATTATAAAAGCTATAAAAAATTAGTGTTTATCAATCAAGATAATAGTTATTTTTTATGAATATACTCTAATGGCATTTTACTTATCTCAGGCCAATTATTATTTATCCATTTAATCATTTCTTTTATACCTATTTGCAGTGAAATACTTGGCCTCCAATTCAAATCTGACATTAATTTAGATGAACTAATACTATATTTTGAATCTTGGCCAAAATTTTGGTCAATTAACTCGACTGAATTTTTGAAGTCATAACCCATCATGTCACAAATAGTTTTAACTACTTCATAAATAGAAATATCATCACCTTCAGGGGCTATATGGTATATATCTCCAGTAACTCCTTCCTCAGCTATTAATAGAGTCGCCTCTACTACATCTCTTATGTGAATAAACGAACGCTCAGATTTTCCTCTTCCATGTAATTGAATCTTTTTCTTCATTTTTAGATAAATTATAGCTCTTGGTATAATCCTATAAAGTTGCTGATGAATTCCATATACATTAGCAGATCTAGTAAAAATTACAGGAAACTTATACCTTTTGTATAAAGTCATCAGATGAAGATCTCCTGCTAATTTAGACGCCGCATAGGGTGTACTGGGAGAGTAATTATGATTTTCTTTAAGCTTATCTGATGTACTTCCATAAACTTCTGGTGTAGAGGCAGTTAAATATTTTTTCAAATAAGCACGTTTTCTAAGTTCGTCAGTAAGCTTAACAATTGCAATAGTATTGGTTTCATACCATTGAGAAGGATTATCCCAACTGCTTCTTACTTCACCTTGAGCTGCAAAATTAGCAATAACTTCAGGATTATTATTATCACAAATTTTTAATATTTCTTTCAGATTCTTATTAACATCAAGCCTAAAAAAAGAAAAATCTGAACTTCTGTTACTAGCATATAAATAAGGAAGCATAACCTTTGGATATTCATCTGACCTACTTATACCTATTACCCTATAGCCTTTTTCTAAGCAGAGCTGAACTAAGTGGGAACCAGTAAAAGAATTGGAGCCTATTATTAAAGCTGTTTTCATTAGAAAGGTCCTTTAAACCAATCCCCAGGAACATCATGGGGAAACGAAGAATATTTAAAATCGCTTTCATTAAAAGTTACACCTAGCATAGAACATATTTTCTTTGCAATATCAAAAGAGGTTGGATAAAAGTCTTCAGTTAATGCATAACTTGCTGGAACAGGAACATCTGGTAAACAAATTCTAGCTGGAGGCGTCAACATATCTGTAAATAAATCAATAGAGACTTTAGCAATTATTTCAGCAGCTAAAGATCCAGTCTCAGATCCAGTATCTAGAACAAGCAATCTTTTAGTTTTTTTCACTGATTTAATTATAGTGCTCCAATCTATAGGATTTATACTTCTTAAGTCAATAAGCTCACAAGAAATGCCTTGCAATTTTAAAAACTCTAAACACCTCAGAGCTTCAGTATTCATATAGGACATTCCGACAACAGTGATATCCACTCCATTATTTATTAAATTAGCAGTACCTAAAGGAATTCTAAAGTCTTCCTCTGGAACATCTTCTTCTTGATTATGGAGCCACCTATGCTCAAGAAAGAGAACAGGGTTCGCGTCAAAAATACTAGACAAGAGAAGTCCTTTTGCTTCTTTTGGTGAGCTTGGCATAACCACCTTTAGACCAGGGATATGTGCAAACCAAGATTGAAGGCTTTGAGAGTGAGTTGGGCCTTGACCCCAGCCTCTGCCTATAATTAATCGAATAACTATTGGAACTGAACTCTGTCCACCAAACATATAATGCCATTTTGCTGCAGCATTGACCAATTGATCCATAGCAAGTAAGAAAAAGTCTAACCGCTGGTGGACCATAATAGGCCTATACCCAACTAAAGATGCTCCTATAGCAACACCAGTCATAGCATTTTCTGAAGTTGGCATATCAAAAACTCTTTCTTCACCAAACTCTTCTTGAAGGCCAACTGTTGTATCAAAAATATGTTTTGGATCATCTACACCTAAGCCATAACATAAAACTTTTGGATTCAACTCCATTGCAATAAAAAGCGCCTCATTAATCGCTTTTGTAAAACTAATTTCTCTTGACAAGTCTACACTCCAGCATATATATATTTTGAAACATCTTCTTTTTTAGGGAAAGGAGAATCTTCAGCAAACTGAAAAGCCACATCAACCTGTTCTTTAACGTGTTGGGTTATAGAACTTATCATTTTATGCGTTAGTATATTTTCCTTAAGCAGTTGTGTTTCAGCTAGAAAAATAGGATCCTTCTTTTTCCATTCTAAAAACTCATCTTCTGCCCTATAACCTATATGATTATCATAATTTGGCCCACAATGCTCTCTCCATCTATATGTATTAAATTCTAAAAATCGAGGTCCATCACCATTTCTGATACTTGAAATAGCATCAAGGGTAGTTTTATAAACACCAAAAACATCGTTACCATCTCCTTGTTGACTTTTAATCCCCATAGCTTCTACCATATTGTAAATAGGGCGATTCTTAGGTTGTCTGACTGATAAAGGGGAGTAGACAGAGTAGAAATTATTTTCACATAGAAAAAGAACAGGCAATTTTTTTTGAGCACAGAAATTTACTGTTTCAGCAAATACACCTTCTTCTGTGGCTCCATCACCAATAAAAATACAACTAATATTATTTGATTTATCGAGCTTTAAAGACAAACCTAATCCAGCACCAATTGGAATAGAATTACCAACTATGGCTGTACTCCCCATAAAACCTACACTTAAATCAACCAAATGCATGGACCCACCCCTACCTTTACTGCAGCCAGTTTCTTTGCCATAAATTTCAGCAATCATTCTAGAAATATTTCCACCTTTTCCTAGATAATGACCATGGGATCGATGAGTACTTACAGCTAAATCTTTATCTTCAAGAGCCAAACCAACTGCCGCTGAAACTGCTTCTTGTCCCGTACTTAGATGCGTAGGACATCTCATTTTTTGCTGGTCATACCTTTCAGCAATCATCTCCTCAATAGCCCTAATTAAGACCATTTTTGAATAAAGTTCAATCTTTATTTTTTTATCCATTAGTAAGTTTTTTAAGCATATACTTTGAACTAAGGCATGAACCAATAATAGTCAGAAGAGTACCCAGCAGCAGCAAATAAATGCTTCCAATCATCAACATGAAGTATTGTCTTAGCAGTAAGGTTCCATGCATACATTGCTTCTTTTTCAAGGTCATTTCTATAAGCATCGACGACAATGAAGGCGCTTTTCTTACTGACACGATCAATCTCTTGCAAAGCCTTAATACAATCTTCTCTGTCAAAATTATGCACTGTAGTTACAGAAATCACCAAGTCAAATGAGTTGTCTTCAAAAGGCAAGTTCCTTGCGTCTGCAACTTGAACAAATTCTTTTACAGATGGCATGCAATTTGCTATTGCATATTTACTAATATCAACTCCCTGAACTTCGATACCAGGAATCATTTCAGAAAAATCATGAAGCATGAAACCTTTGGCGCAGCCAACATCTAAAATTTTACTACCTTTATTTAAATTATACTGTTTCTGGAAATCAGGTATGGTTGGCTGCCAAAATCTCGAATTATAAGAGAATCCACCATAACCATTTCGCCTATCACCATCAAAAAAATCTTTTTCAAACTTGCGTGCCAACTCTCTATCCATATTAGTTTTTTCTGCACCACGCTGCTTAGTATCTCGCTTTGTACGAGGATAATTCCTCATTAAATCAATTTCTTGTCCCAAACTTACACTCCTATTGTTAAAAAAAATTTATTTAATTTTTATCTCAAAAGCAATGAGTTAATTAAATAACTCTTTTGACTGCATCCATTTAAGATTATGAAATCTTTCTTCGTCTTTTAAAACTCCTGAATTATAATTTTGTATAATTTCAATAATCGCATCCTTAACCCCTTTTTTAGGCATAAATCCAGTTGCAAGAACCTTATCAGAGTTAATTCTGTAAGATCTTGGATCATTAGACTCAGTTATTTCAATCTCAACAGGTAATATATCAGCTACCATTTTAGCAATACTCAAAATGGATATATTTTCAAAACCCGCATTGAAAATGCCTGCATGCTCAGGATGATTTATAAAGTGAATATAAAGATCTGTAATATCATCAATATGAATATTTGGACGAATTTGCGATCCTCCAAACACTGTAATTTTTTCTTTTGATAATGCGTGCATTGTTAGTAAATTAACTGAAACATCTAAACGCATTCTTGGGGAATAACCACAAACTGTTGCAGGTCTTATAATCTGAACAATCATGTCATCCTGATAACTCAATAACACTCTTTCAGCAACCATTTTGGTTTTATTATATTCAGAAATAGGGTCAAGTTCTAAGTCTTCAGTAACCTGCTTCTCCTCCTTAACACCATAAACACTTCCGGACGAAGCATAAATAAATCTTTTGACACCAAATCTCTTTGCTTTGTCAGCAAGCTGCATAGTTGCAAGGGCACTTACTTCCCATGTTAATTTAGGGTTTAAATCTCCACAAGGATCATTGGCAATTGATGCTAAATGGATAATACATTCAATCCCAACAAGAGGTATTTCATCAATATTTCTAACATCTCCTTTAACAATTGTAAGATTAATATTAGGCTCTAAAAAATTTCCAAACCATTGAATATCAAATGCTACTACTTCATGGCCGTTATTTAAAAGCTTTGGAATTAGAATGTGGCCTTTATAACCACAACCACCTGTAACCAATATTTTCATAAAATTGAAGATTATAATTGAAGCTTAATATTATATATGCAGTAACAAACTTTATTTATGTAAGTAAAGTTTATCTTTAACAAATATTTAAACAAAATTACATTAAAAATATGATTATTTAATTGCACCAATTATATGCATTGTCCTTATTAATAAATCTTCTTGATTTAAATCTTTAAAATCTTTGTGTAAGAGCTCTTTTTTAATTGGAATATCATTCCAAGAGCCTTTATTCTTATAGATAATATTGAATCCTGAGCCCTCAAAGAGTTCAATAATTTGACTGTATCTTAAACGATTAGTATAAAAACCAGAATTTGCAAATAAACTACTCTCCCATGTTTTTTCACTAAATCTAAGACTATTTAATGAATACTCCAGATGATCCATCAAGTCAATATTATGAGAAGTTCTTCCAGCTTCAGTGATCAACCTTCTAGTCTCATTAATTATGGCTGGTAAATCATATAACTTAACATGCTCAATTGCTGAATGAGAAAATATAAAATCTAAACTTTTATCTGGAAGTTTTTCTAATGAATAGAGCCCTTCTTTTAGATAAATAATATTAAATTTCTCTAATAATTGATCAAATGAGTTTATGTTAGAAATATCTAAAGTTTTAATATTATTTTTCTTAAGTAATTCTACAAAACTTTTATAATATTTTATATCTTTAACTGCAAAATCACCCACATCAATTAAATATGTTTTCCTTGCCCCAAAAGAATGTGCAATTATTCCAGTAGCAATCGAATCACCTGGTCCTAGTTCAAGACAAACAAAATCCACTGGTTTTTGTTCTGGAAACGCAAGATTAAAGTGCTTGTTAAACTTATCGATATACTGAAGCATATCATTAGGATTTCCATGTCTGAATAAGTCAAGTCCCGACCATTTTTGATAATCAATTGGCAACCTACTTAAAATGATCTTTAATATAATCTTGATCCACCAAGGCATTAATGACTTTATTTTGTTTATAAACACTTAATAATTTATTTAAAGTTAAATTGTAGATTATATAAAAATTCTGAATAGTTTATATCTGGAATGATATTAAAGGGTGGGTAATACATTCCATGCCTTGAATATAACCCATAAATGACGAAAAAATTTTCCATGTAAATAAATGAAGGAAAATCATTTATTAGCTTTTTAATGACTATTTCTTTAGATCTAATAATTTCAGATATTGAAATGGGCTGATTATTCTTATCAATAGCAAGCCATTCTGCATTTGAATCTACTACTAACCATCCTTTAGTAGTTAAAACTTCAGATAGTGCATGTGAATTAATCCCTGGAGTTACTAATGATTTAAAAATAGAGCCTGTATTTTTAGTTGAATATATTGAAATATGCCGTGTTTCAAAACCATAATTTCTTAATATTTTTTCAATAACTCTACTTCTGTCAAAACATAATCCTGCCTTTTTAAGATATAAATCTTTGGGCTCTCTAGTTTTTCTTTTTTCGATTCCAATATTTGGAGCAGCAACAGTTAATACAGATTTTTGTATTAATTTTATTAGTTCAAGTTGCTCAGTGTAGGATAATAAAGAAGAAGACTTTTGCTCAAGATCTATAAAGCTTTTAATATATTCTTGATCTTCAATAGTTATAGAATTATCAACCCTACTTATAAATAATACAAAAGAAATTAATATAAAAGAAATCAATATAAATATATATTTTTTATAAATCATTCTTTATATTAAGTAGGCATAATGAACGGTATAAAGATTATATCTCTTAAGCAATGTATTTAAATGATAAATTTTTAATTTTAAAAAGCATAGAATTCTTGAAGACAATTACATAAATTGACTTGTTCTAACGTCTCAAGCTCTCCCATTTTTTTTATAAAATATGACTTATCTATGGCTCTAATTTGGTCAACCATTATGAATCCATTTGTATCATCAAATTTACATTTAATCCTAAAATTTAATTCTTCACTTTGAGTTGTCATTGGTGCGACAATGTAACTTGGCAGATCTTTTAATTCGTCAGGAGAAACTATAACACATAAGCCCAAGTTTTCAACTACGCGACTATTATTCAAATCCTTCATTATGAGCCATATATCAAAGCGCTTCATTATTTTTTCCACCACTCCCATATTACTGTTGACTTATCCTCATCAACATCCATTTCCCACCCTATCCGATTTTGTTTCTTTGTAGTAATTAGTAAACCACTGTCAAGAACTACAAATTCTAACTCTTGATTTTCTAGATTAGCTAGGGAGATTATTGGTTTTGGTATTCTCACACCTTGAGAGTTGCCTATTTTGATTATTTTTACCATAATGTAATTATATTGTAATTACATCATAAAAACAAGTACTGCTAATTTAAAAAATCAATACTACCAGCGCCTTCTCTTAAAATAACTACATGCTCACCTGATAAATCTATCACCGTAGTAGGCTCTGGTGGGCAATGACCTGAATCAATTACAAGATCAATCGAACCATTAAGAACTGCCTTAACATCATTACAGTTATAAAACTCAAAACCTCTGATTATTAAAGAAACGCTCATCATAGGCTCAATCAAATCTTTGAGTATCGCCTGAACTATGAGATTATGTGAAACTCGAATACCAATAGTTTTACTTTTGCCATTTAATAAACGATTAGGAATATCTTTTGAGCCTTCTAAAATAAATGTATAAGCACCCGGTAATAATTTTTTCATTAGTCTAAAACTGGAATTATTTAATTTCGCATATTCACCAACATGTGATAAATCTTTAAGCATCAAAGTAAAGTGATGATTCTTACTCAGTTTTCGAATGTTAATAATTTTATCCATAGCCTTTTTATTGCCCAAGGTGCAGCCCAAAGCATAACCTGAATCTGTAGGATATGCTATAACCCCACCTTTTCCAATAGTCTCAATGACCTGAGTAATGAGTCGTGGCTGAGGATTTTCAGGATGAATATTAATTACTGCCAACATTATAAGTTTTTCCAAAAAGCTTTTTCAGGGTCCGGTAAATCCCTTAAATTCCCTATACGGACTCTTTGATTTGGCCACCCATGAAAATCAGAGCCGCATGTTACTAGTAAATTAAAATTACTAGCCCATTGATTTCCAAGTTGAATTTCTTCGTCCGAACTGGTTCCTGTTACAACCTCAATACCATCACCTTGCACACATTTAAAATCATTGAGCATAGTTTTAATTTTTGTATGGGTCATTCGATACCTAAAGGGGTGGGCTATAAAAGCCTTACCACCAGCTGCATGAATCCAATGTATGACCTCATCAAAATCTTCCCATTCAACGCGAACACCTCCAGGCTTTGTACCTGTCAAATATCTTCTAAATACTGCCTTCATATCCTTACAGTAACCTTCACTGATTAGCATTTGAGCAAAATGAGTTCGGGTTAACATATCCGTTTTACTAAAACTTTGCGTTTTCTCTAGTGCATCTTTAATCCCAGAGCGCCAAAGGCTTAGTGCTATTTTTTCTGCTCTTTCTTTACGCAGTTTTTGATTATGCTCTAATCCAGTTTGCAAGATATCATTATTGATGTCTATTCCTAATCCCAAAATATGAATTGCCATATTTCTCCAAAATGCAGAAATTTCAACTCCATTGATAAGATTAAGATTTAACTTATCTGCCTCTAATTGAGCTTCTGCAATTCCATTAGTAGTGTCATGATCTGTTAATGAAAATAAATCACACTCAGCTTTACTAGCTAACTGAACAACTGCAGTTGGTGATAGAACTCCATCTGAGTAGTAAGAATGGTTATGTAAGTCCACTTTCATTATGTTCTTTATTATAATCTAAAAGTTGATTTAGCTTAGAAGCCCTTAAGATTCATAGAAAATAGTCTAATTACCAATAGCTTCAAAATGATTATTAACTATAATACAAATCATCAGTTTATTAGAAACTACTTATGTGTGGAATTGTTGGTGGTGTTACAAATAAAAATATTACAGCACTATTACTAGAAGGCCTTAAGCGTCTAGAGTATAGAGGTTATGACTCATCTGGACTTATAGTCTTATCTAAAAATAACACTTTTGATCGAGCAAGGTCAGTCGGCAAGGTTAAAAATCTTGAAGATAATTTACAAGCAAGGGGTTTGAAAATTAGTGGAAATATTGGAATTGCCCATACTCGCTGGGCAACCCATGGAGAACCCTCAGTTAATAATGCGCATCCTCATACATCAATGAATTCCGTGAGCTTAGTTCATAATGGAATTATTGAAAATTACATTGAACTTAAAAATGACCAGCTAACTAAGGGCTATAAGTTCTCTTCTGAAACAGATACTGAGGTTATTGCCCATGCAATTGACTTTGCGATGAAATCCTGTACTTCTTTGATCTCTTCAGTGCAACTAGCAATTAAATCTTTTTCTGGGTCTTATGGTCTCGGAATTATTTCATCTAAATACCCAGATCAAATTATTGCTGCAAGGAGAGGCTCACCACTGGTAATAGGTATTGGGAAAAAAGGGAATTATATTGCATCAGATCAAATGGCACTTTTATCTGTAACTAAGGAATTTATTTTTCTAGAAGAAGGAGATATTGCCGAAATAAAAATAAATAAAGTTACTATTTATGATTTTGATGGTAATTTAGTTGAACGCCCAATTAAAAAATCGAATCTTAAAGCAGGTCAAGTAGATTTAGGTGATTATGATCATTTTATGCAAAAAGAAATTTTTGAGCAACCACAATCAATAAGGGATACATTGGAGTCTCGCATTTCAAATGACTCTGTTGTTATTTCAGCTTTTGGATATAAAGCTGAGGCTATTTTTAAAGAAGCCAAGCAAGTTCAAATTGTTGCTTGTGGAACAAGCTTTAACGCTGGCTTAGTTGCAAAATATTGGCTAGAAGATATAGCTAAAATACCCTGCAATGTAGAAGTAGCAAGTGAGTATCGCTACCGTCGCCCTATACTCTTAGATCAGACCCTCTTTATCACTCTTTCACAAAGTGGCGAAACAGCTGACACAGTTGAAGCGCTTAAAACTGCTAAGATAATTAACTTTAATGTTAGCACTCTTTGTATTACAAATTCTGCAGAATCTAGTCTTACCAGGATTTCTGATTTAACTTTTTTAACTCATGCTGGGCCTGAAATTGGCGTTGCAAGTACAAAAGCGTTTACTACTCAGCTTGTTTCTTTAGCACTCTTAACATGTACTATTGGTAAATTAAAAAATACAATTAATAAAAAACATGAAAAAAGCATTGTTGATGGGCTGAAACGCCTACCTGGCTTAGTAAATGAAGCATTACTTCAAGAAGTACAAATTAAGAAACTAGCAAAACGATTTAAGGAGGCTAATAGCGCACTCTTTTTAGGAAGAGGAACAATGCATGCTATTGCCATGGAAGGTGCTCTCAAACTTAAGGAAATAAGCTATATTCATGCTGAAGCATATCCAGCAGGAGAATTAAAACATGGCCCAATTGCTCTCATTGACAAAAATTTACCAGTAATTGCTATTGCGCCAAATGATGAATTATTAAGCAAACTCAAGTCAAACTTACAAGAAGTAAAATCCAGAGGCTCTCGAATGATTGTTTTTGAAGATGAAAATTCAAAAATTCAAAAAATGGACGGAATGGAAGTCATTCCAATAACCTCTAATCTTGGAAGAATTACAGCTCCAATTATTTTTACAATTCCTTTGCAACTTTTAAGCTATCACGTAGCCCTAATTAAAAAGACAGACGTTGATAGACCAAGAAATCTTGCAAAGTCAGTCACTGTCGAGTGATTCCGTATGAACATCAAATGACGGAGGATAATTATTAGGAATGGATATTAAATTATTGTAAAGCCTTGATCTAGTCAGCAAATAATTTATTGGTCTTACAATTATTTTTGAGTTTCCAGGAAGAAGTTTAAATAACTTGTTATTTCCTATATATTTTTTTTCTGGATTATAAAAAGTATATCCAAGATCTTGTAAAAATTTAAAAGAAGATGAAGATCCATTTTCTATTTCTCTTCTTAATATTTCTAATATTATCACGGGCTGGTATTTTTGAATTAAATCCTTAGCACCCTTGAGAGCCTCAAATTCAAAATTTTCAATATCCAGCTTTATAGTTAAGTGATCACATTCTAAATTTTTGAATAAATTGTCTAATGTTTTAACCTCTACCTCTTCTTGATGAATTGGATTAGGTTGATCTTTAATTGATGCTCCGCAGATAAAGCCTGAACAATAATTCATGGTTGTTCTAATATCTTTCTATAACCCCGCCCTTCTCTCTCATGTAGATGATTGATAAGAAGATAAATGATCTGTTGTCGTTTAGTGTATTCTTTTAGATAAATGAGTTTGTTGGATTGAAATTCCATTGTGAACTCTAGACAGGGGATAACGATTTCTTCTAGGGTACAATACAAATTCATTTGGTCACTTATGAGTGAGTTTGTAATGTACCTTATGAGGGTCAATTTTTGACTCTTTGACTAAAAAATACGCAATAATCCCTAAAAAAAAACCTAAATGGTGTCAGTCTTTACAGTTGTTTGTAATTTACAATCAATGCAGTAGAATTATCCTAATAATAATGTTTTATAAAATTTAATCACCCCAACTCTATATAATATTGATTCAACATCTACTTATGCTCTTTAAATGAAAACTGTTATTATTATTCCTGCGCGTTTTAAGTCCTCTCGTTTCCCAGGAAAGCCGCTAACTTCAATTTTAGGAAAGCCAATGATACTATGGGTAGCAGAGATATGTGCAAAGGCTCTGCCTATTGAATTTGTGTACATTGCAACTGATGACTTAAGGATTAAAGAAGTAGTAGAGGAAGCTGGTTTTAATGTAGTAATGACTAGCAAAAAAGCCCTTACTGGAACGGATCGTATAGCAGATGCAGCAAACCAAATAGATGCAGATATTTATATTAATGTTCAAGGTGATGAGCCTCTTCTTGACCCGAATGATATATTGTCAATTATTGATATAAAAAAGAAATATCCAAATGAAGTCATTAATGGTTATTGTAAGATTAATGATAATGAAAACCCTGAAAGTTTAAATATTCCTAAAGTGGTGTTTAATGAGAATAATCAAATGCTTTATATGTCTCGCCATCTAATACCAGGCTCGAAATCAAAACAAATCAAACCGCCACACTACTTTAAACAAGTGTGTATTTATGCATTCAATAAAAATGAATTATTAGATTTTGTAAACTTTGGAAGAAAAGGAACAATTGAATATTATGAAGATATAGAAATACTTAGATTTTTAGATATTGGATCAAAAATTAGAGTGGTTGAAACTATGGGCTCTAGTCTAGCAGTCGATGTACCTGAAGATGTTAAAAAGGTTGAAGAGGCAATATTAAAAATAAATAAATGATTAATAATATAAAGTCATTAATATTTGACTTTGATGGGGTTATATTAAACTCAAATAAAGTTAAGAAGGCTGCATATTTCAAGGTTGCATTCTCTTATTATGGTGATAGGCTTGCAAATTTATTAGTTGAATATCTTGCGAAAAATACAGGCAAGCCAAGAGAGCAATTTTTTACACATTTTTTAAATAATATAGTTCCATCTCAAACTTTAGGTCCAAGCGTTGAGGAGCTAATTATAGAAGTTGGTGAAGAAATACATAAAGGACCAATGGAGTGTGAAATTTCTCAATCTCTTTTTGAACTTCGTGAAAATACTCCTGATTTAAAATGGCTAGTAGTTTCTAGTGGTGTTGAGTCTGAATTAAGAGACATATTTACTAAAAGATCACTTTTAGTTTTTTTAATGCTGGGGTTTATAGAGGTCCAATGACAAAGGATGAAATTCTAAATTCTCAAATCAAAGAGGATAAATTAGAATTTCCAGCCCTCTATCTAGATGAAAGCATCTATGATCATAAAGTGGCGAATAGAGCTAATCTAGATTTTTTATTTGTAAGTGAGTGGTCAAATTTTAAAGACTAAAAAAAATTACTGTAATGAAATAAAATAGTCTCTATTAAATCACTTTGTGCATTAATATAGATATTTTTAAACCTAAGATGATAAGTAGTCTGACATTGTGCAGAAATTGTAAATTAATTAAGGATTGATATTAATGAAAAATATTGTAATTTTTGGATCAGGAGGTCATGCAAAAGTTATTGTTGATATTATTGAAAAACAAGGAAAATTTAATATCGCAGGCTTTATAGATGAATATCGTAAAAAAAATACTTCTATCATGGGATATAAAGTTTTAGGAAATGAATCCTGCCTAAAAGATATTTTCTTCAGTAATGAGATTTATGGAGGAATTATTGGAATCGGTGATAACTCAATTAGAGAAAAAGTTAGAGATAAAGTAATTAAAGTTATTCCAAATTTTAAGTTTGTAAACTGTATTCATCCAAAATCAATTATAGGCAAAGATGTGAATCTTGGTAACGGTAATGTTGTAATGGCCGGTGTAATTATAAATTCTTCTACAAGGGTTAAAAATCATTGTATCCTTAATACCAACTCATCATTAGATCATGACTGCTTAATGCTGGACTTTTCTAGAATTGATCCAAATGCTACTATCGCAGGAAACGTAAAAATTGGGTGTTATTCAGCAATAGGTATTGGTGCAAATGTTTTTTATGGAGTAAACATAGGATCTAACTGTATTATTGGTGGTGGAAGTATTGTAAATAAAAATACAAGTGACAATTCTATTTATTATGGCTCTCCATCTAAATTTATAAGAGAGTACAAATTTGGTGATGATTATTTAGCTTGAATGTCCTCAATATTTCTTAGTTAACATTAAGTGGATTAGGATTTGGTACCAATCATTATAGGTTTTTAAGTAAAAAAAATCTCTCTCACTAACTACTTAAGTCGCCTCGTTGATCTAAATTTTCTTTGTTAAACTATTTATACTAATTAATTTGGCTAATTAAAACACATTTAATATTTTTGGAAAGATTATAATTAACTCATATATTAAGAAAATAGCTCTATTAAAGCATGAGGTTTTAAATGAAAAATGTTGCATTTTTAACTGTAATTTTTCCAATGAAAGAAGAGTATTTAATTGATTTTTTTAACTCACTAACTAACCAAACTTTTAATAAATTTGATGTAATAGTCATAAATGATGGTTACAAAAAATTTAGAGATATAAAAATAAAATATGAAGATTTATCAATTATAGAATTACCTTTTTCAGATACTCCCTCTAAGAATAGAGAGTTTGGTATCAATTACTGCATTGAAAAAAACTATGACATACTGATATTTGGCGATAGTGATGACTATTTCACTAAAAATCGAATAGCTAAATCTATTGATTTATTAACAAACCATAATATTGTAATAAATGATTTAACAACCTTTGATGAAACTGGAATTCTGCATAATAATTATTTATCTAATAGGTTGAAGAATAATCAGATTATTGATTATAACTTTATTATAAATAAGAATATCTTAGGATTAACAAATACAGCAATTAATTTAAAGATTTTAGATAAAGTACTTTTCAATAAGAATGAAGTTGCTGTTGATTGGTTTATTTTTAAAAACTTATTAAAGCTAGGCTATAAAGCTATTTTTACTAACGAAATTATTACTTATTATAGGCAGCACTATAAAAATACACTTGGCCTAAAAGAGGAAGGTGGAGAGTTCCTATTTTGGTGGGAGAAAAAAATAAAACAAGGACTTTTATCAGGATGAGAATTTTATATATTGGATCTGTAGAGTTTTCACATAAAGTTTTAGAAAAACTAATTACTCTAGATAGTCAAATTGTAGGAGTATGCTCACAAAAATCATCTCCATTTAATAATGATTTTCTCGATCTTAAGCCTTTATGTTCAAAGCATTCTATTCCTTTTAAATATTGTAATGACATAAACTCAGAGAAAACTTCAGCATGGATTAAAGCGAAAAAACCAGACATTATATTTTGTTTTGGCTGGTCGACTTTAATTAAAGAAAATATTTTATCAATTCCACCCATGGGAGTGCTAGGATACCATCCTACAAAACTTCCAAATAATCGTGGAAGGCACCCCTTAATATGGCCAGTTATTCTTAATTTACAGACCAGTGCTTCAACTTTTTTCTTTATGACTGAGGATGCTGATAATGGAGATATTTTATCTCAGGTAGATTTTAAAATATCTTACAATGATGATGCAAGAACAATCTATGATAAAGTTACTGAGATTGCCTTAAATCAAGTAGAAGTATTTTATCCTCAATTAATTAGCAACAACTATTCAATAATTAAACAAGATCATAATTCCTCAAATTCATGGAGGAGACGAAGTAATGATGATGGCATTATTGATTTTAGAATGTCTAGTAATGCTATATATAATTTAGTCAGAGGATTATCTAAACCTTACATTGGCGCTCATGTTAATTACAATGGACAAGAGATTAAAATATGGAAAGTTAGGGAAATTGAAAATATTAAAAAAAATATAGAACCAGGAAAAGTTTTAGAGGTTAATTCTAATTCATTTATAGTTAAAACAATGGATAATGCCTTAGAAATTCTAGATCACGACTTTGAATTTCTTCCTAATAAAGGAGACTACATATGAATAAAGTTTTAGTTTTTGCAGTTCATCCTGATGATGAAACTCTAGGATGTGGTGGTACCCTTCTTAAACACAATGATGAAGGCGATGAAATTCATTGGTTAATTGCCACTGAAATGAAAAAATCTGACGGTTTTGATGAGAGTACTATTGAAAAAAGAAATGATGAGATTAACAAGATTAACAAATTATATAATTTTAATACTATAAACCAATTAAACATTTCAACAGCCATGGTAGCTGAGGCAAGTGAAAATTATTTAATTAATAAAATATCATCAATCATATTAAAAATTAAACCAAATATTATATATCTTCCTTTTAAGGGCGATGTTCATGGTGACCATAGAGGAATTTTTAATGCCGCTTATAGCTGTACAAAGTCATTTAGATATCCTTTTATAAAGAAAATTTATATGATGGAAACTTTAAGTGAGACTGAGTTTGCAATTAGCACATTGGAAGATAGCTTTATTCCAAACGTCTTTGTAGATATCAGCAAATATTTTGAAAAGAAAATTGAGGCAATGAATATTTATACAGATGAAATGGGCATACACCCATTCCCAAGAAGTGAAAAGAATATCGAAGCAATTGCAACATACAGAGGAGCAACTTCTGGCTGTGATTATGCAGAAAGTTTTATGTTATTAAAGGAGATTAAATAAATTGAAACTAACTAATAATTACAATTTGGAAAACTTTAAAAGTCCCTATATTATTGCTGAATTAGGCTCAAATCATAATGGTGATATGAATCTAGCTAAGGAACTAATTATCAAAGCTAAAGATGCTGGCGCTCACTGTGTTAAATTTCAAAGTTGGACCAAAGATAGTATATTTTCTCAAAAAAAATATGATGATAATTATTTTGTTACTGATGATTATAGAAATAGAAAAGACTATACTTTAGAAAAAATTGTTGAAGAATATGCAATCTCTGAGAATGAGCTTCTTCAAATGAAAAAGTTTTCGGATCAGATTGGAATTGATTGTATCTCAACACCGTTTAGTAAAAAAGAGGCAGATTTTTTAGTAGATAAGATGCATGCAAAATTTATAAAAGTTGCATCTATGGACTTAAATAATTTTCCCTTTTTAGAGTATCTAGCTAAAAAGGGAAAACCTCTAATTATCTCAACTGGATTAAGTGAATTATACGAAATTGATAAGGCAGTTAAGACAATTGAAAATGCTGGCAATAATCAAATTATAATTCTTCATTGTGTCGCAACTTATCCACCTGAAGATTTTGATATAAATTTAAATAATATTAAGACATTAATGTCAACTTATCCTGACTATCCAATAGGTTTTTCGGACCACACATTAGGAACAGTCATTTCCTTAGCTGCAGTTAGCTTAGGTGCTTGTTTAATTGAGAAGCACTTTACTTTAGATAAAGATATGGCCGGTTGGGATCATAAGATATCAGCTACACAAGAAGAACTCAAAATAATTGTAGATGGCTCGAAAAGAATATCTGAAGCAATGGGATCATTTAGAATTCTTGCACCAGAGTCGGATGAAAAAAAACTTGAATTCAGGAGAAGTATTGTAATTAATCGTGCTATGAAAAAAGGTGAAATTATCAAAATCAATGATATTGATTATAAAAGACCAGCTGGGAACTTAAATCCAGAAATGACAGACTTAATTGTTGGTAGATCTATCAACAAAGATATCAACTATGATCATATCTTAACTAAAGAAGATATTATTTAAAGATGCTGGCAATTATTCCTGCAAGATCAGGCTCTAAAGGTTTACCAGGTAAGAATATTAAAAAGCTTCATGGAAAACCCATGATTGCATATACAATCGAGGCTGCACTTAAGTCAAAATATATTGATAATGTAATAGTCTCGACAGATTCAAGTGAAATTGAAACGGTAGCGAAGAATTTTGGGGCTAAAAGTTATTTTCTTAGGCCCAAATTACTTGCTTCAGATGAAGCTAAAGCAATAGACAACTATATCTTTACAATTAATAAATTAAATAATGATTTTAATTATAAGATTCATGACTTTGTAGTCTTACAGCCAACATCACCACTTAGGGCTTCAAAAGATATAGATGCTGCTATAGATATCTTTTATGCAAAAAAAGCTGACTCTGTAATTAGCTATTCAGAAGAAAGTCATCCATTAAAATGGCATAAGTACATTTCAAAAGATGGTAGATTTGAAAATATCTTTAATGATTCTCTTCTGAATAGACAGGAATTTAGAGCTAGCTTCTATCCAAATGGAGCTATATATGTCTTTAGGTTTGGATTAATCAAAAGAAAATTGTATTATAGTAATAATTCCTTCGCCTATATAATGCCAAGGGCAAGATCTGTAGATGTAGATACTTTAGATGATTTTCAATATATAGAATTTTTAATGAGTAAATCAAATGATAGAAAATCTTAGAAAAATTAAAAAAATTTTTGATAATGGTGAAAATATTATTGAATATTTAAAAAAAATAAATTCCAATCAAAAAATTGATGATATGGTTCTTATAAGCTATGATTTTCAGGCTGGAAGTTATATTGAAAAGGCTGAAAAGGATCCTGGTTATGAGGAGGAGCGAGCTAATACATATGCAAACATTATTAATGAATTAGGTGATTTTGATTCAATCATGGAGGTTGGTATTGGTGAGGCAACTACTTTTGCAGGTTTAATTCCAAAAATAAACTATCAAAATATTGTCTCTTTTGGCTTTGATATTTCTTATTCACGAATCCAATATGCAAAGCAATATCTTAAAAGAAAAAAAATAGAAAAAACTATCTTATTCACAGGAAACTTATTTAGTTGCCCAATTCAGAGTGATAGCGTAGACATTGTATATAGTAATCATTCATTGGAGCCTAATGGAGGCAAGGAGAGAGAGATTCTAATAGAGTTGTTCAGAGTCACAAGAAAATATCTTATTTTATTAGAGCCAATTTATGAATTGTCAGGTTTAGAAGGTAAATCTCATATGGATAAACATGGTTATATAAAAAATGTTTATAAAATAGCAATAGAGCTTGGCTTCAAAGTTATAGATTATAGAATTTTATTTGAAAGTAATACTGGAAGCCACAATAATACTGGTGTAGTTCTAATTGAGAAAAGTTCTAATAAATTTGAGAAACGAAATATAATAAATCCACTAGCTTGTCCTATTACAAAGCTTCCATTATCTTTGATAAAGAAACATCAATTCTGTAAAGAAAGCTTACTTCTTTATCCAGTCATTAACGATATTCCATGTTTATTGCCAGAAAATGCAATTATAGCAACACATTTTCTGGATTAATTAAAAACTGAATTATGGTATATTGCAAAAAATGTATTACCCCAACTACTAGACCTGGACTGCTTCTGGACAATGATGGAGTATGTCAAGGATGCAGATATTTTGAAACTTTGAACAACGTAGACTGGGACAAGAGGAGTCAAGAATTAAATACGATTTTAAAATGGGCTAAAGAAAGACCAAGTCCAATGAATTATGACGCTATTATTTCAGTAAGTGGTGGTAAAGATAGTCTAAGACAATCCCTTTATGCAAGAGACACATTAGGTTTAAATGTTTTACTTGTTTCAACTCTTAGACCCCCCGAGGATATTACAAATGTCGGGGTAAGAAATCTTGAAAATCTTGTGAAATTAGGATTTGACATTATTACAATTACTCCAAACCCTGAAGTATATAAAAAGCTAATGAAAAAAAGCTTTTATGAGTTTGGAAATGTATATAAAGCTAGTGAAAGTATCTTGTATGCTAGTGCTCATAAAATAGCGATTCAATATAAAATTCCATTAATTATTTTGGGAGAAAATGGCTCAATTGTTTATGGAGATGCAGCTTCGGTAAATGATGGTGGTATTGCAAAAAATATTCGAAATATAAATACCATTAAAGCTGGTATGAAATTATTTATGGATAAAAAACTGGACATTAGAGAATCAGACTTAGCAACATTTGAAATTCCACATTATAGTGATGATGACTTAAAGGTAATCTATATTGGATTTTATATGAAAGATTTTTCTCAAATTACAAATGCCTTCTACTCTATGAGTTATGGTTTAGATTACATTCACCAACCCTTAGAAGAATTGGGAACAATTTATAATTTTGGACAAACAGATACTGATTTTATGCCGATGAATCAAATGATAAAGTTTTATAAATTTGGATTTGGGAAAGCATCTGAAGACTTGTCAGAATTAATCAAAGTTGGCATTATGACTCGAGAGACTGCAATTGAACTCGCTAAAAAATTAGATGGAAAATGTGATGAAAAGTACATATTAATGTTTTGTGAGTATATTGGTATATCAAAAGAAGAATTCTTGGAAGTTGCAGAAAAATTTCGAAATCTAAATATTTGGAATAAAAACTCTAATGGAAAATGGGAGTTAGACAGTGAGTTCTATAAATAAAAATATATTAGTAATTGATATTGGGATTGGTAATATCCAATCAGTAGTCAATAGTATTAATTATTTAGGATATAGTTGTCAGATTGGTAATAGTATTAATGAAATTAATAATGCTAATATTATAATTCTTCCTGGAGTGGGAGCTTTTGGTGAGGCTATTAATCAATTACATAAGTTTGAAATTTTTGATGTATTAAAAAATAAATTACAAGAAAATAATGTGTATTTTTTAGGGATTTGTCTTGGTATGCAAATTTTATTTGATAAATCTTTCGAACATGGAGAGCATGAAGGTCTTGGTTTAATAAAAGGGACAGTTGAGAAAATATCTTTCTCTAAACGACTACCTCATGTAGGTTGGAATGACATCGAGATTAAATCAAATAGTATTTTATTTAAGGGTATGACAGAGTGTAAAGATTTTTATTTTGATCATTCATATAGTGTTTTGTGTAGTCAAAAAACTGTATCTTCTGAAACTCAATATGATGGTCAGAATGTTATTTCTAGTGTGGAAAATGGAACTATCTTTGGAGTTCAATTTCATCCTGAAAAAAGTCAATTCTTAGGAATCAAATTAATTGAAAATTTTTTGAAAAGGTCCTAATCTAAATGTTGAAAAAAAGATTAATAGCAGCAATATTAATAAAAGATGGTTTAGTTGTTCAATCTATTGGATTTAATAATTACTTGCCAGTTGGAAAAATTGATATTGTAATAGAATTCCTAGAATACTGGGATGTAGATGAGATTGTGATAATTGATATTGGAGCAACAATCAATAAAAAAACCATTAATCACCAAAGTATAAAAAATGCCTCAAAAAAATGCTTCTTACCTATAAGCGCAGGTGGTGGTATAAAAAAAATTACTGATGTTAGAAACATTTTAGCGAGTGGTGCTGATAAAGTAATTTTAAGCAGCATAGTATTTAGGGATGATAATTTTATTAGTAGGTGTTCTGAAAAATTTGGTGATCAAAGTGTTGTTGTTTGTTTAGATATTAAGCAAAAAAATAATGGTAAATATGAGTGCTTTATTGATAGTGGCAATATTAATACAGGTATATCTCCAATTGAATTTATTAATAAAAACAAAAACTCAGGAATAGGAGAGCTATTAATTAATTCAATTGATAGAGATGGAAGTAAAAAAGGTTATGACATTGATCTTATCAAGTCTATTCAAGATAACTCAGCTGTCCCAATTATTGCCTTGGGCGGAGCAGGAAATTTTGATCATATTAATGATGTTTTTAAACAAACAGATATTAGTGCTGTTGCTGCCGGAAACATATTTCATTTTGTAGAACATAGCACAGCAATTGCTAAAGCCCATCTAGAAAATTCTGGTATTTCTATCAGAGAGAGCTATCTTCTTAATTACACTAAACATGTTTTTGATGAATCTAGCAGGGTAATTCCCTGCAAATTTAATGAGGTAATATGAGAATATGTAAAAAATGTTTATATACTGAAAACCATGCTTTGAATATTATTTTTGATAAAGATGGTGTATGTAGTGGATGTCGAATACATGAAGAAAAAAATACTTTAGACTGGTCTTACAGGGAAACTAAATTATTAACTTTATTAAAATATTATAGAGGTCAAAGTAAAAAAAATTATGATTGCATAGTTCCTATATCAGGGGGTAAAGATAGCTATTTTATTATTGATTTAATTAAAAATAAATATAAAATGAACCCACTTTTAGTTTCTTATAACAAACAATACAATACAAAGATTGGAATTAGAAATTTACAATACCTAAAAACAATATTTCAATGTGATTGCATAGAAAGTACAGCCAACCCCTCTTTTTCTAAAAAAGTTACAAGATATACTTTAGATAAAATTGGAAGTTTATATTGGCATAATCATCTTGGAACTTCAACCTTTCCAATTCAAATCGCTGTTAATTTAAAAATCCCATTAATCATCTGGGGCGCTCATCAAGGTGTTGATCAGGTTGGTATGTTTTCTCATACTGATGAAGTAGAAATGACAAGAAAATATAGAAAAGAGCATGATCTAATGGGTTTTGAAGCTGAAGATATGATTTCAGAAAAAAATGAAATTTTTGAAAGAGATATGGCTAAGAACTTTTATCCCTCAGATAAAGATATTGAAACTATAGGAGTTAGAGGTATATATTTAAATAACTATATTCGTTGGGACTCTAAAATTCAACATGAGTCAATGATAACCAAATATAATTATGAAACATTATTACAAACAAGAACATTTAATCCATATGATAATGTAGATTGTTTTTTATATTCAGATTTACATGACTACATTAAATTTATAAAACATGGTTATAGCAAAATAACAGATCATGTTTCTCGAGAGATTAGATTAAAACACCTATCTAGAGATCTGGGTAAGAGTCTTATTCTTTATTATGAAAAAATCCCACCTAAAAATATTAATATGTTCTTAGAATGGAGTGGATTATCGAATAAAAACCTAGTCGATATATTAAAAAAACATATGAAATACCCTTTAGATATAAATGGTTTTATAAAAAAAGAGAGTTCTGTAAATATAGATTTTAGTGATATTTATCTCAACAACATTAAAGAACCTATAGTTGATAATAAATTTAAATTGTTTGATAAGGGTTTTATAAATGGAATAAAAGGAAATTAACAAAAAATGTGGTGAAGAAAATGGACCTTAAATAAACCTCGATCATTTTAGTAAATTTAGAATTTGGATCAGACATAGCTTCAAACAGAGTCATTGATGATAAAAGCTTCAGATTATATAGAAACCACATAACATCCTTTATTGAAACCTCTTTAAGGTTAAAACATATCGCAAAAGTCTTAACAAGTCGTTTTCTAAGGACTGGATATTCAATATATTCTACCCCTAGGCCTCTAAGCTTTTAAATGCTTAAAGCTCTATTTTAAAGGTCTTACTTAGCCCTTTTATTTGAGTGAAAATATAACATATCTACCAACTCTCTTTTCTGTCTCAATCTAACTCCAATTTAGGGCCATCATAAGTTACTAGTTATGTCTCTAAAAAAAAGATTATATTGATTCATAAATAGTTACTTAATAATAAGACTAATTCCAAATACCTATTTATGACTATTCATGAAGATTTTATAAAAACCTGAACTTTTATTTTGGGAGTTTATATGAATAAAAATAGCTTAATTAAAGATGGGTGGATAAGTTATTACACGTCCTAATGACCTTGTCACTCAAGTTATTAGTATTGATGCATTTGCCAACATTTTCTATGTCCTTTTATTTTAATTATTAATAAAAAAACAACTCTTACCCTCAGTATAGTAGATTATTTAACAAGAAAGGTCTAGAAACTTATTTTTTGTATTTTTGACAACTTTTTTGAGATTATGACTTTGATTTAATTCTTTGTGAATATTAGCAAGAATAGCCCCAGTTCTTTTAGAGGCCAAACCATCCTGAAAAGGATCTAAAATCTTATGATAGCTTTGTGATTCCTCAATAGACATCCCATTACCGTTCATTTGATTAATTATTGCCTTCTCTAAACTTTTAATTTCCCTAAAAACTACTTTATTAAGTCCATGTTTATCAAAATCATTATTTACCTTAGTTAGATTTGCATGAAAAGCAACTGAACCTGCAAAACAGCCCTCTGCTGCAGCCGAACTAATTCCTAGACCTAAAACTAAATCACTAGCAATAGAGATTTCTGCTGGTCTGACTTTAGTTTTTTCGGAGTCACCATAAAAAACTACAACACGACCATTATCGACAAACACTCGTAAAGGGTCAAAACTAGATAAGAAAGTAAGAAAACGACTTTTTCTTTTTGGTTTTAAAAAGATAATTAATTCTTTTCGAGTGTTTAATAAATTAATTAATAGTTTATAAATTTCAAATTGCTGATTAGGTGACCACCTTATATCATTACCAGTTATATTATCGAAGTATGATAATATAAAAAAATTACCATATTTTTTTCTCAATACAGATGAATTCTTTCTAGCATCTTTAAAATAGTGATCAGACGAATAACCCACTTCAAAAGCAGTTTTAACATAAGAATTTGGGTAAAAACTTTTGGAAAGGAAATACTTACTCCAAACAAAAAAAACGTCGTAATGCTTATCAACAAAAGTTTCAAGTGATGGATAATTACTCCTATGAGATCCACAATATAATCCATTACGAAGCTCTATTGCTTGAGATTTGACTAATTTATCTCTATCTTCATCATACATAGTCCATAAAATGCAAATATCTAATTGATTATAAATAGATTTCCAAAATTCAGTCCTAATTAAATAATAAACTTCTTGAATATTAAACCAACTAAAAGAGTTATTTAAGAACATTGAATAAAAAATTTTAGGAACTGTATTAAAGGTCCTCACAATGTATTTATAGTCAACAAAAATATATGTTGGCTGATAATTCGCATTATAATTTCGTAAAGTATTAATAGTTAATTTAAGCACACTACCAGATATATTAAAAACCTTTATACCTAGAGTATTTAAATTACTCAGTGAATCCAGATCATAATCTATACTTGTAAAACCTACTATCGAATTTAAATCAATATTTGAATTTTTTATCCAATATGTATCTGAAATATCATTTTGCTTGACTTTTGCTTGAATTAATTCAGCTGCAATATTAGTTTTATTAAAACTATCGCTGTGTTTTTTATTAAAAAGACTAGAGAAAGAGATAATAAACCACGTAAATAATAGCTTAATACTTGGGTAGAAATTACCTCGATAATAATTCTTACTAACTGATGAATCATACCAGTGATTTTTTCTAACCAAAATTGAATGACTTCTATATGAATAAAAGTTAATTAGTTTAGGTCCAAATAAAGATTTAATTTCCTCATTAAGTGGTGTTTTTTTTAAAAGAAACGCATTATTAAAATTAGATCCAAAAACCTCTGCAATAAAATAAATCTCAATAGGCTTAAAAGCAAAATGATATGCATTTTCCTTCAAGTATGAAGTGTATGTATCTTTGTTAAAACCTGTTTTATTAACAAAATTTTTAATTCTTTTATTTATATTTGGATTTTTTATCCACTGCTCTAAAAGCGTATATACACGATTTTGAATAACATCATAAAGTTGGATATTATTTATATACTCTTCTGATTCAACAACATAATCAATGCAAATAATTGGCTTACCTATTATTTTTGATGCAAAACTAATAAAAGGAACAAAGCTTTTATGAATATTAATGTAATGAATACGTTCAAAGTCTCTATTTTTAGAGAGGCAAGCAATAAAAAATGTCTTAAAGCATAACAGATCAACCCATAATATTTTCATAATAATTAAAAATTTATGTAATCATTTAATCTTTTTTTATATCGATATTAGCTTTTTCATACTCACTTATATGGCCAATATCAAGCCAATACTCATGGATAGGAAAGGGAAGAACTAAATCATCATTAGCTAAATTATTACGTAAAAAATCCGGCATATCTATAGCAGTTTTTCCATCTAAAGTATTTATTAAGCTTTTATTAAGGACATAAATTCCCGCGTTAACCAAAAATTTCTTTAATGGCTTTTCAATGAAATTAATAATTTTATTATTTGCTAACTCAACAACTCCGTATGGGATTTGGTGTTCATACTCCCTTACACAAACTGTTGCAGCTGCATTACTAGCATTATGAAAATGAAGAAGATGCTCTAAATCAATTTTAGTGAAAATGTCTCCATTCATCATAATTATTGGTAAATCTATTAAATTATCTGGCAAAAGTCCAAGGGAGCCTGCTGTACCTAAAGGACTCTTCTCGTGGATATATTTAATATTTACTCCCCAAGAGCTACCATCACCAAAATAATCTTTAATCTTTTCAGATTTATAAAAAATTGATATAAAAAAATTTTGAAATCCTGCACTTATAAACTGTTTAAGTATAATTTCCAAAATAGGTTCCTCCCCAACATTCAGTAAAGGTTTTGGAGTATCTAAAGTTAAGGGGTGCAATCTTTTTCCAAATCCGCCTGCCATTAAAAATACAGGGTTATCATAATTCTTAACTTTACTGATAGTATGATAAGTTTCAAGTCCACAAACTTCTCTATTTTTATTAATAACTGGAATTTGCAATAGATCTAAATCTGCCATTTTCTTCAAAACTTCATCTCGAGAATATGGGCTTGTAATTACATGAGGATTGCTATTCATTACATTTTTAATTTGCGTAGTCATTGGTAATTTTTTTAACAAAGCGCGTCTTATGTCTCCATCATTTAAAATTCCTTGAAGATAATTATTTTTATCTACTACCACTAAAACTCTCACAGTAACTTTTTTGCCAGACAACAAAACTATAGCATCTTCTATAGAAATATCTGAATGAACTAATGCATTTCTCCAATTACTCATAATCAAACCCCTTTATTTCTTTTTTCATAGATACAATATTTAGTAAGAATAAAAAAGCCCTTAAAAACGACCTTAAATCTTAAAACTTAAAACTTTAATCACAACACATTAACATAACTTGGCAAGTTCACTATTCTCTCCTCTAACCATTCTGCATTATTAAGCTCCTCATAAAAGACATCAGCATTCATCTTTAATTTATGCATTAAAGTCCATGCTGGACGAGTTTTAATACTGCTTGAGTTAGTCTCTTCTAAGAATAAATCTCGTTTTTTTTGATCTTCCAAAACAATTGTATTTAACCAATAGTTTGATTTACAATTTATAGGCTCTTCTAAAAAATCATATGACTTTCCTGAGAAAAAATCTCTGTAAGCCATTGCAATTTTTCGTTTATTTATTAGAAATTTTTCTAAACTTTCAAGTTGTGCAACCAATAAAGCTGCATTAATATTTGGCATTCGGTAATTATAGCCAACCATGTCATGATTATATTCCCACTTATGTGGAGTCTTGGCAGTTGTTGATAGATGTTTAATTTTTGAAGCTAAATCCTTATCATTTGTAACAACACAGCCTCCACCACCTCCTGTGATAATTTTGTTACCATTAAAACTAAAGATACCCATTGAGCCAAAGGTTCCAGTATGTTGACCATGAAAAAAACTTCCAAGACTTTCTGCAGCATCTTCAATTAAATCTATGTGGTAGTTTTCACAGATTTTCTTAATACTATCTATTTGACAAGGATGTCCAAAAGTATGCATTGGCATACAAGCTTTTATTTTACTTCCAGTTTTTTTATTTATACATTCATTATTTTTGATAATTGAATTATTTTTTAAAAAATTATTAAGAGATTTTGGTGACATACCCATTGTGTGCTTATCAACATCGACAAATACTGGTATTGCGCCACAATATCTTATTGCATTACAAGTAGCAATAAACGTTAATGGTTGAGTAATTACTTCATCACCAATTCCAACATCAGACGAAAGAAGGGCAAGATGTATTGCTGAAGTTCCATTTGATGTAGCAACTGCATATTTTGAACCAGTATATTCTGCAATCTTAGATTCAAAAGTATCTACAAATTCTCCAACTGATGATACAAAATTGGAGTCAATACAATGATTTAAATATTTTTTTTCATTCCCAATAAATTTAGGTTCATGTAAAGATATATTTTCAGAATGTGGATATAATTTTTTGATAAATTCAATCTCAGATTCAAACATCACATTTTCCCATCGAGATACTCACCTAAATCATCATAATTTAAATCAGGAATCACTTTAAAAAATATTTCAACAATCTCGTTTTTACTCCAATTGTTTTTATTTTTAAGTTTTTGAATAGATTCTTCAAATCTGTTAAGGGAATATTCGTTATTGGTAGGCTCATTTTTTATGACACCCAAATTACTGAATCTATCCATATCTAAAACTTCTTTAATTGTAAAAAATTCCTCAAAAGATTTTTCACCTGTCGTACTACTCCCAGAAAAAAAACAAGGCCACTTACCTTTTTTATGCAGAGACATAGAAAGACTCCTGGCCTCTTCTTCTGTTTTACATAGATGAGTCTGATATCCCTTATTTAAAAGATATTTAGTAGCAATATCGGCAAATGATATTAAGTGGAAGTCTTTGCTAAGTTTTGGAAAAAAAATATCTCTATTGTCACCAAAAATACAACTCATCAAACATAATTCCCCACTTTCTTTACTAGTTATAAAATATCTTTTAACATCGTTAGGTGCAGCTATAGGTTGAAACTTTTCCATACGCTGATCAAAGCTATGGAGTAAAGACCCATCACTGAAAGCAACGTTAGCAAATCTAGCTGTGGAAATATTAATTTCCAATGAGCTTCTCATTAAATACATCTCCATAATACGCTTACTAGCGCCCATCATATTCACAGGATTTGTTGCTTTATCAGTGCTAACGCAAAAGTATTTCTTAGCCCCTTTTTCAATGGACTGTTTTATTGTTTTATTAGTATTAAAAATATTAGTATTAATCATCCTCATTAATGTGAAAGGATCTTTTTCACTCCTAACATGTTTTAATGCTGACAGATTTAAGACATAATCATATTTACCATCTAATTTGATAAATGCATCATATTCATAGGATCCAACATCTAATGCAAAAGTATTAAATTCTCCATCAATATAGCCATAAGAACTCCTAATATCTCTAACAAGCTCAGTAAGATTATTTTCACTAATATCAACCACATGAAGCTTAGTTGGAAATCTTTGAAAAATTTCTTTTACAACAGCTTGACCAATTGATCCAGCGCCTCCAATTACAAGAAAAGAGGAGGTGGAAACAATATTTTTTAACCTCTCTTCATACTTATGCATATCAGCTGAGAAAAGTTCTTTTTTACGACCAATTAAATTAAGGGTATCTTTCATAAGTTGTAGTTAATAATAAAAATTAAAGCTTTAAAAAAACATACTAGCTTTAAGGCGAAAGCTTCTAAACCATTATGATTAACACCAGTTTCTACAATAATATTGCTACGCATTTTTATTCTTATTTTTTTGAGAAAAATTAAACTTCATAAGAGCCACAGTACAGATGCAATCATTTAAAGTTTCCATATCAATCGATTTTTCTGCGGGTATAAAATATGCAAATTAATTATACACTATAGTCGATTAATGCAAGAAAGACTCTAAAAGACGACTACATAATTTGGTACGAGTTTCCAGCTTAAGTTCGACTAATTTTTTTATAAACCAAAGTTTCTTTATATAAAATGTATGGATCATATAAAAACCATTGGAATAAATGTCTTTTAATAAAAGTTATGATATGGTTTAATTTATAACTTTATTTTATAAAGACCAATGATGATATACTTTATGGTTGTGAGATTTTTTAAGTCTAGCAAGAAAATAAATACACATAGGAATAAAATAGTTGATCAAAAAATGTCTTTTCCCCGCTGCAGGTTATGGAACTCGCTTTTTGCCAGCAACCAAAGCCGTTCCAAAAGAAATGCTACCAGTTCTAACAAAGCCTCTATTACAGTATGGAGTTGAAGAAGCAATATCTGCTGGGATAAAAAATATGGCCATCGTAACAGGAAGGGGTAAGCGTTCAATTGAAGATCATTTTGATAATGCTTTTGAATTAGAGTCGCAACTTAGAGGAACATCAAAAGAACATTATTTAAAAGAGATTCAACAAATTATCTCAAGCTCTACTTTTACTTATGTTCGTCAAAGAAGAATGTTAGGCTTGGGAGATGCTATCCTTACCGGTGAACCTTTAATTGGAAATGAGCCTTTTGCTGTAATACTTGCAGATGATCTTTGTGACTGCAAAGATGATGGGGTAATTTCTAATATGATAAATATATTCAATGAGCACCAATGTTCAGTTATTGCAATTGAGGAGATACCTATAAATCAAACTAATAAATATGGCATTATTTCTGGTGATCTAATTAAAGACTCTAAAAATTTATATAGGGTAACAGATATGGTGGAAAAACCAGAAAGTAAGGATTCTCCAAGTAATATGGCTATTATTGGACGCTATATATTAACTCCAGATATTTTTGAAATCCTTAAAGATATTGAGCCAGGTTCAGGTAACGAGCTTCAAATAACAGATGCACTTCTTATCCAGGCGAAAAAAGGAAAAGTGATTGCTTATAAGTTTAAGGGAAAAAGATTTGATTGTGGAAGCGTGGAAGGGTATTTAAAAGCAACAAATCATTTTGCTAAAAAACTGAAGATTACGTAATCAACCGATTAGTAGCGCTATTAAGGGCTATAAAGCAAGTCTTTTATTTCTAATTGAGGTTTGAATTCAGGCACAATTTTAATCAATAACTGTCTAATCATTACTTGATCAGATTTCAATAAAGAATCAAGCAATTTATATAATATTGGCTCTAGGATTTTCCACTCAATCATTTCCTCATGTGCGCTCATAATCAATTTGTTATCAGTTAATGAAGCATTTCCACCAACTAAGAGCTCTTCATAAAGTTTTTCTCCTGGCCTTAACCCTGTAAATTGAATCTCAATGTCGCCTTCAGGGTTTTCTTCATCTAAAACCTTTAATCCACTTAATTGAATCATTTTTACAGCCAAATCATATATCAATATGGGCTCACCCATATCCAGAACAAAGACATCTCCACCTTTACTCATTGAACCAGCTTGTATTACAAGTTCAACAGCTTCAGGAATAGTCATAAAATATCTGACAATCTTTTTATCTGTTACCGTGACCGGTCCACCCTCCTTAATTTGCCTCTTAAAAGTAGGAATAACTGAACCACTAGAATCCAAAACATTTCCAAAGCGAACCATACTAAAACAAGTATTGTGCTCATTTTTAGAAAAAGCTTGTAATATTAATTCAGCAATACGTTTAGATGTACCCATTACGTTTGTCGGCCGAACAGCCTTATCAGTTGAAATTAAAACAAATGTTTCCACATTATTCTTAATTGAAGCTTCGGCTATACTCCAAGTTCCGATGGTGTTGTTCAAAATACCTTCCGTTTGATTAAACTCAACTAATGGAACATGTTTATATGCTGCAGCATGATAAATAGTTTGAACTAAAAAACGTTTAAAAATTTTATTGAGTCTATCTTGATCACGTATTGAGCCTAAAACTGAAAAAATTTCAATTTTTAAATCTTTAGTTTGCAGCAGTTCTTGTTCAATTTGATATAAAGCTGGCTCACTAATTTCAAATAAAATTAATTTGCTAGGCTTTAAAAGAATTATTTGACGACAAAGTTCAGAACCAATTGATCCACCTGCCCCAGTAACTAAAACAACCTTACCCTCTATATTACTTTTAAGAAGATTTTGATTTGGCTTTACTGAAATCCTTCCTAGCAAGTCTCGAATATCAATTTCCAATAAGTCATCAATCTTAACTTTACCTTCAGCAATTTTCGAAACACTTGGCAAACTTCTTACATGTACTGGCAATTTATTCAGCTTAATAATAATTTCGTTTCTCTTTTTACGAGAGATAGAGGGCATAGCCAACAACACCTCAGTAACATTATTATTTTTAATCAGAAAATTAATTTCTTTATAGGGAAAGACAGGAATTTCATTTATATAAGTCTTGCCTTTATTAACTAAACTATCATCAATATAAGCCACATGATGATATTTTTCAGATAATTGTAAAGCATGGGAAAGCTGTCTTCCAGATGCCCCAGAACCATAAATAACTACATTACTTTTATTGTGATTTTTAATTATATTATTACTCGAAAATAGAGATTGCGCAAATATCCTTGAACCACCAATAATGATAAGTGTCAACATCCAATTAATTAATATTACTGAACGGGGAATTCCATCAACTGAAGTCATGTAAGTTAATAGGCCCCAAATTACTGCATATAAAGTTACTGATTGAGCAATTGAGAAAAAACTTTTCAATCCAATATATCTTAAAACAGAAAAATACAATCTAAAGCTTAAAAAAACTGGAATAGCGATAATTGGAGCTCCAAAAATAACCAAAAACATTTCATCTTTGGGCCAAAACCAATAACCAAGTCTAATAGAAAAGGAAAAAAGTAAAGCCAATATTATCAAGAATGAATCTACAAAAATTAAAATTAATTGCTTAATTTTTCGATCAATTTCTGTTAGTTTAATAAGTAAATTTTTAGCCAAGTGGGGTTTGCCTTAGTGTATTCAAGTTAATGTGAAACATCTTTACCATGAAGAACCTTTAAAAGCGTCATCCATAAAATTTTAAGATCGAACAAAAAGGATTTTTTATTTAGGTATTCTACCTCAAACTCTACTTTTAAATCAATTGATAATTCGTCCCTACCGTTCACTTGAGCCCAGCCTGTAATTCCTGGAATTAGAACATCAACTCCTTTTTTTGAACGTAAAATCATTAAGTCATCTTGGTTAAATAATGCAGGGCGAGGACCAACAAAACTCATATCTCCTTTTAGTACTGAATATAGTTGCGGCAATTCATCTAAACTTGTTCTTCGTATAAACTTGCCTAAAGATGTTATAAATTGATCTGGGTTTGCCATCAAATGAGAAGCAATAGAAGAAGTGTTTTGTTTCATAGATCTAAATTTAGGCATTTTAAATATTACATTATTACATCCAAAACGATTAGACCAATATATTACTGGACCTTTTGAATTTAATTTAATAAGAATAGAGATTATAGCCATAGGAATAGCTAGGAATAAAATTAAAATAATAGCTGTTATAAAATCGAAGGTACGTTTCAATTTTCTACTCTTAATTAGTGCGAATAAACTGCTAAAGTAGCATTATTAACAATTTTACTAGAGAATTTTTTTAAGACAAGTTTTCGCCCATACGCTCCATATTTTTTCCTTAACTGAATATCATCAACTAATTTAATGATACTTGCAGCAAGATCATCAGCTGATTTTATGGGTATCAATAATCCATTATGGTTGTTTATTACTATCTCGTTGCAGCCTGGCATATTAGTGGTTATGATAGCTCTTCCACATGAAGCAGCCTCAATAAGAACTTTAGGAACTCCTTCTGGATAATAAGTTGGAAGACAAACGATAGAGGATTGTGATAAAAGTTTGGGCATATCTTTAATATAACCACTCCACTCGACCAATCCCTGCTCAACACACTTATCTATTTGCTCTTTGGTAATTGACGAAGGATTTTCATGATCTAAATCACCAGCTACAACCATCCTGATATTTTTATTTATTTTCAAAATTTTAGATGCATCTATAAAAGTCCATATGCCCTTCTCTTTAAGAAGGCGTGAAGGAAATAAAACAATAGGATTTTTATTAGCTGAATCTTCAGAAAAAAAGTAAGCATCTGGATCAACACCTGATCCATAAATAAGTCTAGATTGCTCTCTGTCAATAATAGATTTATTAACAAACATCTCCAAATTATCATTATTTTGAAAGATGACAATAGATTTAGTTTTTATTGAAATCTTGTAAAGGAATAGAACTATTTTCTTTAAAATATTTTTATAAATATTATTAGTTTCTACAAAAATATATCCTAATCCTGTAATAGCATGTATAACACGAGGGATAAAAACGACTCTTGAAGCAAATCCTCCATAAATATTACATTTAGCAGTAAGTAGATGGAGTACATCTGGCTTTAAACTTGTTAAAACTTTATAAATACTTACAAGAGTCCTAAAATCATTAAATATATTCAAAGACCCTCTCTTTAAGTAGATTTCATGACATTGAAAACCATAGTTCTGTATTTTTTGAAAATTATGATTATACGTAGTAGCAACATGGACTTCATAGCCTTCTTTTTTTGCTAGAAGAGCTAAAGATAGTCGATGAGAAATAAAAAAATCTGGGATGTTGACAATAAATAATAGTTTTTTTCTTGTCATTTAGTCGCCTTAATAAAATACCCTGAAGGAGCTGATGTATTTCTTTTAGATTTAAATAAACAAAAAAAATGGTTAAATATTCTTAAAAAACGAAGTAATCCAAAAATGGATTTTGAGGTAGAAATAAAATCTAGAATAACGTGGACTCTTGAACCTTGTGAAGAGATTTCCAACTTAGAAAAATTTTGACAATATTTTTCTAGTAAAAACTTAGTAGGTCTCACGAAATCATATGGATCTCCATGCTCATGAAACATAAATGGAATAGATAGAAAAATAGATTTAGAGTTTTTTAAAACCCTGTAAGCTTCATTTATAAATAAATCAGGGCTTTCAAGGTGCTCAAATACTTCAATGGCCATAATACAATCAAAAGAGTCTGTTTCAAATGGTAAATGGTGGGCATCAGCAACAACATCAACAATTCCTTTCTTTACAACAATATCGAGTCGGATATAAACATCTAAATCATCAAATAAATCTCTATAAGGATCATTTCCAGCACCCACAACCAAAATTTTTCTCCATGATTTATCAATTTCAATAGAAGAAATTGATTGATTAACAAGGATCCTTCGATTTGTTGCAAAAATCTTTTGAAGAAGTTTTTTAGGGTTACTGGCCATGATTTTTAAATACTTTTACGAAACCACTATTATAACAACATGAAGTCGCACACTTCATTTATAGAAAGAACAGGAATTTGATGCTTATTTGCCAAATCAATATGCTCTGGAAGTGCGTACCCCCATTCCCCTAAAGCCACTAAAAATCCTTCTTTTTGTGGACCTTTAAGATGAGTAAAATTATCATCTATGAAGTGTATTTTATTATGTGGAACTTTTTCAATTGCAGCAATTTTTTTTAAAGACTCTAGTTTATTTATTGAAAGGTTCATATGAAATATTTTATCTACTCCAACTATAATACCAATTTTGGACAATAGCTCCAATGATGAATCTTTATCTTTTCCAGTGACAATATAAAGCTCACCTTCTTTTTCACATCTTGAGAGAGTAGACTTAATCCCTGGATAATAATTATGCAAGGCAAGCCAAGAGTCGTACTTTTTTTTCTTAAATTCATTTCTATTTTTTAAAAATAGCTCACCATAGAATTGAATATATTTATTTTCTAGCACATTGAGTTTTTTTTCAAAATCATCTTGAGAATCAATTTTATTATATTGAGATTCAAAAACAACTAGATACTCCCCCATAGCTCTAACATAATTTCTAGTTAATCTAAATTTTTTAGAATAGTTTGCCTCAGCTTCGCAGATTGAATAAATTAAATTAGACTTTCCTGAATATTCTTGATATGTGTTCCATGCAATTATTAAACATTCATCAGTACTATCAACAATTATTCCATCAACATCAAAAACACAAATATTTTTAGACATCTATAAAACCTCAGTATTTAAATCCTCAAAACCTTCAATTCTTACAGAGTAAGTATCACCAGATTTTAAAAATTGTTTTTCTCGGACCCTTTGAGGGGCTCCAGTTAATATTATATCCCCTGGTTTTAGAGTCATCCAAGTTGAAAGCCATTGGACAATTTTTTCTACTGAAAAAATCATTTCGTTTGAATTTCCTTCCCGAATAAGGATGTTATTTTGGAAAGCTAAGATTTTCTTATTATGATATTCATAATCAATATTAATATATTTTCCTATGGTACAAAAACCATCCACACTTTTTGACCTTGCAAGGTGATGGTCTCTCCCATGAAAGTTAGAGCATGTAATATCATTTGCAGGCATAAAACCCAAAATACCTTCATTCACACTACTAATATTAATATTTTTTAATTCATGTTTTATTACTATTGCTAATTCACACTCTCCCCAAGCATTAATTGTGGGTAGTAGGTCCAAATTATCATCGCTTAAAGCTAGTGTATTTAAACCTTTGATAAAAACCAAAGGCTCATCATTGTTAGTATTATTTTCACCAACACCAGGATAATTTAACGCTATTCCAATAATCTTAGTTGGCTCACATGGTGGTAAAAACTTAACATCAGATATTTTCAATGTTTCGGCTATGTAATCTTTGTAATAAACGCAATCAAGACTTATATTAAAGGAACTATTAAATCTAAATATATAATCTTCCTCTAATAAGCCATAATATGGAATTGAATCATTGTATAAAAATCTACAAAGGTGCATATTAAGAGTTTTTACTGAGATCTATTTCTTGTATGATTTCAAGAATACCATGACCAATATCAATATATTCTTTTGGCATAATTTTTTTAGCACGCTTATCTGAATATCGATAAGGCGATGAAACATAATGATTGTGATGAGGATCATTTTTAATGAAGTTAATTTCAACTTTTTTTCCAAGAATTTCTCCAATCATTTTTAACATATCAGTAGACTTGAGAACTTGAGATCCTGTTATATTTAATCTACAATTTTTATATTCGTCTCCTATAGCATCTAAACTTAGCTGGGCTGCATCATTAACATGTATGTATTCTCTTATTTCCTCACCATTACCAATATAGTCAACTTTACCTGTCTCTAATATTTGTTCAATATATTTTCTCATGCTATTCCATTTTTGAGCACCTGGACCATAAATTGTTCCATATCGTAACATGACATATTCGATTCCATACTTTTCATTATAAGACGAAATAATATCCTCAGATGCTTGCTTAGTTGTCCTATAAAACCCACCTCTATTGCTATAAACATACATTGTAGAGGCATAAAGATACTTTTTGACCTTTGCCTTGACAGACTCATCAATTGCTAAAGCAGAACCTAAAATATTTTTCTCAATAGTATTAATTGGATCTTTAGAAGCTTCTTTAATATCTGCAATACCAGCAAAATTATATACATATTTTGCGCCTTTTAGCGCCTCTTTAAGTGCATCTTTATCTAATATATCTGCTTCAAATACATTATATTTTTCTTTATATACATCATCTACTTTTAAATCTAATATTCTTACTGAAAAACCAATCTCATCCAACTTATCAACAACAGGTTTTCCAATAAAACCAGAACCCCCTAATACTGTTACTATTTCTTTTTTCATAATTAGATCACATTTTTTTTTGATTAAAAAATTCACTATCGGGAACAATGCCTAATAAAGCAGCATTATTAACATATCTAACAACTTCTTCTGTCGCTTGAATTTCCATTGCAGCCCTACAATCAGCTGTCATAGAGCCCATATGTGCAGTTAATAAGCAATTGTCTAATTCAATTAACTTTCCATGATAGGGTTCATCAATAAATGTATCTATTGCTGCGGCATATAATCTATTAGTCTTTAATGCATCAAAAAGATCATGTTCATTAATAATACCACCACGTGAGGTATTTATTAAAATTGTATTACTCTTCATACATGAAATTTCATCTTTAGAAATCAAGTTAAGAGTCTCCTGAGTAAGAGGAAGATGAAGAGAAATAATATCAGCTTCCCTATAAATTTTTTCTTTTTCTGCAAATTCTACATTTTCAAAGTCTGGATAAACTGTATCCTCATCAATATCATTTACTAAAATTTTCTTACAATTAAACCCTTGCAAATGATTGATCACTTTAGCACCAATTCTTCCAACACCAATAATACCAACTTTTAACTCAGAGAGTCTAAAGCCACTATATCGCTCCCAAAGATTTTGATGAATTTTCATATTAGATAAATGAATATGCCTCAAAGTTGACAGCATTAATCCAATTGCTAACTCTCCAACTGCTGGAGCAGGGGCATCTGGTGTATATGAGACGATTATTCCTTTTTCTTTTGCAGCAAGAAGGTTTATGTTATCAAGCCCAATACCAACCCTTGAAATAAATTTTAGATTAGAAGCATTTCTTAAGACATTTTCATTTATTGGCTCAGTACCTGCAATAAGAATACTGAAGTCTGGAATCATCTCAGCCAGCTCCTCAGCCTTTAATCTTCGACCTAAAGGATTAATATGATAGTCTATGTTGTTTGATTTTAAAAGCTCTATTGGATAATCATTATATTGTCCAAATGGCACAGTAGTAATTAAAATTTTTTCACTAGGCTTCATAATTATCTAACAGCTGAAGAGTGAAGAATTTCTGCAATCTTAAAATCTTCTTCATCATCCACATCTATACTTTTCATTTTTGATGTTTGATAAAGATAAGCTTTTGGACCAAACCAATACGACCATTTAATCTGGTCACTTTTTTGTGCCATGTAAACTCCTCCAGTAATTTCAAATGCTTCTCTTAGCTCCTGTGTTAATAAATGCCAGTGACCAAACGAGCAATTTATTGGCTTAGCATTAGAGTCAACAAGAAAGCCATTATGTGGAATAACAGTTATTAAACTGTCGTATAATTTATGGTCCATTGAAAGGTATTTTAAAACAACATCTTTATAATCATCAAATATAGGTGCTGTAGTCATAGTCCAGGCTACAAATGGATTTCCAGGAATTGTATTCAGCATATAATTGTTGTATTCATAAAGCCTAGCCTCATGACCACACATATATGGATCTCTATATAAAAAACTAGCCCCCTCCTCATGTGAAATATCCTTCGCCAAGTCACTATCACTAGAAATATAAATTTTATCAAAACAATCAGACTCTTGTAATTGTTTAATTTTCAAATTTAAAAGACTTTTTTCATTTGCAAATGGCTTAAAGTTTTTTTTCTTTACTCTTTGAGAGCCCTCCCTTACTGGGATTAAAGCAACAACTTCTTTTCTATTTTTCATTTATAGTCCTTTTAAGATTTTCATTTTGTTAGATACTCCCTCATAAATAATTCCACAGTCTGCAATATAAGGAATAAATTGAACGCCAATATCAATCCACTTTTTAGCATCTTCAGGTGATTGCGCTAAAATACCTGCCGCAATTCCGGATTTTCTAATTTTTAAGACAGATTCTTTAATTATAGATAAAACTTTTTCATTATTGACATCGTCAATAATGCCAAGTGATTGAGATAAATCATATGTCCCAATATAAATAACATCAACATCATTGCATTCAAGTATTGCATCTAAATTATTAATTGCATCAACACTTTCAATTAATAACATTGACAAGGTTGAGTCATTTAATTTTTTAGTCCGGTTCTTTTCTCCAATTCCATAATAATTTGAAGATCTTGTAAATGCAGAAACCCCTCTCTCTCCGATAGGAGCATATTTCATGGATTTTATAGCAAATTCAGCCTGATCAAAGTTCTCAATCTGAGGAACCACAATCCCATGAGCCCCAATCTCTAAAGACCTTAGAATATCACTTGAAGAGTTTGTTGGCACCCTGACCAAAGGAGTACAGCCAGCATTCTCAGCCGCTCTAATCATATTTTCCGAGGTTTCATAATTAAAAGGACCATGCTCATGATCAATTACTACAAAATCCATACCTGCTAGACCAAAAATTTCGACTAGAGTTGGAGATGGAATTACCATCCAAGTTCCAAAGACAATTTGGCCATTTTTAAGCTTATCCTTAAGTAAGTTAGTAAACACATATTCTCCAATTATTTAGTTATCTTATTATAGTTTAGATTCATTGTTTAATTTTCAGAATGAAATTACGTAATCCAAATATTATTACTTATTCAAACTGATAAATAAAGATTATTATATGAATCAAGCATTGAGCGCTCATCAAATTTTTCTGTAATTATTTTATAGGAGTCATCTACAATACGAGTTATGTCTTCTGAAGGAAGCTCAATCAAAGATTTGACTGCAGAAACAAGTTCACTTGAACTTTTAGTTTTCACAATGCATAAGTCATTAGACAAAGCATCTCTTGCTACCCCAGTATCTGATGATATCGATAAAACTTTACATGCAATTGCTTCAACTAAAGTTAAAGAAAAAGATTCGCTGATTGAAGTGGATACATAAATATCTAAACTATTCAAAACCTTACTAATATCTTGTTGCTCGCCAAGAAGTTTTACTACAGAACCTAAGCCATATTCTTCGATTAGCTTCACCAACTCTTTATTCTTCCATTCAATTCCTGAGCCAACGAGCACAAAACGAAAATTATTATTATCTTTATAAAGATTGGAAGCCATTTTAATAAAAAATTTATGTCCTTTGATTGGATGCCACCTAGCTATATGTCCAACAACAATTTTGGCATTAAAGATATATTTTTTTTTTGATAGATTAGTGAAATTTTGAAAATTAACACCATTATCAATAATCATCATATTTTTATCAGAATAGCCATAATTAATATGATTTAGACTTGCAATAGAGGAGCAGGCAACAATATGATCAGGAACAGAATTTGAAAAAAATCTACAAACAGTTATTACTAGTCTAGTTAAAAATTTATTTTCCTTTGGACAAGAATGATGTAATGACCAAATGAGTTTATGTTTTTTAAAAAAAATAGTAAGAATCAGCCCTATAAAATCTGCGTGATACATCCATGTGTGAACAATATCAGGTCTATTTTGAAAATAGCATTTAAAAATTTTAAACAAGATAAATAAAAAATTTGAGGATTTAGAAGAATAAACTTTAATACCTTTATTTTTTAATATTTCTTTGTAAGGCCCACGATTAAGCAAAACAAAAACAGTGTGGTTAAAATATTTGGTTTCATTCAAAATGAGCTTTGTCGCTAGAAGCTGAGCGCCACCATGCTCAAGACTGGTAATAATATGAAAAATGTTTATTTTTTTTCTATACATTTATTTATATAAACCTTTACCTAAAAATTAGAAAATTATAGCAACGTTAAGGTTGATTATCAGATTCATTATGTACTATATTATATTGTGAATTAATAAAAGCAGCAGCGATAAATAATGGAAGCATTGGGAAAGTTCCGCCACCTACAAATAATGCATTTATAAATGCGAACACTAGATAAAAAAAACCAAGATAACTAATCTCTGAATTAAAGTTGTCTATGTTTCTCCTAATTGTTGCTAATAGTTTATAAAACATGCTCAATAGAAGAAGGAGAGCAAAAACTCCATACGCTACAAAATAAATAAATAAATTTCCATGTAAATTTGTAATACTTTTAGATTGAGCTAACCCAATTCCACTATATAAACTATCTCTACCAATGCTATAAACTAACTTAAGGTGATTCAACCTTTGTTTATTACTTGGTGAATCAATTATTGAATTTAATTCTCTATATCCATTATGATAATAAGGATTGTCATTAGTTACATGCTCAAAAGATTTAGATATTTTATTTGAATATTCTTCAAAATTTTTTGTTGTTAGACTTGTAGAGCTTATCGATAGAATTAATCCAGTGATAACAATAAAACTAATAGTATAAAAACTAGATCTCAATATAAATATAAAACTAAATAACATGGTTAAAGCAAATACTACAAAAGCTCGTGAATTTAAATAAATTGCCAAGGCGGATGCTAAGAGCGCGATTATTAACAATAAAAAAGATTTGAGCCTTGAATAATCGTGAGAACGATACAAATAAAAAAGTAAAATTAACATTGGGATAATAACATTCACAACCCTCGTCGCTTTAAGATAAGCTTTAAATGAAGTCCCATTAACCTCAGTGACCTTAATAAAATCATAAGGCAAAAAATATACTGTCACAAACCAAATTATAATAAAAATGAGTACATAAAACAAATATCTCACTAGTCTATCAAAATGTTCTTTGCTTGGAAGAAGATAAAGTAGAATTAAGTAGAATAAAAATAGCTCCAATCCTTGAATTAATTCTTTCAATACAAAGATGAAATCTTTGGAAAATATTAAATTATGAAAAAATTGGTATAAGATCAAGAGCAAAAATAATTTAATCCAGCTATCTATACGTTCATTTAGCAGCCCTTTTAAGAAAAAAATACAACAAATAACTAGGAGCCCATCAAAAAATAAAATGTTAATATATGTTCCTTTATAAATATAGAAACTCAGAGTTGACAAAGCTATCAATGTAGCTAATATTATTACTTTGAAACGAGGAATGGAAGCCATTAACATTTTTTAATAAAATTTAAGATAAAAAAACGATAGTCATTCTTTAAAATATGCCACTGTCTTATTTATTCCATCCTTGAGGCTTACTACAGGATACCAATTTAGCACATGACTTGCCT
>Ga0209816_1000200_pt1 | contig 49199 bp, 47 predicted proteins | sample CoawatmetaG01DNA_FD_187509 | JGI IMG/M metagenome (GOLD analysis project Ga0209816, IMG submission 187509) | Marine microbial communities from the West Antarctic Peninsula - Coastal water metaG017-DNA (SPAdes) (version 2) | ecosystem: Environmental > Aquatic > Marine > Coastal ...
AGTTTGATGTATTAGTTATTGTTGTTGCTCATCCTACTAAGATGTACAAAGGCTCAGATGGTAAAATTGAAGAGCCAACTATGTACAATATTAAAGGTGGTGGTGAATGGTATGATGCTAGTTATCACGGCTTGTTAGTTCACAGAGATTACGAAGCTAAAACAGTTAAGGCTAAAGTCTTAAAGGTTAAGTTTCAAAACCTTGGTGAAAACGGCGCTGAAGCACATTTTAAATGGGAATATAGATCTGGTAGTTTTTTACCAATAGCTTCTGATGTTGCTGAGGATGAACCAATGCCTTGGGAGAACTAATGGCTAGAAAAACTAAGCCTTTTAAACCAGGCTTTTTGCCTCTTACAAGATTAGATTCTAAAATGATACAATGGTGTATTAACAATGGCATAACTTGCTGTGTTGTAAAGTCTAATGGCTTTGCAGATATTGGTAAAAATTTCTGCGTTGAGATCATCATTAAAGGCAAGTCAAACTTTAGTCCTAACTTTGAGAAGCAGGAAGTCTTAGAAAAACAAATAGAATATTATAAATATTATTATGACAAATATAATTAAAGTACTATCAAATAAAAGAATTTCATTAACAATGAATGGTAAAACTAGAGTTTTGCAAAAAGTGTATGAGACTGCTAAAATCAAAGAGTGGTTTGTTTATAACGGACAGGCTTATGCTTAGTCCTACAACTAAAACATCATTCAACTCTGCATCAGAAGCGTATGATTATTGGTACTGGAAATTGTTTCGTGATGGCGTTGAGTTTGCAAATACAAAAGCTTTATTTAATGTAGGCTTTTATATTACTAACCCAAAGAACAACTACATACTTAACAAAGATCGCAAGTGGTCACAAGAGTATGCTGAAGCTGAATGGCAATGGTATCTATCTGGTGATCCTAACATATCAAAGCTTGGCGAGATATATGGTAAGGTTCCAGTTATATGGAGAACAATGGCTGATAAATACGGTCAAGTTAATTCTAACTACGGTTATCAATGGAATAGATTTAAACAGTTAGATAAAGTTATAGAACAATTAAAGCAAAACAAAAACACTAGGCAAGCGGCAATATCTATATACGATGGTAAAGAGCAACACATGTATGACACAGACACACCGTGTACTTACGCTGTTCAATTCACAGTTGTAGACAATAAGCTTAACATGTCTGTTGTAATGCGTTCTAATGACATCTGGTACGGCTTCTGTAATGATCAATACTGTTTTTCAAGTTTGCAGATGTTAGTTGCTTACGAGACAGGATATGAGCTTGGTACATATTACCACTTTGCGCACAACCTACACTTGTATAACGATAAAATACCTAATTTAAAAACTAGAAATTACCACTTATGATAAACAAAACTTATGCGTTATACCACATACCTGGAAAAAAGGTTGGTGTAACAAACAACATTGAAGAAAGAGTTGTAAAACAACAAGGATACCAAGAGGGTGAGTTTGAAATATTAGCTTGGTCTGACGACATAGGCTACATATCAAAGCTAGAGCATGAAATGCAAGACTCTTTTGGTTACAAGGTTGACGAACAGCTCTACAAAGACCTATACAGTAATAACTTTAAACAATTTAAGAAAATGAAAATAAACGTAACAGAGGCAACAACAACGTTTCCTTGCCCTATCAACAAGTTAAAAGGCCAGTTGATGGATGAAATTGGTATGCAATGGCAAACTGAGCACGGTGAATTTACTATCACAAGCCAAACAGTAAACTGGATAATGGCTAATGTTAGATCTTCTCAGTTCAGCAGTGAAAGGTGTTACATATACAACAAAGCTTTTAGCTTGTTTTACGATAAAGATCCGCACAGAAATATTATTGTTGGTACAACATACGATGCTAAGACTGATCAAGAAGCTTTAGTAGATTATTACACTATGACTGCTGCTGAAGAGTTTCAAGAATCTCTTGGCGAATGGGATACTATATTTGATCCAGCTGAAAAACCTGAATACGATCAAGATCAACTAATGAGATTTGCAGAGCTATTTGCAGAATACAAAAACCAATCCGCAGCTAATTGCAACCAATGCAATGAAAATATATTTGAGTGTATTAGAGAGTGGGCTGATGAAAGAGGCTTATATGATAAAGGCGATCCTAAAACTCAATACATAAAGCTTATGGAAGAAGCTGGCGAAGTTGGTAGAGCTTTGTTAAAAGATGATATTGACGAAGTAGTTGATGGTATTGGTGATATGGTCGTTGTGTTAACTAACTTAGCTGAACTTTGCGGAGTTTCAATTGAAGAGTGTATTCAAGAAGCTTACGATGTAATTTCAAAACGTAAAGGCAAAATGATTAATGGAACATTTGTAAAAGATAACTAATATGATAAAGCAAACAATTGAATTTAGAGATCCAGTAGTTAGAAATGTTGTAAACAAGTTTGTTCAGCGATCTGACATAGGCTTTGAAAAGTATGGCCAAACACTACATAGTGAGCGTACTACTAAAATGAAAAACTTAGTAGGCTACTTAAACGATGTACAAGAAGAGCTTATGGATGCCGTGCTATACATACAAGCTGCGCGCGAAGAGCTTCAAGACTTATCTGAAGAAGCTTTAATCAAAAAGTTTGATGATGATGAAAAAGTCTAGAAAACGTGGTCCAGTTCGTGCTAAAAAAGTTGTCTGTGATGGTATTCAGTTTGCTTCAGGTTTAGAGAAGTATATGTATTTAGCCTTAAAAAAAGCTAAAATACAATCTCAATACGAAGGACAAACATACGTATTGCAAGAGAGCTTTGAGTTTGCTAACGATTGTTATGAAAAACAAGGCAATGGTAAAGGTGAGTACAAGAACAGGGGTAATAAAAAAATACTTAACGTAAAGTACACTCCAGACTTTGTTGCTGATACATTTATTATTGAATGCAAAGGTAGAGCAAACGAAAGTTTTCCAATGAGATGGAAAATGTTTAAAAAACACGTAAAAGACAATTTACCTCATGTAACTCTATATAAACCTCAAAATCAAAAAGACTGCGAAGAAACAGTATTATTAATTTTAAAACAAAAATAATTATGAATGAATGGGAACTAAGCTTTGGAACTTTTCCAGGCCTATTATTTGGCGCTAGAACGTACCAAGAAGAATTTAAAAATAACCATGTAATCTACATTGGTTTTATAGACATTTGTATAACAATTTATAAAAACTAAAAAAAAAATGAATAACATCCTCTCAGATATTACCGTACACATGAAGTACGCCAAGTACAACCCGGAGCTTAATCGCCGAGAGACTTGGTCTGAACTTGTAGACCGTAATATCAAAATGCATAAAAAGAAATACCCAGAACTAATAGACCAAATAGATGAAGCATATAAATATGTCTACAATAAAAAGATTTTACCAAGCATGCGTTCGTTACAGTTTGCAGGTAAGCCCATTGAAATATCTCCTAATCGCTTATATAACTGTTCATATCTGCCTGCTGACCATCCTGATTGTTTCTCAGAGATTATGTTCTTGCTGTTGTCCGGTTGTGGAGTAGGTTACTCAGTACAACAACACCATATAAAGGATCTGCCAAACATAACTAAGCCGTTTGATAAACGAACTAGAAGGTTTGTTATTGGTGATTCAATTGAAGGTTGGTCAGATGCTGTAAAGGTTTTAGTTAAGTCTTACCTTGGCAACAAGCGTACGTCTAAAGTGTTGTTTGACTACACTGATATTAGGCCAAAAGGCGCTAGGCTAGTTACATCTGGTGGTAAAGCTCCAGGTCCTCAGCCGCTAAAGGAATGTTTAATGAAGTTAGAAGGAATTTTAAATGCGAAAGAAGACGGATCGACTCTCAGTTCTATTGAGGTTCACGATATTATCTGCCATATTGCTGATGCTGTACTTGCTGGCGGTATAAGACGTGCGGCTTTAATTAGTTTATTCAGCGCTGCTGATGATGAAATGATCTCCTGTAAATCAGGTGATTGGTGGGAGAGTAACCCACAGCGTGGTAGAGCTAACAACTCTGCTGTATTAATGCGACACAAAATCACAGAAGACTTTTTTATGAATCTGTGGAAACGTGTTGAACTGTCTGGTGCTGGTGAGCCTGGTATTTATCTAAACAACGATAAAGACTGGGGAACAAATCCTTGCTGTGAAATAGCACTAAGACCTTTTCAGTTTTGTAACTTATGTGAGGTTAATGTCTCAGATATAGAAAGTCAAGATGACTTTAATGCTAGGGTGAAAGCCGCTGCGTTTATAGGAACGCTTCAAGCAGGTTACACTGACTTTCATTACTTACGCGAAGTGTGGAAGGAAACAACTGAAAGAGATGCTCTTATCGGAGTGTCAATGACTGGTATTGGTTCAGGCGCTGTGCTTAAATATGATATGTCTGATGCGGCTAAAATAGTTAACAAAGAGAACGCTAGAGTTGCCAAGCTAATTGGCATAAACAAATCAGCACGATCTACAACCGTTAAGCCTGCAGGGACAACATCTCTGGTACTAGGAACGTCATCGGGTATTCATGCATGGCATAATGATTATTATGTCCGTAGGATGCGCGTAGGAAAAAATGAGGCTATATATACTTATTTGTCTGTAAATCATCCTGAGCTAATAGAAGACGAGTTCTTCAGACCTCACGATACAGCAGTAATATCTGTACCTCAAAAAGCTCCTGAAGGATCTATTATGAGAACTGAATCACCATTTGATACGCTTGAACGTGTAAAACGTGTAGCTACTGAGTGGGTTAAACCAGGTCACAGAACAGGTTCAAACAGCCATAATGTTTCGGCTACGATCTCCTTACGAGAGGATGAGTGGGATGAAGCTGGAAAATGGATGTGGGAGAATAGAAACCATTACAATGGTTTATCTGTATTGCCTTACAACGGCGGTACATACACACAGGCTCCGTTTGAAGACATTGACGAAGCTAAGTTTAATGAAATGTCGAAAGTGTTATCTAATGTAGACTTAACTAAAGTAGTTGAGCTAGATGACAACACGGATCTATCAGGCGAGCTTGCTTGCGCTGGTGGTAACTGTGAAGTAGTTTAATTTAATTTAATATATTTATTATGACAGAATTACAGAGAATGTACAACAACATGTTAGTAGCCTTAGAACAAGGTATTAACGATTTAGAAAAGTTTGAAGATGGAAATTCTTCTGCTGGTACGAGAGTTCGTAAGAACATGCAGGCTATCAAAGATCTAGCTCAAAAAGTTAGAATTGAAGTTCAAGAGAAGAAGAATACTGTAGCAGCTTAAACAGCTATAACGTATACGATAATCATTATCGCTACGTAAAGCAAGTTGCTTATATCAATTTTACGGTCCATAGGGTTATAATCACCTTGTGGACCGTTTTTTATATGAAAGCAATGCTAAGAAATTGTTATTTTCTCTTAAGCAAAACATCCGCGGTGTGACCGCTACCCGCTCTAATTAAGAAAGTATTATTTCTTAATATTTCAAACTTTCTTTTTAAGGTGTTGAAGTTTGAAACTGTTGAGCCGCTGCTAAAAATACCACTCAATATATTGTCGTCGTCCCAAACGAAAGAAGAACCAATAGGAATTGGTATATCTTTTAATACAAAAATTGCCCCTGTAGTTGATGTTGTTCCGTTTAAAACTTTACCACCAATAACAAGGTCAATAGTTACATCTTCATTGTCAGTATTAGACACTATTATTCCTATTATGTTATCTGTTCCTATGTCGACAAAAGAATCTCCGCTTAGCGATATTGTATTTATTTTTGCCATAATTACCTTAAATTTACTGTTGCTGTTTTTTTATGTTAAAAAATTGTCAATTATTCATTAACTTTAACCACCACTTCGTTTAGCTTTTCTACTATTTTTTTTAATATAGCAACAACTTCAACGTAGTCACCACTAAGCATTGATTGTTCTATGTCAACTGACATGTCAGTCAACTCTTGTGTCATTGTTTTTATATCTGCCATTATGGTATTAATGTTTTAAGAACTAAAGTACAGTTCCATTGTACTGATCTTGAGTTACTAGCTACACTTCCAATCAAAGGAAATATAACATGTCCAGCTGACATAGCGTAATTAGCAGTAAGAAAATCTGCTCTAACCGGTCTTTGACTATAGTTAGAGTCTGGGCCAGCGCTAATATCCGCAGCGTTATACGCTCTTAGTGTGCAATCAAACGTTGCAAAATCATTGTAAGTTGGAACTCCAACCGCTAGGCCTACTTTAGATTGATGATTACCTACGCTTCTAATTAAGCTAGCAAATCCTACTAGAACACAATCATAAGGCACTATAATGCCTTGGCATATTTGTCCTGTTGGTATTGTTACAGTAGTGCTTCCAACAGAAGTACCTCCTGATCCTAGGTTTGTATTCCAAGTGTGATTAGATATACCATTGTTAGACACCGTCATCCAATCACCATCTGAGGGAACAGTTGATTGACCAGTGAAGCTTATGTTTTGATAACTAAATCTAGCATCAACATGAGACTTTAAACCCGCTGCTGTAATAGCTCTAGCTGTATCAGTTCCTGAATCAGCTTCAGCAGTTGTTGCTAGCTCCACTGCTCCTTTTGCAGAAGCGCTAGCATTAGCTAAATTTATAGTAGCAGAACCTGTTGTTGCTCCACCAGTTAAGTTTGTTCCAGCTACAACAGCCGTTATATCTCCAACTTCAGCAGGATCAAAAGCATCGCTTGCAGCTCTTACAATAGTAACAGCGTCTGTTGCTGACTTTGAAGAAGTTCTAATACACAAAAAAGTTGCAGATGTGCTAGGAGAAACCCTCATTGATCCAATTAAAGTTAAACCCGTGTTAGTGGTTGGCTCAACATTAAACTCGTCGTCTAGATTTACTATAATAAATTCAAAAGCAGAATGCTGATCAAACAAGGCGTTGTTAACAAACTCAGTAGCAGTAGGCATTTGGTGTGTTCTATTAGCTGTTACGCCACCCGTTGTACCTTCCGCTAAGTTTAAGTTAATGCCTGATTGAAAAAAATCGCTGACAACAAAGGCCGCATTAGTATCTGGTAGATTATTAATTCTTCTAGGTTGAAGTTCTTTTATTACTTTTCCGCTAGAGTCAAATGCTAAGGTGGTTAATCCTCCAGCAGCGCTAGCTTTGGCTTTTTCAATAAATACATCATTATCAAAGCGAATAGGGCTTGTTTCAACAGTTTTACCTACATATCGAAACCCTGGTGATTTTTGTTTTCTTCTAGCCATCTACAGATCATAAGCTATTAATATATCTACATTACAAGCAGAACTGTTAGCTTTAAGTTGCACTTCGTCGGCTGTAGCAGTTAGACCAGCAATGTTAGATGTTCCTTGAACAACGTCTTGAGATGCTGCGGTTGTAGAACTATTACACTCAAACACTAGGCTAGTAAAATACATTGATTGTCCAGCTAAAACTTTGTAGTTTACCTGCTTATTGTTAGTTGCATCGCTTAACTGAAGAGTAACAAAGTTAGTAGAGTCAGTGTTCATAAACCTCATGTACTTAAACTTTGCGGAATCATAAAGGCCCATACCAACAGTAGCTCCAGAAGAAAATTTAGCAACCTGAGTAAACGCAGTAGGTATGCTTAGTGTTGTAGCAGTATACGCATCAACATCAGCGATGTTTAAGTCATCAGAAGTTCCAGCAGTAGTATAGTTGTACTCATAACCTCCGTTGGTTAAGTTTATGTTCTCTGTTATGCTAAGCGTTAAAGTTCCCATTAGTCGTAGTCTATGTATGTTATTGTTACTTCTTCTCCTTGTTGAATTGCTTTAGCAATACTAGGATATATTCTTTTATAAGCGTTTACAGACTTACCCACAAAACCGTCTGATAGTATCCTATTGTTTTCTTGTGCGTCACCAACTATCAAGCAACCAGCGGTGTGCTCATCTGTGTTACCGGTGTGTATTAATATATACTCAAAGTTTGGTACGTCAAGAACATGTAGCATACCAATGTGTACACCAGGATATTTTCTGTCATACCTAGAGTGAAATCCTCCCTCGGTTCTTAAGTCTATCTTGTAAGTGCCAGCTGGAACTCTAGTTTCACCTTTAACCTTAAAAGCTCGACGCTCATCTTCAAGAGTATAACACAAAAAGTGTTTTCTAATATCTGTTACCTCAAAGAGCAAGCCTGATGTTGAGTCCACTTGAGAGCTAAACCTTACTACTTCTAACTTCATAATTAAGAGTTAGTACCAAATACCATAGATTCTACAACAGTTCCAGAAGTAGAAGTGTATACTCTAAGGTTATTCTGTACGTTAAGTGGAATAAAAGCAAATTCACCACCTCTAAGCTCTAAAATTTCTTCAGCGGCATGGTTATCGTAGTAGAAAAATAATCTACCAGTTGAAGAGTTAAAAGTTGCTGTATTTTTTAAGTAAACAAAAGCAGGAGAAGTAAACGTACTTTTAGAAACAATTATTGGATGATCAGCGGCGCTGTTAGTTGCCGCGGCATCTTTTGTATTGTCTAGAAAGCTAAGCGTAGAATTAGCAGCGTCTACTAAAAAAGCTGCAGATTCACCTGACGTTGGGTTTGTAAGAGTTGTTGATTGTGGTCCGTCTGCTTCTGAAGCTACAGCCGCTGCAGTTATAGATCCGTTGTGCCCATTAGCATGGTTTATGCCAGTCCTAAGCTCTGCTATAAAATCTCTTTGTTGCATACCATCTGTAACGTCAAGAGCTATACCACCAACCAACTCAAGTAAACCTAAGTTAGCAGGAGTATCAGATCCAATGTCTGTTCCTGTTGCAATAATAGATCCAGTTGCTACGGATGAGTTTGTTCCGTCTATAAAAACATATCTTCTGTTAAGACCATGATTGTCTGTTATGTCTATAAACTGACCTTGAGTAGCTAAAGCAGCTGGTACATCTAAGTCACCATCTACACATGATATTCTATTTGTTCTAGACACAGATGTTATAGTGTCTCTTCTTAGTCCACTAGTATTAGCAGCTGTAATGCTAGTAGTAGTAGTTAAGCTTAGCGCGTCCGTTAGTAGATCGCTGCTAGATAAAGTTAATGTTGGTGTTACTGTTGCCATTTTGCTATTGTTTTATAATTTTTTTATTAATCTTTATTTTGTTGTAATCAAATACAATGTAGTATATTCCCTTGCTTAATCTAGAGACATCTAAGACGTCTATATGTTTTTTAGATAAGATAAGCTTGCCAATAGAGTTAAATACTCTAGCGTCAACTTTTTTACTTATGTTTATATAATCACTTGTAGGATTAGGATATATAACTAAACTATTTCTAAACTCTGTAATGTCTGTTGGCCCTGTCCAACCGTCCTGGCAGTATGTGTACAATTCTTGACACGTGTTATCCCAATCGTTGTTACAGCAAAGAGGATCAACTTCAATCACCCAGCTAAAACACTCATTAGGAATGTAGTATATATCACCAACGTAGCAACCAGCAGAATAGTAACAACTAGAGTCTGGCACGTTAGCCGATATATTATAATTCTCAGCGGTCGGGTCAGTACAACCAGGCAATGGATAAATACAAGAACCATTATCAGTGTTTGCAACTACATTATAGTTTAGTGCCGTAGTATCAGTACAGCCGTTAATTACTTCTATGCAACCACCATCATCGGTGTTGGCAATTGAATCATAGTTAAAGGCAAATGGATCAGTGCAACCATACGAGTATGCTATACACGAGTTGTCATCTACGTTTGCGTTAGGATTAAAGTTAAACGCTAATTCACTCATACATCCCAAAACTACATCAACGCAAGAGCCATCTAACTCTGTGTTTGCTTCAGGGTTATAATTCAAGGCCGCTTCATCCATGCAACCTAGAACCACGAGCGTCTCACAGGTTCCGTTATCAAAGTCAGCGTCTGCGTTATACTCTAAGTATATTGGATTAGTACACCCAGAAACGTAGTAGCAACTCTCGTCATCTGTATTCACACTCTCGTTGTAATTTAAAGCTGTATCATCTGTACAGCCATATATTTTATCTATGCAACTATTACCACAATAAGGCATACCAAGCATTGGTTGAAAAGGTATAAGTGGATTAGCAAATCCTCCTGGTTCGCTTATAGTAACGTGCTCTTCTGAATACAAATTGTAACCACACTGTACTGAAGTAAACTGTGATTGTTGTGTTGTAAAGAATATAACCTCTACTATTTGCGATATATCTAAGCTAAATGTAAACGTAGTATCAAAGCCATCCTCTAGTGTAAATACACCTAAAGAATTATAACCTTGTATAACCTGTACGTAAGCTCCAGCCCAGCCGTTACCAGCTAAATCTGTAAGTTCTAGCGTGTGTAAGCAGCTATCAACTGTAATATCAGTGTTAGCATACTCATCATAGTTAAACGCATCTTCTTCTGTACAGCCAAATGCTTTCTCAATGAAACACATACCTGTATCAACAGTAGCTACAGGTAAAAATTCTATGTAGTTATCATCCATGCAACCATACAATGGCGGTGCCGGAGCACAATCATCTAGTGTAAACCCATGAAAAGCAGCGAAGCCAAAGTTAGCGGAGTCTGGCTGCACGATAGTGTCACCACAATGCACTACGTAGTAAGATCCATCTTGTCCACCCCATAAACTACCAGCAACACCATCACCATATTGATCGGATATATTAAACAAGTAATCACCGTTAGGTATACATACTTGTATTAGCTGCGGCTCGTATCCTACTATATCATCGTAAGGACCACCTGTAGCAATAGTATCTTCAAAGTAATCAATTATAGCCCAAGATGTTTCAATTGGGTATTGGTCCGGGTTAATAATTATGTTTACGTAAGTTCCGTTAGGACACTGAGCAAAGGCTATATTTACTAGTAGTAATAGTGTGAATAAGTACTTCATATTATTTTTTACCAAACTTTTGAGATCCAGGTATTAAACCTTTTCTTCTGAGCTTCATTATTTTTTCAGACTCTTCATAGCCATACTCAAACGTTGGATCTTTTTTTATCTTCTTCTTCTTCGCTGCAACTACGCTTTTAGGTTTTGTTGGTCCAAAGCCTGACAGTCCTTTCATTTTGTAAGCCATAATATTTTTTTTAAAAATCACTCATTATTAGTTCATCAATTATCTCCTGCATATCCTCTCTTGTTGCTTTCATGCTAAAAGATATATCAGCTTGAAATCTTTTTACTTCTTCTCCGTCTTTAAATATAACAACTGTAGGTACTACAACTATCTCGTGTTTAGCTTGTAACACTGGTGCTACAGCTATATCAACGTACACTATATCACAGTCTGTTAAATCTCCAATGTAACTTACCTTGTTAGGACTGTTCCAGTCAGCATTAAAGTGAGTTACTACTATTTGTCCCCAAGCAGTTGAAGATATTAACAATAATAAAGCTATAGTTTTCATTATCTAAGTTTATCTAATTTATCTTCCATCCTAATAAGTCTATCTTTTAAATCATCAACAGCTTTCTCAGTGTTTTCAATAGACAACCTAATATTCTTATCTTTCATGTCAAACTCCATGCGGCTAACATCTTGTGGCGGTGGAACTGGTAATTCTTTTGCCTCAGCTATATCGGCCTGTAGAACAAACCACATGCTTATAACTGTTGCCATACCAAACCCCATTGCTATTAACGTTTGTACACTAACTTTAAAACTAGTGTTTTCATTTAACTCCTTTGCCATGTTAAAATATTATGTAATTTATCCCTGCTTTAAAATCGTACCACTCTTTATTCCAGTACTTGTTATATTTACCCTCTATGAAACATCCTAGGCTTTTGTTTAGCTTATAGCCAAATATTAAACCACCAGAGTAATCGTTCCACTGTTCTCCATCGTTAAAGTTGTGATATGAAAACTGATCGCCGTTATCGTAATGATATGGCATTAAATTACCCCATGAATGTAACCAGAAGTTTTTCTTATAATGATAGAAGTCAAAGCCAATAACTAGCGAGTTTTGTAGTTGTTGTGGCAATTGATTTCTTTTTTTATCTACATAATTTTTCAATACAGTAGGTATTACTACCTCTTCCCAAACAGCAGAGTTATTCGCAACAATGTTTCCGTTCGGATCTTTATACTCTGATTGAAACACATCAATGCTATATCCCTCCTGAATAGCCAATTGCGTGTAGTGAACATTACCAGTAGACATAGTCCACTCTTCTAAAGGATCGTATCCGTATGGCTCTGCTAGTCTATTTACAGCGCCAATATTAAAAGATAGTTTCTTCTTAGAGTTTATTCTTAGTCTAGCCGTAGACTCAAAGTACTCTATATCTGCAAATCCTTCTTTTAAATACTCTACTTTAGCTAACCATAATGGCTTAACGTATCTTAAAAAGTGGTTTTGATCAAAGTACTCTACGCCTTCTTGTCTTCTATAGTCTAGCTCGAACAAATACTCAAACGGAGATAATCCAACGCTAGCAGCATCAGAAAACGAAGTTTCTAAACCGTCTTTAAACTGAGTTCTAGCTTCGTATGGAAATCTCTTGATCTTCCTTATACCCATTGTTAGTGAGTAGTCAAAAGGAGTAAATATAGTATCATACACTAGCATGCTATTATCCACAGAGTATACATCTCTGTCAGACAAAGAAGTTCCTCCGTTAGCTGCTACGTAGAACGTAGAAAACTTAAAAGCTTTTTTAATTTGTGCTTCAGATTTACTAGCAGATAAAACTAAAAGCAAGAATATAATAATTCTTAGTGTCATAGTATTAATTATTACACGATTATTGGTGAGCATAACACCTACCGTTTTTGTTGTTCGTCATGTTTTTACATCGTGGGCCAGAGCTAGTAGCAGCTTTGCATCTTTTTTCTCCTTTCTTAGTAGAAGTAGACTGATTACCTTTGCCTTTATTTTTGTCTTTTGCTCTTTGCTTAGCGTCTTTAACATCTTTACTTGGGTTTATACCTAGCTCGTAAGGACTAACACCAAGAAACATCGATAGTCTAGCCATTGCAGAGTAGTTAGAGTCTAGAGCTAGTCTTATATTGTTTATTTTTCTTACAATTCTGTCAACAGGTGCGTTTGTAGTGGCTTCAATAACTGGCGCAGATATACTCCATATAGGATTTCTAGAATCGTATAAAGGCATTTCTGATATAGCGTTTCTGTCCCAATCTGCACTTTTGTATCCTTTATATATCTTTCTTAATTTGCTACCTACCGATGGTGATAGATTTGCCACTTCTATCAGTACTTTAGCGCCTTCACCTTTTCTACCTTTCTTTAGCTGCGTGTCTGCCATTAACAAAGTATTCTTAACTGTAGCTATTACTCCACCAACTATTCCAGATCCTCTAAGCAGCGTGTCTGCCACACCGTTAAATATTCTTTCAGTCTTAGTGTCTAAAAGCTCGTCATCATCTTCTGCTTCCTCAAACAGCATTGCAAATAAAGCGTTTTGAAGAGATAAAAATATTATGTTTTGAGCAAATCCATAGTACAATAACCTAGAAACATGTTGCTTCATGTCTCCTCTACCGTTTTTCATATCTAAAACAGTTTTCTTTATTATTCTGTTTTGCTGCATTGGATAGTTTTGAAAATTTAACAATAACCTTCCCAAGCTTGAAGCTTGTTGCTTCGATATTCTATCAGGTCTAGCAGACTGTTGAGACTCTTCTGTTGTTTCTCTAAACTCTGCAAAAGCTTGTGTTTCAGCTTCTGCTTGACTCATGCCTTCACTAACAAATCTTTTTACTCTGTTTCTATAAAATGTTGCTCCTCCCACTGAAATTGCAAAGCTATCTGCTATTTGAGTAGGTGTAAAACCTATTTTAAGCAAGTAAGCTAGTATTGCTCTAGCTTTATTTGTCGCGTTTGCAGCTATTGAAGCTAGCTCGTTAGACTCGATGTGTGTGTTAAGGCCAGATCTTCTTTGTTTTAAAAAGTCAGAATTAAATATAAAAGCAAAGTCTGCCCAGTATTGCTTTTGATTAGCAAAAGCTCTAGCTGCTTGAATAGGATTGTTGTCAGTGTAGTTTATGTAGTTTAATATAGATATATTTTGAAGAACAGCGGACTTAACATTAAAAAACATTATAGCACCAACAGAACCAGCTAGCCAATTCATAAATCTATTTGTAGCAGCGTCTGTTCCTTTAGGTCTGTTTTTACCTTTTTCCATCCTATAAAGAATGTCTTCAAGCGATTGCCTGTATGTAGTTCCAAACAATGCTTCAAGTTTGTTTAAGTTCTCTTCGGTAAATAGCTCTTTAATGTTTTGTGACCATTCTTGTAAAAACTCACTTCTTCTAATGTCGTTTACAGCTTCGTTAACATCTGACGCTATACTACCAGCCGTCCATGATTCACCGGGCTTAACGTATCCATCTTTTAGTTGTACTATAAGCTTAAGATCCATAGCAAACTTTATTAGCCCCATGTTTTTTACTACAGCGTCTCTTAGCTCTCTAATTTCTTTTTTATCTAAGCCAGGTATTTCTTGACCAGTAATCTCCCACAAAAACACTCTAATAGCATCATCATAAGTGTAATCCATGCCTGGTATTTTTTTACTTAGCTTTTTAACCGCGGCTTTATGTTTTTTTCTAACGTTGTTCCAATCGTTCACTATCGACTGTCTAGCCATGTCCACCTCTCTACTAGCTCTAGCAAAAGGATCTATTAAGTTTTTCTTTAAAAACTGAAAGTCTTGTTCTCCTTGTCTGCCTTTGCCAATCATGTAGTATATTAGTCCTACAAAATCCTCAGCGCTTGGAGGAACAAACAATTGAAATTTATTCTTATCCTTACCTCTCTTTATAGCTCTTGCTCTAGAAAATGTTTCGTCAAAAGGAACACCAGTTTTTCTTTCTAGTATCTTGTTAAAGTCTACGCTTTTTCTATTACTAGCTTTTATTTTAGCTTGTTGCACGTCAGACTTTATGTCAAACTGTTCTAGCACGTCTTTAACAACTTGAACGTTAGCTAAAGCATCGTCTGCAAAGTAAATGTCATTGTATCCATCGGCAACCTTATCTACTATCCAAAGAGCTTTTGCTTGCGGAGTAGAGTTTGTTAGTCCAGTTATATTTTCTAAAGGTATGTCTAAACCTAAGCTGTCTAAAAACTGCTTAATAGGACCAGCAGCGTCGGCAGGTCTTGCTGTTAATATGAAGTTATCTTTATTTCCAAACTTTTTAATTCTGTCAATAGCCTTTTTGAAGAAAGGCCCAGGCGTACCATCTGTTACCTTGCTAAACTCTGAAAAGTCAAACACGTATCCTTTTGACAATAGATCAGCTCCTTTCTTAGCAAAGTCTTCTGCATTAAGCTTTCCTTTCTTACCGTTAGGATCAGTAAAAAGCACACTAGATTTAGTCTGAGCTAGGGTGTCATCAAAGTCCCATATACTAATACCTTTGGCTTTAGTGTTTTTGTCTACTAGCCTAGCATTCATTGCCGCTTTTTGAAGGTTTCTGTTAGAAGACTTTGAACCGTACTTAACTGAGTCATTGTTTAAAGCTTCAACAAACCTAGCCATGTCTTTAGGATTAGAAAGATTTCCAAACGTTGACTTGTCAAAGTTTTTAGAATCTATTTGAGGCTCTATCTTACCTGTAACTCTGTGCGTGTTGCCTTTTGTTTTTCTAGCGTCACTAATAATTAGTCTAGCGCCTAAGTATAATTTTTGATTTGACTTTAACTCAGGTATATTTAAGGCTTCAGCTACTCTCATCGTTATTTCTCTTGTTTCTACAAACTCTTTGCGAGCTTGTTTTTGAGCGTCTGCCTCGCTTATACCCTCGCTAACAAGCTTTTTAACTTTATCTTTGTAGAACTTTGATTGTTCAGGTTTTACAACATTCTCTAGCATATAGAACAAGCCAGCGTTACCTATGTTTATAAATGTTTCTGGTAAGTTTTTCATGTTGTAGTGCGCCGCAATGTAAGCAGCAGTAATCTCAACGCGCATATCTTTCAAGAACGTGTGTGAAATCAGCTTTAATTTATTAGCGTCATCAGTGCTTACGCCTTGGTTTTCATTGTCAAAGCTAATGCCTTCAAGCAATTGCGCAAGCCTTTCTGACATTTTATTTTGAAGATCTTGTTCAGCCTGTGTGTCTTGAGGATTAGGGTTTGAAAAAGAAACTTCAAACTTATCGTTAACAAGCTTAAATGAGGCTGTTTGAGCAACTCCTCTAGCTGTATCCATTTTTATTTCAACACCAACTATAGTGCCGCTGTTATCGTATATAAACGTAAGATCAGGTCTACCTCCTTCTCTAACAACCTTATCAGCGGAAATAGCAGAGTTTTCTTGCATTACGGCATTAGCTAAAGCAATAAAGTGCTGCTCGTACATTTTGTAAATCTTCTGCGTTTTAAAACCTTTCTTTCTTAATTTTGTTATTTCACTTAGCAAGTCTTTAAGTATTCCTTTGTCTGAAATTCTTTCATACGGTCTTTCTAAAAAAAACTTGTTAGCTAATAGTTGATTTATGTCATTTTCGTCAATTTCACTTTGTTTAAGCTCGCCATTCAATAATTTTTCAAGATAATTTTGAACAGGGATGCTTATATTTGAGCCTTTCTGTAGCGCTTTTTGTGTGTTAGTAAGAGGCGCTCTTTTACCTGAAGCTTTTGTTTCTGAAAACATTAACCTAGGCTCTCTATTAATCATTCTAGAGAGCTCGTTTATTTGAACCTTACCAAACTCAGCATTATCTATTAAACTTCTGTAATCTGCAACCTCAGGCATGCTAGCGATCTCTGGTAAAGCATCTTGAGCTAACTCAAAAGCAAATCTTCTAGCCAATGTATCTTTTCTAGTACCTTTTAAACCACTACGCTTACTAGTCTTAGGGTTTATAGGTGGTGCATCAAAAAACTTAACTACGTTATCAAGGTTTATGTTGTTTTTCTTTCTGTAAAGATTAACAGCTTGTCCTTTGTCTATTTTAGTTAAAGCATCTTTGTCTAATAGTCCTTGATCTACAGCTCTTTGAACATCTTCTTTTGACGTAAGCTTTTTGTCAAACTCAGTAAACATACGATCAGCATCTTCTTTAACCTCTCTTTCTAAAGCAACTAAGTGCTTAGTAGGTAGATTAGCTATTTCAGAAGCGTTTTCTATTATAAAGTCATCGTAAGCTTTCTTAGTACCTAAAGCATTTTTTATAAGCTTAAATAATCTTGCGTCTAAAGACTTTTCTAAGTTAGCTAAAAAACTATCGCTAGACAAAGGTGTTCTTTCTGAAACAAATATTCTTCTTACTTCTACTAGTATAGTATTTACAATAGACTCAGAGTTAGTTCTTTCACCTAGTATAGGTTGTCCTTTTAACGTTAGTCTTTTTCTAAGCTTAGAAAATATGCCAGCTTCTCCTTTATCTTCTTTTATCTTCTTGTCTTGCTGCGCTTGAGCAGATAAATCTTCTGTTTGTAAGTCTTCTAAGCTAGCATCTTCTTTATCTTGTATGTTGTCAGCCATAGACTTTCCGCCTGCAAACTCTTGCTCTTTATCTAGCGACTTAGTATCAACTCTTTTCTTACCAGTTTTAGCAACATCACCAGTTCTAAATATTATTCTTTGGTTTATAAAACCAGAAAGTCCAAACTTACCTTGAGTTGTAGTTTCTTTATCTGGATTAAAATTTAATATTTCCGTAGTAAGCCTTCCTTCAACATCTTCTAAAAACTCTTGCAAAGGTATTCCATTAACATTAGCGTCTTCTGCTTGTATGTCTATACCTTGCTTTACAAGTTGGTTTTTAATTAATGTTCTTAACTTGCCTTTAGAAATAAGTTCTTCGTATGCTTTGATGTTAGGACCAGCGTCATACTCTGACTTAGTCATCTTGCTACCATCAGCTTTTTTACCTAACGCATCAACTTCAGCTTGTATATTTTTAGCTTCATCAGAAATCTGTCTGTTAGACGCTGCGGTTTTAGTTTCGTCAGCTCTGTCTACAGCGGCAAAGTCTTTTACTCTTTCACTAAACTTTCCAGTCTCGACGTCTTGATTATACTGTTTTAAGAAATTGTACACTTGTTTACCGTTGGTAAATTCTCCTTTAAACTTACCCTTGAATATAGGTGACTTTCTAAGAAACTCCTGTAGTATAAGACCTAGTTTACTAAACAATCCTTCATCAAAAGTAATATCATTATCTCTTATACCTTGAGCAAACACTGTAAATATTTCTTCTGCCTGATTAGTTTTGAAAAAGCTATCATCAACAGCGTCTACATTGTAATCATCTTTAAGTCTTTGTGTAACAAACTTTCTTTGTGACTTAGTCATTGTGTTGAAAAAGCCTCCAGCAACTTTAAGCCTAGTAGCTTCATCAAGGCTTGCAAATGAGTTACCTATTACTCTGTGTAGTACCTCGTGAGATGCTGGATTTATAGATTCTATTGCAGCAGCGCGATCTATGTTGATAAACATTTTTTCGCCTAGTATCAAAGCTTCTTGTGTTACCTTACCGTCAGCGTCTCTACTTATTTCGTTTATGTTACCGCCTGCAGCTACAAAGGCGTCAACCATTTCTTGTTCCGTATCGTAAGCGTCTAGATCAAGACCTCCAAGGTCTTTACCCATTTCTTTTAGCTTTTCAGATTCGCTTTTTATTAACTTTTTTACGTTGTCTTTTCTTTGAAGCTTAATAGCTTCATTTTGTTGTTCTTTAGTAACGTCAACTTCATTGTCAGCAAACTCGTCTGCTATTGCGTTGATTTTTTCTTTTAACTTGCTTCTTCTTTTATCGTAAGTAGCACCTTTTTTGTCTTTTATTTTATTAAGCTCTTTTTGAAGCTTTATTGCTTCAGCTCTTTTTTTAGGATCGTTAATTCTAGTGTCAACTTCCATATCAACAGCTACATCGTAAACTCTTTGAGCTAATATGTTGCTAGCAAGCTTATCGTTTTCTACTTTAAACAAAGGCATTTGTTTGTAAAGCTCTGTGTCTGACAAGCTGTTTACATATTTAAAAAATTCTTTAGCAGACATTTTTCCACTATCACCTTCTTTGCCGTTTATACTGTAAGTAGCAGGACCTTTGTAAAGGTTAGACGCAAGGCTTACCGGTGCCATAGTTTTATCTATAAAACCTTCTTCAAGTATAGCTGTAATATCTAAGTCTTGTTCACCTGCTATTTGCCCAGCTAATTCACTGGTTAAACCCATACCTGTTTCAAACGCACTTCCTGCTAAATATCCTGACGTTCTGCTTCTAGTTGGTATACCACTCTTAGTAACGCCCCTACCTTTTCTAATAGCTCCTTTCAGAAAAATACCAGTAAAACCATCTATTGTTCCAATAGTGTTACCTCTTCTTACGGCTCTCTTTCTAATATCGCTAAACACCTCTTCATCTTCCATTATGGCTCTAACGTCTTCTACTGTTGCGTCGTTAGCATTTATACCTTTTTCTAAAAGCTCTTCGGTAATAAGCTCTGACAATGTAAGTTGAACTTCTAAAGCTTGGCTTATCCCGGCATAACCTCCTGAAAGCGCCATTATAGGTATTGAAGCTATTTCTTCTGGTAAAAACGCTAAACCAGGGACAAGGTTTAACGATGCCGCTGTACCAACTCCTATACCAGCTCCTTTGGCGGCTTGTGCTCTACCTCTTTCTGTTGCAAGAGCGCCAACCTGAAGAAATGTGCTTTGAAGAAATTTCTGCGTAGTACCTTCTTTAAAAAACGTCATAAAGAACGCGGCTGGTTTACCATACTTTTCAGCTATTAGTTCTCTTTCAAAATCCTGCTTAAGTATTTCGTCAGTCATGCCGATGTCTGGATTCTTGTTAAACTCAAGAACTTGTTGAATATCTTCGTCTGTTGCTGTACCTTTTTTAATTCTACTTATTGGATCTAGTAGCCTAGCTCTTTGCACACTACCAGTAACGATATTCCCAAGGTCATCCATAGCGTCTACAATACCTGTCATTGCCCAAACGCCAGCGTCTTTAACAGAAGAAACATCTTCTATTTCCTCAACAGGGTCTATTTGTGGAAACAAGTTTTCCATAAGGCCAACAGATGACTCTACGCTTTTCTCTTTAAGACCTTTGCCTAAGAGAAACTCATAGCCTTCTGTAAAAGACATATCGTTTTCTTGAGCATAATTTTTTATGTCTTGTGATGTTAGCTCTACGCCGTTTAGTTCAAACATGTATTAATAATTTATTTTTTGTTTAATGCGTCATCCACCTTATTAGATGAAGATTTTTTGCCGTACATTACATCGTTTAAGTGATCTATAACTTGTTGAGGATCAAAGTCGTCACTTCTAATTTTAAAGTCTTTATCTGCTATTCTTATTTTTTCTTTAAGATTAAACTCTGAAACATCAATTTCAATATCTGGAAATAAAGTTCTTAGTTTATCTACAGCCTCATCGTCGTCGTTATCATTTTTGCTACCAACTCTCATTTTCTTTCCACCCTCTTTGCTTCCTGGAAAAGCATCTCTAACTCTTTCTTCATCCTTCGGACTCATTTTAGTTTCTGTTGATACAGGATCTTGCGCTCCAGTAAAGTAGTCTAATACTTTTTGTCTAGCGTCTTGTGGAACACCAACTTCACCCATAAACTCACCTAACGACATTGGATCACCAATCGTAGCTCTGTCAGAGTTGTATATTTCTACTTGTTGATTTTCAGTATTATATTTTGCGTATTGAACTTTTTGACCAAGACCAGGTATTTTCATCATTGATCCATTGTAAAGGTCTGTAAAGAAGCCAGCAAAATTTGTTTCATCTCCAAAGCCACTGCCTTTGCCACCTTTAGTTTTTACGCTTTCGTTGTACTTACCAAACCCTTCACTATTAGCGTCCTTCATCATATCCATAACAAAGCCGCTTAACCACTCTGTAGGCACGTTTGACTTAAGTTCTTCTAGTTTCATTAAATATTCGTCACTAGTAAAGTCTACGTTGCCATCAGTTCCTACAGGCATGCTAGTATAATCTGCATTACCTAAAGACGCTTGTTCGTTTATGTATTGATAAGAAGGATTTGTGCTCAAGTCTCCTTCGTAACCAGGAACACCACCTATAAACAAATCAGCTGCAGATTTCTTGTCTAGCAGTATGTTGTTTACATTTCTTAAAACCATCCTAGAATTTAAGTCAGATGGATTTCCGTTTTCATCAAAAGTAAATTCTAATCCTTGTCCACCAGCTTTTGCACTAGCATCTAAAGCAGTGTAAAGCGCGTCTGTTGCGCCTGAAGCTCTAGTATCAACACCGCTTAAATCATTTATATTTGTTCTTTTTCCAGCAGCATCGGTATAAAATATACCGTCAGTAGTGTACTCTAAGTTTTTATAAGCTTCTTTACCTATTATTTCTTTATAAGTGTTTTGATCAACGCCTGTCATAGCCGGAGACCAATTGCCAACATTGTTAGCTGCGTCTTCTCTTGTTTTAGAAAAGTTTTCTAAAGATTCTTTAGTAGAGGCAAAAGAGTTTTTTATTTTGTCTAGCTCTCTAGTAGCGTTTAAATACTCTTCGCTAGTAGGTCTGTTAGAGTACTTACCTGCTGTCTTTGAAAGCTCAGCATATCTATCTTTATTTTCTCTAAGAAAGTTTGTTAGAAGCTCTCTACCTTCAACTGGAACAATCTCAGCAGAAAAGTCTTCTGGCATGTTATTTAAAAAAGCAACGGTAGTATCGTTGGCTAGTTGAAATCTTGTGTTTAATATTTCTACGCTTTTGTTAAGCATAGATCCGTAGTCTATTACCGAAGCCGCTTTAGCTTTGTTAATAGCAGCATTACCTGCTAATAGTGCGTTTGTTTTTGCCATAATTATTATCTTGTTATGCCTCCAAGTGTTAAGTTAGCGAGAAAATCTCTACTTGAGCCTTGGTTTTGCTCATCAAATATACTTTTAAGTTGACCGCTATTTAAGTGTCTAAAGTTTGGATCTTCATTAAGATCTTGAAACGTCATATTATTATATAATGGTCCTTTTTTGTCTATCATGTTTGGATTATCCATACCAAACGTTTGACCGCTTCTAGTGTTGTACGCAACATCTGCAGCGTCACCATCTATATTGCCAACAACTGGATCTGTCATTGTTTTTTCTCCACCACCAAAACCGCCTTGTGACGCAAAGCTTGTTACAGAACCTAGTAAATCCCCAACGCCACCAGTTATTTGAGCGTTAGCATCGTTTAACATACCTTGAGACGTAGCAACATTTTGTTGCGATAGTGCCGCTAGTGTTTCTGTTCTTCCAAAGTTTTGTTGTTTTACATTTTGATCAATTCGCCCTTGAGCACCCGCGGCTAATCTTTGGTTAGCAGCCTCTTGGTTAGCAGTACTAGCCTGCGCAGCTCTAGCATTTGAAGCACCTTGTCTAGATATAGCCGTGGCTAAAGACGCTGCTCCAGCACCTGTTGTACCTGCTTTTAGCGATTGCAAAGTATTAGCGGACTGTTGTGTCATTTGTTCGTTAGCTAGCTTTTGACCCTCTGTAGATACAGTTAAGTCTTCGTAAGGATTTTGAATTCTAAAGTCAAAGTTTTCATAAGCAGACATGCTTTTGTCAAGTTCTGCCTGCTGTTTCTTTAAGTCTTTTTGAGCTTTTCTTTTAGCAGCAAAACCACTAAATATATCAACACCCGCTTTAACGCCACTTACTATAGCCATAGCGGCTAGTGGAGCTAACTTCATAGGTGATTCTTTTTTGTTTACCATTATGATTTAATTATATCTATTAATAATTACACTTTAAGGTTGTTATTTACTGCTTTCTGTTACACCTAAGCCTACGCTAAACAGTTCCGCGTAGTTAGTGGAGTCATTTACAAACTTAGGCTCTGCATAGTATCCTATTAGCGAACTTAAGTTTACAGAATTATCTCTGCTAAAGAATATATAGTCATTAGTCGTTGGCAAGTCATACAAGTTGTCTGTTTCCACAGTCATGGTATAAGCATCAAAACTAGTTGTTGCATCAGCTCCACTAGTAAAAGCAGTAGGAAAAGATGAAGTTATACTATCCATGTTACCTACAAAATCATTAACAGGTAAGTTACCGCTTTCTCCAGCTATATTTTGAGTTACTGTTAGCGTGTCGTTTGCTGCAGAAGTAGTAGACAAAGCACAAGTTAAAGCTCCTTGAGAAGCAAACTCAATAGCACTTTTAAAGTTAGCGGCTCTACCAGCTGCTGTACCAGAAGGCGCAACACCTATTTTTTTTGGCGTTCCAGTAGAGAGAACACCAGGGCTAATGACTTGATTTTGAGTGTATCCAGGATCAGCATTGTAGTAAAGAAAAAAGTTTGACGAAGTCTGAGCGTTAGAATATGGAACTCCGCTGTTTACTACGTATTCAAAGTTTATATCTCCAGAGTTAAAAGTTTCACTTGTAAAAACTATAATGTGTGTTGATTTAATAGCAGCAACGGTAGAAGAGTTTTGAAAACCAAAACCAGTTATAGTGCCCATGTTAATTACATTATTAATGCTTGAGCTAGTATCAAATCCACCAGTTGCAACTAAGTTGCCATCGTCTATATAATAAGCAGTGTCACCTATAGCGGCGCCTGTTGACTGTGGATCTATTGAAAAAAATAATGTTGTTATTGCCATAATTATGCTCTAAATATAGTGTAAGATTTTACTAAGTTTTGATTTGCCCCGTGAATAACATCAAATTTTAATATTGAACCTGGATCTCCACCGGTTCCAGTAAACGATACTTTTAACTTGTGAGATACTTCATTTTGCGTTGGCGTTGAAATATTTGGTAAAACGCTAATCCAAGTAGCTTCAGCTTCGTCTGTAATAAAAGTATAATCTTCTTCACCTTGTTCTTTTATTTTAATGTTTGCTACGTAAGGAACTGGACCGTTAAAGTTTACTACAGTGCTCATGCTTACGTTTCCTTGGGATTGAGGCAACGACTTTGGCGGTATTTCCTCAGATTCATTCATGTTAACTAAAAAATCGTTGTTAGTTCCGGTGTGAAGAAAATTTTGGACTATGAAAGGCGAAAGGTTTTGATCTCCTAAATACAAAAATCCTATAGCGCCAGGTATTATTATTTTTCTTGATTGCTGAAACGTATCGTCAATAGCCGGACCATTTATGTTGAAGTCAAAAGTAGAGTTAGCGTTTACAACTTTAACGTTAACCTCTCTAGTAAATCCTGTAAAGTTAGGCTGAACAACAACTTGGCAGTTATAATCTTGCGTTGTTGATGTACCAGAGTTAAAGTTTACGCTTGATTCAATAAGCCAAGTAGGTGTAGTTTGCTCAAAAAGCGCGTAGCTAATAAGGCCAGCTGGAACGTTTCCTGCAGTGTAGTCTTCATCGGAATAAATATTTTGCCCATTTAACCATTGTCCAAATTGAGGTGTTCCATTGTTTGCAACGCCAGGAATATTTACCACATAGTTTCCGTTATTATCAGTGTCACTAGCCACTATATCTTCTATAGATAAAAACTGAGCGTAAGGTGTTGCTGGTTGTTTAATCTTTATTTTACTATCGTATTGCCCAGTGTTGTTAAAAGGATGCTTACCTCTAATCTCAAACTTTCTAGTATCAGGAACAGAGTTTCCTGGTATAATATAGTTGTTTTCAGTAAAATTAAATTCATAATAGTACTGAGCTAAGTTTATTCCGTAATAGTTTTGAACAAAACCATTGAAAAAAGGTATTAAGCTAAATGTACCTACATTAGTTTCTGTAACGTAGTATTCATCACCTCCACTAAATACTGGATTACCGTTTTCATCTATACCAGGGCTTTGCAACCATCCAGGTACACCCTCATCTGGATTGTAGCTTCCAGCTAGCTGCGCTTCATGTAGAGAGACAGAAGGAAGAGCTGACCCTGCAAGCTCATTATTTGCTGTTGCATTTTCTTGTATAAATTGATAGTCTTCGTTGGGAATTTTAATATATAACTCTTTGTAGCCACCATTCGCAGATATTTCTACTGTTTCTTCAGGATCAACATCGTTAAAAAACTGTTCTAGCTCATCAAAGTTAGGTGAGGTATTTGAGTTAGCCAAACCACCTATGTTGTTTAAAAATCTTAAAGTGTTATCAGCGGAACTATAAGCCGCTTTTTGAGTTACAATTATTGTTTTACTTACTGAGCTATCGCTTGGATGCGTAACAGTAATAGTTAGAGTTCTATCTTGAGTTGTTTCGTTTTCCAGTAAAATCAAAGGAGCATGAGCGTAAGATCCATTGTTATCTGTAAAAGAAACATTTAAGTTTCCACTATGTGGTACAACAGGTCCATATACTGGTATTGGTCCGTTAGACTGAGCAAAAGGATTTGCTGGATCAGAATATGTTATTGTGAAGTTAGCATCAGAAAAACCATCACCTGCTTGCACATTGCAGTCTGCTACAACCCTCAGCATAAAAGGTGGATACGCCTCTTGCGTAAGTTTTGGGCCAGGAACGCCTGAGCCAAAAGTAGTGCCGTTTAAATTGTCGTAAACTTGACCATAGTCAGGGTTTCCAACTTCGTTTATAATGCTTTGTATTTGTATTCCAGCGTTTATAACATCAGCTTCTTGTTGTTTTATAGCTAGTATGTCATCTGGAGTATTAGTATTGTTTATAGCTGAAAAAAGATGTAGTTCTAAATCTCTAGTGTTTCCGTTGTTTTGCGAAAGAGTAAAGCTACATGCTTCAGAGGTAACCTGTCCTAATACAGAGCCACCGCCTTGTTGTATGTAGTTTGTTATTGTTTGTGGTGTAAGCCAATCAAGATCATCGTCTGTAGCAACAACTTTTACAGATGGAGTTCCAACATTAGTTACTAATCCTACATTGTTAAACCCACCGTTGTCGTCAAATGTAGCGGTTGGCGTATTTTCATTGCTAGCGTCTGGAATATAGCTGTTAAACTCGCATTGAACTTGCTGAGAGTTAGTATATATGCTTATTATGTTGTCTTGATCAACACCTACGTTTTCGCCTTGGTATGCGTACTCTATTTCTACGCCTTGAGTTGTAGCCGCAATAGCGTTAAGTGATCCTGGCACTTGTTGCTCAAAGTTATAATTTTCAGCCTCGCTTATAGGGCTAACAGAAGTGCTCAACAAGTTACTTAAAGGATAAAAGTAGTTAACGCCGCTGTTTGCAGAAAACTTTAGTAAAGGTGAAAAATTATTAGCTTGACTGGAAATGTAAGCAATTACGAAATAAGAAGCATAACCGTTTTCTATTGTTGGTCCTATTAATTGACCAACAAAGTCATTGTTCAATGTTAGCGAAAACGTTTCACCACCCTGTTGACCTATTCCTGAACCATAAATATTTATATTTCCTGTCCATAGCATAGCCGTTGGTGCGGCAACAGTGTCTATTTGTAAACTATGAGAAACATCTGAAGAAAGAGTTTGTCCTGAGAAAGTTATTGTACCAATAACAGTATTGTCAGCAGTTCCTGCAATAGTAGAATCAGAGAAAGAAACACTAGTAATCCAAATGGGTAAGCTGTTGGTAATGCTGAAGTTTGCAGCTCCAACCGCGTATCCAGCATTTGGAATTATAACAAATGTTGCTGTTCCTGGGTATGAAGACTGATTGTAAATCTCATAGCCGGCAGAAGACCATTGTGCGTTGTCGGAGTTTGATACACTTACGTTAATATCGTGCCCTTCGCTAAAACCACCAACGTTAGACGTTGCATTGGCACTTAGGTCACCTATACCTTGCATGTTTATTTCGTTAAAGTCTAAGTTGCTCGTAACATCTCCGTCAGCAAGGTTTGTGTGAGAAGTAGATATTCCTTTTATATAATTAAACCATTTGTTTTCTTTGTCAATAAACTCGTCTATATAACCTTCCTGTAAGTCTGTTACTATAGATTCTATGTGCCATCCGTTTTTGGCAACAGCATTATAATATTCTCCATCGTTATAAGTAACGCCGTCAACAACTTCATTTGTAAACTTAATAACCTTGCTTTGAGTTCCTTCGTAGCTAACAGTGTCAAAGTGCTTTACTGTACCACTAGAATCGTTGAATATAGGCGTTATAGTAGACTTTTGCTGTGTTCCATAAAAATTATTGTGAAACTTGCTATTAACATGATGCAGGTGCATCTTGCTATTTTTAAAAGTGTAGTAATCATTGCTTAAAGAAACTCCAGACTCTTTTATCCAAGACTTAAAGCTTATCCATCCTTTAGCGCTTTCACTGTATGATAGTGTGTATACGTTTTTGTTAGAAGGATTAGGAGAGTCGTATGTGTGTATCGTTAGATTATACTCTTCTTTTCTTCTGTCATAACTACCAATGCAAACTACAGAGTCTTTTAAATTGTCTCTAAAAAAGTCCTTCATACCAAAGTCTGATATAGCGCTTATACCGTCTCTAGAAAGCCTTAGTACTGCTCCTCTGTCTTTATCGACAAAGTATGATCTAAACTCGTCTACCGCAAATGATTCTGGGTTTTTAGATATGCCGTAGTCAGCCGTAAAAGGTACTGCTTGACCTAAAACATTTGTTGAAGACAATAGTTGAGAGTTTCCGTCAGCGTTAAACAAAGCATCTTTGTTTGCTAGTATTTTTAAGACTTTACCTTCACAGAAAGCAATTACGTCTGTGTTTCTAGTAAACAACTTTTGTATACTACCGTACTCTGAGCTTAGTCTTTTTACAATGTTTTCTGCCATTAAAAACTCGTTAGTTCTATTCAAACCACCAACTTCGTTTTTTATTTGAGAAAATATTATATCGTTTTTCTTGTGATTTCTTTTGTAATCATCATCAGGTAGAGAAGCTTTGAATCCACTTGCTTTACCAGCACTAGTATAAGGATATATTACGTTGGCGTTAAAGTCGTCTCTAACTCTATCAGATTCTACTCCGTTTCCAAAAGTAAAACAATTAAAAAAGTTTAACAAATGTTTACTAGAAAAGTTAGACTGAGAAGTCTTGTGAGTAAAAGGATATATTCTTATAGTATTCCCAGCTAAGTTAAGACCTGTGGCAGCTAGTATGTAGTAGCTACCATCTGGTCTAGTAAATCTAAGTGTTTTATTAGCGTCAGATCCAGCGTTAAGAGCGTAATTAAAGTTTTCTTGAAGAGTAACAATAACAGAGCCAGATTCATTGAATTGCACGTTGCTTTGACCTAAAGAGTAAGCAGATTGTTCGCCAGCAACAACGGCTAGGTTTTGTAAACTCCAGTTGTTAAATTCGTTTTGACTCCAGCCTTCTTCAAGAGTAATTACATCACCAGCCTTTATAATAGTGCTAGCATTGTTCTTGTCTAAGTAAATTGGAAAAGCTTGGCTTACTTCATAGAACAAGTCTATGTCTACAGGTGTAGTTTTTACAACCTCAAACACAGCACCACTGCTTACGTTTTCATCATTTGTAATAGATTCTCCGTCACCTATATTCAACACGAAGTTATTGTCTGTCTCTATTTTTACAAAAAACTTTCCATTTACGTCATCAAAAGTAGCGCCTAAAGCATCTAAGTCTAAACCACCAACACTTATTTCTTGATTACCATCTTCGTCATCATCTGCATCAATAGTAGCGTTACCAATAATATCTAGCACTCTATACTTAGCGCTAGGATCTAAAACAGCAGTTGTATTACCGTGTTGTTTCTTGTGTATTAAATAACTTCCTTTAGAAACTTTATTTACATCAGCAGAGTTAAAAGCTAGCCAGACAAAGTTTATGTTTCCATCAGCATCGCCTGCAGCATCTAAACCACCCGTGCTGTATGCTTTGTAAAGAACAATATTGTGGTACTCTTCAGCTATTTCTTTTAAATAAAACTTGTAATGCTTGGCCCAATAAGGTGCTTTGTTTTGTATTTTAGCAAAAATTCTATTTTGAGTGTTGCTAGATTGTTTAGTAATTTTTAAACCTTTGCTATTTCCTATTAGCACAGAAGATTCTCTACCGTACTCATCTGAATAAACTACACCAACCTGGTATTCTCTATCAGACTTTACAGAGCTTTTAGCTTGTGCGCCAATAAAAGTGTCTATCTCCGTAGGAGAACTTGTTACCGCAAAGTAAGAGTCTCTTAAAACAGGAAGCGAAAACTGCGTGTTGCCTAGAATTTCTAAATCAAGTATTTTTCTTGAAGGTATAAATCCGGCTGCAACTTTTTCTCCAGCGTTTAAATATACTGTTTTTTCAAAAGAAAAACTTTGAGGAAACTCTAAGTTTGGTGAAAGATCAACTACAGTGTTTAGGTTGTTACCTTGTACAGCTTCAATGTGCAGTATGTTTGGGTTGCCTTCGTTTACAGTAACAGACTCAAACGTGTTGTTGTCATTGTGTAAATTAGCATGGTCTAACCATTGTCCATTGCTATTTGTTTTTGCTAGTCCAAAAAACAAACCTGGATGATTATGAGGTAGCAACACCTGAGTACCTACTTGATGTTGAAAAGCGAATCTTACCGTAACACTAGCTTTAAAGGTGTAGCTTCCAGAAACTGCAGCCTCGTAATAAGGTCCTTGCTCTTGAGGATTTCCATAGCTTCCTATTGGAACCACATTAGAATAAGCGTTTGAAGGATCATTTTCTATTGTTGCTGGCAGACCAAGAAATGGATTTGAAATATTTTGTGTTATAGCAGCATTGGTGTTAAAAGTAAAATCTCCATCACTATATGGAAACGTAAGTATCTGTCCAAGTTGATTGACCTGAAACGTTGATGCGGCTTCAGCTACACCTCCAACCGGCGTGTTTGCCTGCGTAGCGCTCATGTTTGAACTACTTTCAAAACTAGCGGTGAAGTCAGTAAACAAAGATTCAAATCCAGAATTAATCCTAGGATCTATGTTAGTAAAAGATTCATCTTGTACGTTATAGTTTTCGTGGTAGTTTCCATATAATAGTCTACTAGAGCTAAACTCTTGAGATCTAGCTTTTACTGGAACATTGTCAAATATCCTAAGTGATTGATCTTCACCAAGTGCGGCTCCAAATACTTCTGAGCTTATTTCTAATGCCCCTTTGTAATTACTACCAATAGTTCCTTGAATATTCCAGTCAAAAGAATTTCTTTCGTAAGTTCTAATAACGTTGACTAGCGCTGAGTTTGTTTTTTTAAATAAAAGTTGAACTTTTTCAACGTCTCTAGGTGTGTGAGGAGGTATAAAATCAGATACTTTTATACTTTTTGCCCTGTTAACCATACCACCATTAAATCCTTTTATTGGATTATAAGAGTAAAAACCAGCTTTAAAAGCTACGTTAGAGTATGGTGATATTGCAGAATATTCACCGTCAACATATTTATATCTATAGGCAAAGCAAACAAAGTCATCTTCATACACTCTATCTCTATCATGTATTTCTGCTAACCAAGACTCATCTGGTTCGGTACCAGTGTATTCTTGCGACGTAGAAATTAACTTTACTCTAAACGTTGTAAATAAGTTTTGGGTAGGTGCTCCTCCTGTAAGTCCATTTGCGTGCGAAAGATGGATTTGTACTAGCGCAGTTGAGTTTGTGATACTTCCAGTTAGTTGAAGAACATCACCAGTTCTCCAATTTACTCTTTCTGTTGTAGCAGATAAAGTTAGTAAGTTGTTACCGTTAGGCATATTACTACCGTCAGGTAAAAAAACCTCGTTTTCTGCCGTAGTAAAAGAAAAAGGGCTGACACCAGTGTTAGATAAAATATCGCGTAGCAAAACCAGAGAGGTAGTAGCTTCTGAATAGTTAAAAGCTGTCGCTGATCCTTGTTCGTCTTGTGTTACAATATTTCCAAAATCTCCATAGTCATCCGCATTGTTAACCCTAATAGCAATAGGCTGCCTCGTGGTTGTTATAGTTTCTACAACAGGTGGAGTTAAAGGATTTTTTCTTATTACCGTTATTAAAGACTCTTCTAGCGGTGTTTTTACGAAAGTTCCGCTAACGTCTTTCCAGATGTGCGAAGAGTGCTTGTATATAAAACTAAGTTTTTCTCTGAATCTAGTAAGAGATATTCTTTTTGGTTCTGTTCTGTTGTCCGTGTAGTAAAGTATATCGTCAACAAGATTTATCGATGATATGATCTTATCTTCAGGAGTTTTAGTAGAAGGAGTTCCATCTGTATTTTCTTCTATTTTGTTAACGCCAGCTTCAAAATTTAAAACTCTTTCTGCTGTAAACTTAAAAACAACTCCAGTGTCAAGATCTACTTGGTTGTAAGGAATAAATACTCCACCAGTAACTTCTATTTTTCCGTTTGCTTCGTCAGAGCCTAGTATTTTCTTTACGTATATTTTAGTGTTATCAGAGTCTACTGCAGCTCCGTCAAGGTTAACTTTTCTAACTCTCATCCCAACTCTTATACCAGCTGGAACACTGCTACTACCCTGAACACTAGAATCTGTAAAAACTGTTTCTAATCCACTTATTATTCTGTCGTTATCTCCTGCTACGAAAGGTGTAGCTGCTGATCTAGCTTCAAAAACGTCAACTACAATAGGCCTTGTTCCTCCACCGTCTTGATTTAAGTAAGGTTTAAATTCGGTAATACAGTCTGACTTAACTCCAGTAAACCTAGTGCCACCCACGTATATACCATTAGCAACGAGATCTTGAGCTAGGTGGATAAAATTGTAAATAGCTTTGGTAGAATCGTCAGCGTGCACGCCAATAGTAGTAGCGTTAGAGCTCAATGCTCTACTGCCGGATATTAAAGAAAATCCATTATGATCTACAACCGTAGTATTAATGTTACCCTTTAAGTTTTGAACAGATCCAACGTTAGCTCCTTCTGAGGTAGTTACCTCTATGTTTAAAGCATCTCTATATTCTCCGCTAGGAACTAATCTCTCGTCGAGATCTTTGTTCATCTTGCTTTTGAGAAAAGTTCTTTTAATCTCAGCCATTTACTAGTGTTTAATTTGTTTAGACTTACCTCTTAGTATTTGAGATATTTCTTCTAACTTAATGTTTGATAATCTAAGCTTAGCTTGTCTTGTAGCTGCTTTCTTTTCTTTTCTAAGCCTTTGAACAACATACTCAGGCATGTTAGCTCTATTAGCTACAACAGCGTATGCTATACACTTGTACATTGCTTCTTCAGCAAACTTGTGAACTCTAGACTCTGCATCCGTACCTAAACTGTCGCTTATGTATTTAACAGTCACTGTTTTACCAGCTATAGAAGAACCAAAGTGTATTTTTCCATTTAATTCGTCAATGTAAAACGTTCCGTTTATCTGCGCGTTAGCAGGATTTATACCATATCTTTGACCTAAAAATAAGTCAAATAAATCAGTATCAAAGTTATAGGCGTCTTCGCCAACGTTTGAACCAGTTTGTCCTTTAAACGCAGTCCAAGTATCAGACTCTGATTGTAGGTCAATAGCACCATCGGCGTTAGCATCAATAAAGCCCTCATCTCCAATTGAACCTGTTTGCAAAGGTGCGGTTGGATTACTGGTATTTATAGCTGGATACAAAACTCTTTCTATACCACTACTGTCTGTTCTAGTAATTTTAACGTAGTTAACGTAATCTTGAGGAAGCGACATTTGTAATGTTGATGGAACTTCTATTTCTAAGGACTTTACTGATTTTAAAGTGTCAAAGCTTAATTCTTGCAAAGCTCTTTGAGCGTGAAATCTAACGTCGGTTTTGCTAATTTTACTTATTAGCTTATCTTCTCCAACGTATATTACAAGAAACGCATTTATAATGTCTCTAAGTGAAGTGAATTGATAAGCCCCATGACCACTTGAAGCGCCATAGTAGCCCGCTTGTGTTTGTGATATTTGAGCCATATATTATTGTTTTTCTTGTTGTATATCTTTTATTTCTTCACCAGCACCATACTGATATACTGAAGGATCTTTAATAGCCATGCCAGCAAACTTCAAAATAGTATACACTAAATTAGACTCTTCTGATTCGTGAACTTCGAAATGTTGAATATCACTTGCACTAGAGTTGTATATTGCGTTGCTTAAAACAACGTTATAAGTCCAGTTTACTAAGCTTGGCTTCTTTATATAGTCACATGCTACGTTAGATACTTTTTGCGACAAAGCATGATTAGTTGCTGACGTGTGGCCGTATACTTTTATTGAGCCCTCTGTCCTTATGTAAATTGGATATTCGTCTCTTGGTGATAGTAAATAGCTGTTTTGTATTCTGTAAAAATCTTTAAGAGAAATAAGCTCGGCTTCAACACTGTTAAATCTAACGCAGTTTAGCCTATAAAGATCTGTAGGTAGAGTAACGCCAGATCCTACTGTAGTATTGTATTTTTCAAAAGTACTTATTTTTTCTTTTAACATTTCTACAGCATCCGCAAACGTAGTGTTGTTTCCGTGTACTCTTAAAAACTGTCCAAGATCATAAAAATACTGGTCAAATATATCTAGCTGTGCTTGATTAGCTAGTATGTTGAATTCTTGAGGAGTAATGTAACCTCTTTGTTCTTTGTTGGCGATAGCCAAAACTCTTTGATAAACTTTATTTACATCTACTGCCATTATGTCTTTTTTTTATAGTTAAGCAACCACCCCGAAGAGTGGCTGCTCTACCATAGGATAGTTACGCGTTTAAGCGCTTTTCAATACTGGAGAAAACCTCCATGCCTTCGTCAGTTTTAAACCAAGATGCTAAAGCTGAATAAGGATGCTCGTCAAAAGGTACGTTCATTAGTTTTCTATCGTTAGAACCCCATGTAAAAGTTCTTTGATCGCTAGATAACTTTAATATACCCATTTCAGTAGCTTTAATACCTGTATTTCTTAAAGATACATTTTCATCATTTACTAATTCTAAGAATAAACCAGGATTTCTTTTAGCGTATAATAGTAAATCTCTTTTTAATTCCTTAGAACTCATCTCTGATACCCTAGATCCAATCTCTACGCGCATAACAGCTTCAGCTAGATCAATATCTAAATCTCTAGCTATCATTAACGCTTCAATTTCCATTTCAATGTAATCTAATTGATCAGCCGCGACTTCAGCAGGCTTGTTTTCAAAGTACATTACATCTCTATCTGGGTGATGTAAAGATAAAAACTTTTGTAATACCGTTTTTTCTTTTGGTACAAACAAAGCTCCGTTTCTAAATATGATGTGAGATAATCTTTGATCACCTTTCATTTCATCAACAAAAACTGTTCTTTGGTTTTCACAATACTTTAACTCTCTTTCAAAACCTTTGCTTTCGTCAAAGAAAAATATATTAGCAGATCTGATCATCCTTGATAAAGGCTTTTTATTGCCTTTTAAATAGTACAATCTATCTTTGATCTCCCAATCGTTCTTAGGAGTTTCTACTTTTTTTTCTGCAACTGCTGTTTCAATAATAACTTGTTGCATTTCATTTGTAGCTTTCATTTCAGGCGCTACATTAGCCTTTGTTGTTTGCTTTTTAGCCATGATATAATATAATAATAATTAATAAAAAAACTACCCCACCCGAAGGCAGGGTAGCTTAAAAAAAGTATTTCTACTTCATTAACATAAAGTTGTTAGCACCTTGAGTAACTAAACATCTTTCTGTTAAAAAGTGGATTTGCATTGCATCTAAAGCAGATGTAGCAGCTCCAACAGAACCAGTAACCCAAGTTTTCATTCTTCGGTCGTCAGTTTGAGAAGCACGGTAACGTACGTGTAAGAACGGACGCTTCATGTTTTTCCCTAACATTTGGTCATATACAGAAGATACACCAGCAGGTACAATCACCCCTCTAATTGCAGCAGAAGTAGCAGCAGAGTTGATACCGCCTCTAGTTCCTTTGTCGTTTAGGTATTTCATGTCAGACTTGTAGAAGTCGTAAGATCCTCTACGGAATCCAGAAAAACCTAAGTTTAATGCCATGTCTTCAGAGTTGTCGAATACTCCGTAAGAAGTACCACCAGCACCGTAAGAATTCATAGAAGCTAGCATGTCATCCATTGCTAAGCTAGTAGCTCTGTTCACGAACATCATGTTTTCTTCAATAGCACCTTGGTTGTCAAACTCTGCTAAAATAGCGTCAAATTCAGCTAAGTCAGTAGCAGCGTTAACACCAGTAACACCAGAAGTTACATTACCTCTATCTTCGATAGCAGCAAATAAACCTTCAGTACCAACAGAAGCATCACTAGGAGCACCTAAACTAGCATCAACAACAGTTGAGTTAGAACCTTTAACGCTTTCAAGCATTGCCATTTCTAAATAGTCAGTGAAACGTGATCTTGTATCAGCTTCAGCTTTTAAGTACCATAAGTAACCGTTTTGTCCAGCTTCACCTGAAACTTCAACCCAACCAATACGAGATGCATCAGATCCTGATACTTCGTAGTAATCTTTCATAATAATCGGCTTATTAGAGAAAGACTTGAAAGTTGGCTCGTTAGCAGTTCTTGAAGTAGATGCAGCAAAGTTTCCATCGTTGTAAGATGTACCTTTAGCAAATTCAGAGCCAATAACTAATAAAGTAGAAGCGCTTGCGCCAGTAGCGTGACCAGTTAAGTCAGCTTTGTCATAAGGTTCAACTTGAATAACAGCTGTGTCAGCGTCAACAACTAAACATTGTGTAACGATACCAGCAGAAGCAATAAGTACAACGTCGTTAGTTCTAACACCGTGATCAGCAACAGTAAATCCGTCACCAGAAATGTTTCCGTCAATGTCAGATATAACTGTAAAAGTACCGTTAGTAGAACCAGCTGTAATAACTGTTCCTTTTAAAGCTATGTGTAATCTAGACTGCTCAGACCAAACAACTTGGTCAGAAGTCATAGCTTCTTCAGCCCCTACTTGAGATAAGAAACCTGAAATTGTTCTGTTTCCGAACACTTCAGCCTCTTGTTCCATAAGGTCTGGTAAATATTGTTGCGCCCACGTTGTGTCCGTGCCGCCTGTAAAATCTAAGTAATTTGAAGATAACGTTTGCTTTTGAGCAGTTGGTACGCTATTCAAATTAGTTCCTGGAGTTAATGCCATGATTAATTTGTTTTAAATTGTTAAAATTATCGTTTTTTAATCTTAAACTTAAAATCAGAAGAATTTTCGCCTAAAACTTTTACTTTCATACCACCACCTTCAAACGTCTTGTGAGTTTGTCGTGGGGCCATGTTAACGTTTTTTGCCTTGCTAATACTGTCCTTGACAGCGTCAGCCTTGCCTTGTTCATAAAAGTGTTGTGCAATAGTATCTGCGTTCATCGCTGTAAATAAAGATTTGTGATAACCCTTAGCGTCTGACATTGTGTTATCCTCTGCCAAAAACTTTTTGACAAAATTGTTAATGTCGCTTTGAGTACTCTTAACCTCTTTAGCGTTTTTTACATTGAACCTATACTTTTTGTCTCCGACGTTGTATTCAAAACCTTTGAATTTGTCATTAAAAACCTGATCGGTTTTATTGTTAAACTTAAGTTTAGCTTCTGATGCTACTTTTTCATTCTGCTCCGATTCCTTGTTATATCGGTTAAAGAAGTTCATAGCTTTTTGAGCTTCAGGCGTTAACCTTGACCCAGCTTTCACTTCTTCGTAATATTTAGACTTTTGCCCGTCTAAGTAGGCCTTCGCGCTGGCAACTTGCTCTTTAAGCGCTAGTTTTTTTCTTCTAACATCTCTTTCTTCGTCTAGCTCTTCATCATAGTTAAACGAGTCTTCAATTAGAAACTCTATTTCTTCTGCATCTAAATGCGGTTTTGTTTTTTTATAATACTCTGTTAAAGCAGTCATGTTGTCTAGCTCAGAATAATCTTTATTAAGATTAACATAGTCTTCTAACGTTCCACCAGTCTCATCCATAAAGTCAACTAACTTTTGAACGTTTTCTGGCAATGCTTTTCCTGTAGCTTCAGATTCTGCTATAGCTTCTTCAACAGCAATTTCTGTTTCTGCTATCTCTTCTTCAGTGACTTCTTCTAAAGCACTTTCAGATACTTCTACTTCTGGTTCAACTTCAAGCTCTGGTTGTTCTTCTACTACTTCAACAACAGGCTCTTCAGCGTTGTCTTCAACTTCATCAACTTGTTCTTGTTCAACAACAGGAGTTGACATGTCTATTTTGATTACCGAATCGTCTCCGGCAGACTCAAACTTAGAATCATCAACAATCGGCTTTTCAATTTCTTGTACCTCTTGAGTGTCTTGTGTTTCTTGCGTAACTTCTTCAGCTACTTTTTCATTTTCTTCCATAATATAAAATATAAATTAGTAATTATCTAGGCTCAAAACCACCTAGGTTAAATCCACCAAGTATATCATTACCTGCTGATTCAAACTTTTTAGGTGGTGTACCTTGCTTTCTTTGGTCTATAAGCTCACTTTGCTGTGAAGCTTGTATTTTGGTTCTTTCGTCTTTTCTATTTTCTTTAGATTCTTCTCTGGAATTAAGTATGTCAGTTTCCATTTGCTTAAGCTGCATGTTCATTTGAAATTCTAACTCCATTAAAGATTTTTTAAGAACAGCGTCAGCTTGGTTCTCTTGCATTCTAAGTTGAGACTTTGTTTGCTCTAGCTGTGCATTCATTTGAGTTATAGCTTGCGTTTTTTGAACTTCTGCTTGTGCGGCAACTTGTTGCGCCTGTGCGTTAGCTTGTGCTTGCGCTTGAATATTCTGTTGTTGCATTGCTTGGTCTCTATTCAACTTCTTAGCTCTTCTAATCTTTAACATTTGATTAGCTAGCTTAATATTTTTTATTTCTCTAAGATCAATAGCGTCTTCTAAGTCTATGTTTTGTTGAGACAAGGCTACTTGTATATTGTTTTCTAGTATAGCTTTTTGCTCTTCATCAGGAGCTAGATCTATAAAAATACCAAAGTCATATAAGTGTAGCTCAGACATTTCTTCTAAAGTGGCAACGTTATGAGCACCTATAGCTTGTATGAAAGCATCTTTAGTTGGAGAGTACTCTATTACGTCAGATATTCTAAGAGACAAAGCTTCGCAAGTTTCAGCTGTTAAAAATAATCCAGCTTGTAATATATGTCTTGTGGCAGTGTTGCTATTTGCAGCTGCTAGCTTTTGAACTCCTACTAAAGCGTTTTTATCTGGCATACTACCATCTCTAGCTTCATTTAGACCAGTCGTATCACGTATCATCTGTAAATAGTAGTTGTAGTTAGCTATCAAGCTTTGAAGTTTACCGCCTCCACTACCACTTGTTATTTCTTGTATTGGTATTCTACCAGGATTCATGTCTCCGTCGGCCGTCATAGATCTACCAATAACAGAACCTGTTTGAAAGAACATGTTTAAAGCTTCTTGAGGATTATAGTTTGTTCCATTACCTAAGTCAACTTCAGCTAAACCATCAGCGTCAAGATAAACTCCATCTGGAACCATCCTAGACATAACCTGCTGTATTTTTAAGTGAGTCAATTGTATCATATCTGCAAAACCAGTAATACGACTAACTAAAGACTCAACTTTACCTTTGTATATTCTAGGCGCTACGATAGAATAATTCATTTTAACCTTAGTGTAATCACTTTTAGGTCTCATCATATTCTTAGACATTTCCCACTGTATAAGCTTATCACACCCAATTATGTAAGCTCCTTCGTAAAGACACTCGATAGACTTTTGCATTTTTTGAAAACCACCTTCCATATTCTCAGGCGGATTAAAACTGTCGTCTTTTGGTATTGCTTTTTCACCACCAGTGCTAGTTTCTTTAACCTTGTAAACATCATTCATATATGTTTTAAAGTTAAAGTATAGTATCTGAACCGTATTGTTATCTTGCTCTTTGTAAGACTCAAAAGCAGCTCTATGTCCTCCGCTTTTAGAAGCTATTTCTTCAATTTCTTCTTGATCCAAATGTGGGAATTGCTTTACTAACTCATTAATTGGTATGCTTTTTACTTCACCAACATAATATATATCTTCAAAATAAGGAGAGTCTGTGTGGGAATAAACTAAATCAGCTGGATCAACGTAATCAATAGTAACTCCTTCTGATGTGTTGAAGTTAGTTTTTACTGCACCAATACCTAGCACAGCTAAATCGTAGTAAAATCTTTTCTTAGTGTTTTCGTATTTATTTCCTTCTAGTAAAACATTTAAAGCTTGTTCTTCTGCCAGCTCAATAGCTTGCTTATATGTTAACTGCATGTGAAGAGCTAATTCTTCTTCATCGCCAGGTAGACTAGCTGGATCGTTGTTGTATAGATTTACGCCTAATTCATTTTTAGCAAAATCATTTAGCTCTTTAGATCTCATATCAGCTAAAATAGACTCCATGTATTCTGTTCTCTTCTGAACACCATTAGGATCTTGAGAGTAAGCTTTTACATCGTAAGTTCTTTCTGCAATACCATTTACTACAATATCAACAAACTTGGGAATAATAGGTACTGGTTTCCAATCTAAGTTTAGATAAGATAAATCACCGTTGATCGAAAGTTCATCTTTGTATTTTTCTATTGATTGCTCACCTCTAGCGTATAGTCTAAGCTTGTGAAAGTCACTTTGATTACCACTATACCTATTTGTTCTGCCCTGGTTTCTTGTTCTAGCATCTCCGTTTGAAGTGCCATACCACTCAGCTTCTATAGCTTTAGCTACTTTTAAACCATAATCAAAACTAATCTTTTCAAGATCACTTACAGCTTGACTTGGAAAATAATTACTAACTACACCTGTATTATAAGCCATTATTTATTATTTTAGATGAAAATCCATCGTTACTATATTTTGAAACAGTTAAGTTCAAAGGTTGTATTATTCTATCAGCGGTTGGCTTGTACAAGTTTCTATTGCAAGCCATAACAGCTAGCCCAGAGCTTATAGAAGCATCGTGCTTTGTTCTTTTGTTTATATTAAACTTTGCCCAGTCGTTAAGTGTTTCATTAAAATATACACTACCATAAGATCCGTCGCTTTTTACTCCAACGTGATCGTTGATATACATTTCAATTGCAGCAGCGTGAGCTTGCTTAATATCTTCACTAGAGTTTGGTATTCCACCAACTTCTTTTTCTGCAACAGATAACTTATTCCAAACTTTGTCAGGTCTGTTCATACTGAAACCTCTATATCCTCTACGTTTTAAATAGTAAAGTAATCTAGGCTTGTTGTTCTCTGCAAGCAGTGGCATACCATAAAATATTAATGACATTAACACGTCTTCAAAAAACATTTCAGCGGTTTGTGGTCTGGCAACATATTCTAAAAAAAAATGGTTTGCTGGCGCATCTTCCATTGAAAACTTAGTTAATCCATGTAAAGCTCCATTAGAACCTCTACCATCAACTGTTCCACTAATGTCGTAGCTGTCACAACCAAAAGCACCCATGTGTTCATTTCCAGGATACTTAATTCCATTTTTATTTATTACATTATTCTGAAGTCTAGCAGGCGGAACCCAACTTATTTTAAACCTACCGTTAGGATTTGGAGTAAAAACAACTTGTGAGTCTTTTATTCCGTTAACCCACTGAAAGCTACCTGTTGTTACCGACGCTGAGCTTCCAATACCTTCATTATAATCTATTTGTTCGTATATCTTAACTAAGTTAAATATACTATTTTTTGTTTCATCTCTAAACGCGTGTTCTTCTGTTCTTGGAAACTGACGATAAAACTCGTTTAAAGCATCTTGATCATCTCTTAAACCATCGACCTCGTTTTCCCAATGATTTATTACACCTACGTCTATTAGTTCACCGTCTGGTCCACAAACATCTCGTTCTGGAGTATTGAACACGGGCTGTCCATGCTCATCAATAAATCCTTCAAAGTTCCATTCCATTGGCACAAACAAAGAATATAAACCAGATTTTGTTTGACCATTTCTATTTCTTTTTTTGACATCGCTGTCGTTGTACAGTTTCTTAAAATTATCACCACCTTTATCTAAAGCATTTGACGTTGATCCCATCATGCATTTTCCAATAATTCTACTACCTAATCTTAAACAAGTTTTTGTAACTCGCCAGTTATTAAGTATGTTGTCTGGTCGTTCCCATTTACCACTCTCATCATGCACTAGTAGCGAAAGCTTTTCGCCATCATAACTGTTGTCACCTGTGTTCTTCCAGTCAATTGTAGTGTCAAGACCTTTTATCTCTTCTAGCTTCTCGTTAGTTTCTATTTTCTTACGAGTAAACTTACTCGCTGGAACACGATATGCTAGCTCAGACTTTGGTCTGTCCATACCGTCTTGAACTGGTTTGAAAAAGAAAGGATAGTTTATTGATATAGGTACAACTTTATCAGTAAACATCTTCTTAGCATCAGCACCACTCTTAGACAGTATACCGTATCTAGAGTCACTTGAAATGGTAGCTAAGTTAACGGTCTCCGCAGAGCTCATGAAAGAAAAACCAGAACGTCTATTTTTTAAGTAACACATGCCATAACACCTCTTATCTACCTTGCACGCTTCCCAAAATATAAAAAACAATCTATTTGCCTCTCTAAAGTTTGGTGCGCCAACGTCAATCTTGCTCCACTGTAAATACATATAGTGTGTACCTGTTATGTACGTAGTCGTTCCATTATTATTAAACCAAAAACCACCGTTGCGCTTGTCGAACTCTCCGTCGATGTACTCGTGCCATTGTTCTTTTTGATCTTCTGGATATGCCCTCCAGTCAAATATTGTTTTAATCTTCTTAAGTATCTCAGGCTTTTCAAGTTGTTTCCACTTTTTATCTTTGTTACTATACACATTTTTAGGAGGCTTAGGTAAGGCTATGTGCAATCCCTGGATGTTATATATTTCACCTATTTGGCCAGTGTCACTAAGTACAACAACATCATGCTCCTTGTTATAGCCTTGCTTCCACTTCTTACCTTTGTTAAGCCTACTTATTGTAGTCTTTTTTATTGGCTCTATTATTTCGTATAAAGTTTGTCTGTACATTACTTAGATCTACCTTCGGCAAAGCCTTTAAAAACCTTCTCTTTCTTCTCTTCAGTAACCTTACCCTCGAGTAAAGCTTCTTCTTCTTGTATACGATCAAGTATCTCAAAGGCATCGAAGATAGCGAGCTTTTTTGTAGCAGCAGCGTTCTTAAGTCTATCGGCAGTAATGTCATCATCACCATCAACAATAGCTTCTTTAGCAACTTTAATGAGCTCTTCGACTGCTCTATGTCCAGCTTGGATTATACTCTTCTTCGTCTCCTTGATATTCATATTTAATTGTAATAAGATTTGATAAAACTCTGTATAGCCTTTTTCCTTCAAAAACAAACTCACTATTTGTCTTTGGTCTATAACCAATAACGTCCCCAGTGTTAACTGTCCCATCAGAATACTTTACTACACCAACGTTAGGTTTTTCTAGCTCTGTGCTGTAAGCGTCTGTTTCTTTTATAGGATTAATAAAACAATAACCTTTGAAGCACTCCCACTTGTTATTGCTTTTCTTTAAAAACATTTGGTCGGCGTGTATAACGTATGTTTCCTCGTTGAAAAAGTTATTGCTGTTTCTTTCTCTACCCTTAACGTCGTGCCATCTTCTAAATACATTATGATGTACGATAACGGTATCACCGGGTAATAAATCTAGATCACTACCTACCATAGGGCAAGATACAATTATTGCTTCTTTGTTAACATGTTGATAGCTATAAACTTCAGTGTTAGTTATTAGCTCTTTGTCTCCAACCTTAGAAGTGTTCTTGTATCTTTCACCTTTAGGCTTTATTACAAAACCGTAGACACTTCGCATTAATATTCTAAGTTGTACTCTACGGAAACAGCCATATTTTTATTGAAGTCCTTCCAAGGTAGTATATTGTTTTTCTTTTTAATATATATAGAGAACTTATCTTCTTCTTCTATAATATCACAAATAGTATGACCACCATACACTTCTTGTCCAACAGAGTAGTGCATTGCGTCAATCTTATAATCCTTGCCAATGGTAATTTTACGAATCAGCTTGCTCATCTTTCTGTTTTCTAATAGATCCATCTTGAATGTTAATGTCTCCAGTTCCATACTGTTCTTTAAACTCCTCTTGAAGCTTAGCCAACATACCTTGTATTTCAAAAACTTGATGCAATAAGTTGTGCTTTCTAGCTTCAATAGCACCAATATCTGCTTGTGCAGTATTAATAGCTTTGACTAGTCCTTGTAAAGACTTTAGCTGTTCTTCTGTGATTCTGTCTGTTTGAGGTTTTAAGTCAACAGTTTTAGGTGTTTTTCTTTTTGCCATGATTTAATTTAATTAAATTAGTTATTATATAGTATTACTCGCTAGTAATAACAGTTACTACAAGTCTGATAAATTCCACTTTTCTTTTATAGAATCAATTACTTTCAAGCAGGCTGCGTCAGAAATCTCTTGATCCCAAAAAGCAAACTCACCTACATTTCCAGTGTAGTCGGTGCTGGTTGCTCCTCCAATAAACCTAAAAGCAAATTTTTGCATTGCTAATACGTCTGAGTTACCAGTGTTTTGAACTTCTGCACCATTTTGAGAGTACACAAACGTATGACCAGTTGTATTTCTTCTTATTAAAAGCATAGCGTCTTGACCTGCGGTAAAGTTGTTTGTTAGTGTAAAAGTTTTAACAACCGTGTGCTCGTCACCCATATTGATAACTACATTAGCGTTATCTGTACCTGTTAGCTTTATATAGAACTTTCCGTCGTCTATTGTGTCGTTTTCTGATATAACAACGTCGTTGGCCGCATCTGATTTTTTAAAAACAATAAGCATTGTACCTGCTTTGTTTGTAGATTCAACTACACTAGTCATGTGTACAACATCATCTGTACCATCAAACTTGACGCTTTGCCTATTCATGCTAGTTAAATCCGTAGCAGGAGCCCCAGCGTTTGCATTTATAGTCATTGTGTTTGATCCTTTACTAGTTAAAGCAGGTGCGTTGCTGCTAGGAAACTCTGAGCCATTAACAGGAAAAATACCATTTCTTAGTATCTCATCAAAAGCATACCATATCAATGGCTGTCTTTCGCTAGCTATCTCAATGTTACCTTTACCCGTGCCACTTTCGTAGCTTGCACTAGAAAGACCTAACATTACTCTCCGAAATAACAGATGATTCCACCATCAGCATCAGCAGCAGCTGTAACAGCTGTCCATCTACCATAGATAGTTAATCCTTTTGGAAATATTTGACTAACGTCAGTTGGTTCTGCGTTAGCACCGTGAGCAGCTGCAACTATAGCGGTGTGGCTAAAAAAGCCAACGTCGTTAAGTTGAAAAACATCTGCTACCAAAGCTGATAGTGTGGTATCTGCTAAAAATTGTATAGCTACGATTACCTTTCCAGCTGGTGGAGTAAAAGCACCACCGTCATCTACGAAGCCGCTACCAAGTTGGCCGAAAGCGTAAGCTGTATCTGTTGAGTTAATTCCCATAATTTTATTTATTTGTTTGTTCGTTTTTATTTGAACTTCCACCAAAGAAGAAGTCGATTATTGTATTTACTTTAGCGCTCATAGCTCCAAATATTGTAGATATAAAGCTAATTTCAAATTCACCTAAATCTATTGTTTTGTTTACAAAGTAGTTAAACATTACGTAAGTAATGCCAAAGTAAGCTACTGTAAATAACGTTGCTAATACTTTTTGAATAACAGCATCATCTTTATAAAGATCACGTGCATCTTTACGATCTTCAACTTCTTTTGCAAAAGCTTCACGCTCTGCTTCTAACATTACAGATTTAATAGCCAACTTAGCTTCGTCACGCTCTTTATCTGTTGTTATTACTTTATCTAAAATTCCTTCTGCATTATCTAGTACTTTACCAAATAATCCGCCTAAAATGTTTTGTATCATTGTATTTTATTTGATTCCCAAGGCAATCTAGAATCACCTTCTTTCATCTTTTGCCCAGTGTGTGGATTTGTTATGTATCCTTCGCCTCTAGGCCAAACCTCACCTTTAAAATAAACAGCATTATCATCGTAGGTTTCGCTACCTATCTTCATGGCTGTTACGTGTTGCATTTCGTGATTAAGAACTCTTTTCATCATAGGATCATTTGGATCTACGCTTTCACTAACGTATATGCTTCCATCCATATTTGCCTCTCCCAATACGTCACCATCTAACTTCTTTTTATAAACAGGTACGCCAGGTACAGAAAGATCTTGATCTTTTCTAAACTTCATGGTAGAATTTATATTTCCACCTTGTGCTTGTAGTCCTTTGCTTGATCCTAGTTTAAATGTCATTTATCTTTGAGGGTCTTTAATCATATCATCAATAGCCTTATTAAAGACTTTGTCAGTATATGTTTTGTTATTGTAAAATACACTTCTTTCTGATGTTGGCATATCTTCTTCGCCTAATAACATCCTATATATTCTACTTATTAATTGGCTGCATTTAAACGACGTTTTAAACACTGAGTATTTTATAGTCGTTCTATTCCTGTGTCTCCACACCTCAATCCAGCCTAGCTTTCTTAACTTGTCCCACCGAGTTTTATCCCAGCTCATGGTGTAAGTACCATCAATAAAATCTTGTCTTGTAAACCGTTTTTGACAATCTAAAAATATTAGTAGTTCAAGATCGGCATCTGTTAACCCGTAAGTCTTACAAGCCCACTTTCTAGTGAGCCTGTAATACTTTAGGATTTGTAATTCACGTAAATCGTGACTAGTTAATCTCAATTAAGAGTTAGCATTGTAAAGAACCGCAGCACTTGCTATATCAGCAATTAATGCAGTTGCGTTAATACCATCATAAAGATCTATAAAACCAGCTTCAGTTTTTCTAGAGCTGTTTATCTTCTGAATAAGCTCTTGCATGTGAGCTTTAGCATTGTTAGCAGTTGACATTGTAACATTAATTACATCAACGTTATCACCAAGTACAGCTGCCGCTCCAGCGCCAGTGCTATTAATAGCCATAGGTGCCATTGCTATGTGGTAAACTGTTTCAGAAGCTGAAATAACTCCTGTTACTGCCATTGAACCCATGCCTATTGATTTAATAGAACTTACTGGATAAACAACAGATCCTCCCTGGTCGTGGTTATCAGCTAATGTAGCTGTAGTACACACGTGTAAAAATTTAGTTATCATTTTTTTTAATTTAGTAAGTTAATATTAGTCGTTAGACGCTCTAGCGGTAGTTACACCTTCAATATCAGGGTGAACACTTTCTCCAGTAACACTGTCAAAGATGGTAATAAAACCATCTGAGTTTGGATGGGAGTTAGCAGCTTCAACAATTGCTTTCATAACTGGCTGTGGGGTGTTGTCAGAAGTTGTAGCTATGATTACGCAATCTACATCGTTATCACCAGCATCAACATCTCCATCAAAGCCAATACCAGCTGGCTCAAAGAATAAAGTAAATGCGTCTTCGTCGTCTGTTACAGTACCTGTTATGGCAGCTGTTCCCATGGTCATGCCCTTAAGCTTACTTAGTGGCATAAGTAGAGATCCAGCGGTACCGTCATCATCAGCGGCTAAATTAGCTACACCTCTAAAATACAAATATGTTTCCATAATTTTTTTGTTTTGATTAATTAATAATTTGTTTAAAGATTTTGTGTTTAAGGATTAAAGTTTATGGTTTATGTTTAATCTACTAGTACAATATCACTTGCCTTTATAACAAAATAAAACTTATCGTTAAATTCTATTCCGTGTCCTGCGTGTCTATCGTAGTGAACTGTGTCACCATTTGATATTCCTTCTACTAAATTTCCTACTGATATAACATTAGCTTTAAAAAACCTGTTGTCTTCATCAACCCTTTCTGTTACTATCAACCCAGCAATTTTCTTTTGCTCAGTTTTTATTTTATCTACTACTACGTAGTGGTTAATTGCTTTCATCTGCTCTAGCGTTTGAGATTACACAATCTGCAGAAACAATAGTCATAACAACGCTTACTGCATTTTTAAGCGCTGACTTAGTTACTAGCACAGGATCTATTATCCCGAAGTCAACCATATTAACTTCGTCACCAGTTACTACGTCAAGACCATAACCTTCTTTATCTGGATAGCCTATAGTCTCAAACCCAGCGTTTTTTAATATAGTTTCAAACGGAGACTTAATAGACTCAAGAATAACCTTTTCACCATCGTTAGTTGGCTTAATTATTGTAGACGCGTTAAGTAAAGCTATTCCACCACCAGGTACAATACCTTCTTTCAACGCTGCTTTTGTTGCATATATCGCATCCTCAACTCTATCCTTTTTTTCTTTAAGCTCAATTTTAGAATTGGCGCCGACTTTAATAACACCAACTGAACCTGAAAGCATAGACAATCTTTGTTCCAGCTTCTTTTTAATATAACCGTTCTTTTCATCTGCAACCATTTTAGCAACTTGATCAATACGATCTTCTAGTTCTTGTTCATATCCTTCTACAGTAGTTATAATAGTGTCTGTTTCATCAGTAGATGAATATTCAGCTTCTCCTAAATCTTCTGGTTTAATCATGTCTAAATCATCACCAAGCTCTTCGTTAAACAAAGTAGCGCCTGTCAATATAGATAAGTCTTCACAAGTGTCTTTAGTTGTAGGACCAAAGCCTGGTAAATCTATAATATTGATTTTAATGTTACCTTTAACCTTATTCATAAGCAACGCCGATTTTACTTGCTGAGCAACAGGTGCTACTATAAGCAAAGATCGATTATGTTTAATAACATGTTCTAGTATGCTTTGTATTTTACGTATGTTAGGTATTTCAGACATGCATATTAATACTAATGGATTTTCTAGCTCTGCTTTTTGTTTGTCTACATTAGTAACAAAGTGAGGTGAGGTTAGACCACAATCTTTTAGTTGCACACCATCAACCACATCTACGTAAGTTTCTTCAGTTTCCGATGACTCCATTAATACTACACCATCTTTGCCAACTTGATTATAAGCTTCAGCTATAATAGAACCAAGCTCAATATCATTGTTACACGATATAGAAGCTACGTGAGACAGCTTGTCGTCTGTTACATCTATTTTTATTGAATCTAAATAGTCGTTGATTTTAATTAATCCTGACTTAACGCCTTCTCGTAGAACACGATTAGCGGAATCCTTATATTCAGGAAGATTTATAGTGTTTAGTAAGGACTCAGCAAGAACTATCGCTGTTGTAGTGCCGTCGCCGGCTTCTCTTACTGTGTTTTTAGAAGCCTCTTTAATTAAAGTAGCTCCTAAGTTTTCAACCGGGTCGTATAAGACTACGCTTTCTGCAACGGTTACTCCGTCTTTTGTGATTACCGGTATTCCTCGTGCGTCTTCATATATAACACACTTTCCAGATGCTCCTAATGTAGACTTAACTGCTTTCGCTAGTTTTTCTACACCTGCACCTATTTTACTTTTTGCGTCTTCACCAAAGTTTAAGTCTTTGATAAGAAGACTAGGGTTGTTAAATTCCATTATATTAAATTAAATTAAATTTGGTTTTAGTTTACTTCTTGAATGTCTTAACGACCTTCGGTCCTTTGGTTGCTTCTAACTTATTAGAGAAGTGGTCAACGCTTCCGTCAATTGCTGACTCAGCTCCTTCCATTGTCTCTCGACGAGTAACATCGTGCCACTCTTCGTTCTTTGGGTTAGATACTTCGGTTTGATAAAATCCATTAGGTAACTGAGTTATCCTCCAGTTCTCTTTGTTAGCCAAGTGCTCCCACTCTGCTTTGGTTTTATCATTCACTTTCATTTCGCCACTTGTTGAGGTGGTCTGGTAATATAGGTACGTCATAATTTTGGTTTTAGGTTAATAACGTGGTTAACGGTGTTTCCGTTATTTCTTTTTCATCTTCATAGCGGCTTTCTTCATCTTCTTAGGAGATTCTGGCGCAGCTTCGATTTTAGCTTTAAGCTCTGGTGGTAAGTTGTTTTGATCACCTATTAAAGCTTTATCCATTGGAGAGCCTTTTTTCATTTTCATTGGCTTTGCGCCCATATCCATCGGTGAACCTGCTTTTTTAGCCATTTTCATTGTAGATAGATTTTTCATTTTAAATGCCATATCCTGTTGTGTTTATTTTTTAAAGTTTATTTTATAAGTTTGCTAGCAAGTTTAGTAAGTGCTTTAGCGATCTTTTGCTTACCTTTTCCTGCTCTTCTTTTTCTTTCTTTAGTTTTAGTCTTTACGTTACCTTTTCTATCTGTAACGCTTTTTGTTTTAATAACTTTGTCATCAAACTTTTCTACAGTCTTAGCTTTAGTTCTACCAGTTAGTTTATTTTTCTTCAGCTTAATATTAGTCTCATCTTTAGCTTTAGGTTTAGTACTTGATGAGATTGTTCCTAGTAAGTTGCTTGTTGTTGGAGTTAACTTAGGCTTTATTGTTGGTAGCTCTGGAGTAGTAGTCTTTGAAG